>SDBS01000477.1_pt1 | contig 38739 bp, 62 predicted proteins | sample 2277091 | NCBI WGS metagenome assembly SDBS01 (sample SAMN10404972, study PRJNA504765) | marine sediment metagenome | isolation source: marine sediment core GS10_PC15, 163 cmbsf | place: Arctic Ocean: Southern Knipovich Ridge | collected 2010
ATGAAGAAAGAAAAAGGAAGGCGGTTGATTTGTTAGGGCGCAATTCTGGACACCCCGAAGAATAACTCTTTCTTAACCACTTGATTTTAAATAGGTTTAGCTTCTCATAAAATATCAACTATAGTCCTTTCATGCTACCCTGACAATCCCCGTTCTCTTGAGGAAGAGGGCATGATAATTGATGATAATACATGACAATATCTTACAAAAATTGGACACAAAGTGGACACAGTGATAAGGCAAGGAAGGTGGGCTTGACGAATCAAGCCCCTACTTGGCGGTCATCTTTCGGTCACAATGAACTTGACAAAATAATCCACAAATCTTATCTTCTTATAGTGGGGTAATTAATATGAGAACAAAAATTTTGATTCTAGGGTTGATTTTATTAATCGGCATTTCCTGCAAAGGAAACATCAAAAATCCTTATTCTTCGGAACTGCCAAACCCAACGCCATTACCTTCTTATATGTCTTTTGAATTTGAAGTTACAATGAGCATAACCCTTGCAGATGAGACTCCCTTTCTAAATGAAAATGACTACTGCACCTTCTATCAAACCGTTGCAGATAAACGGGTGAATCCCATAGGCATCAGTCATAGAAATCCCTATGGTAGCTTTACTAAAACAATAGAAATCAATTTAATATCCACATTTCAAGAAGAAGAAATGAATGTTGATTGTCGGTTATTTATGATAGGAAGTTCAATAGAAGAAGAATGGTTAAAAAGTGCTCAATTTATATTTAAACTTAAATTAGTACCCATTACAGAAGGGTTTGTATTTGAACCCGCCGAACAACAGGTGACATTAACGGGATGGATGGTAGATGAAACGGGATGGGATAATCATCAGTTTATCTATTTTAATATTATCAAAGAATAAGAAATCTATGGATTTGGCGGCGCTTTTTTTTCTATCTTCTCTAAATATTTCATATCCTCACTCAACCGCCACTGATCCAATTCGTTCTCCGGCACGCCCATCTCTTTGCATATCATGTCGAGTGTGTTTTGCACGATATCTTTAAAAGTATTTAACTCTCTCATCCTAGTCGATAGAAGCTCGGTTTGCGATTGCAGAAGTTTTTTTCTTTCCATGATTACCTCCTTACGGATCCTGATTCTGCATTGAAAAAGGAGTCTGTGATGCTTCCTTAATAATAAGGGGATTTTCTAAAGTACATTCACCAAGCATATTTATCGTCCGGTCATATTGAAAGCGTAAATTTCGGACACTTGCAAAGCCTGTTGCTAACCTATAAACATATATCTGGATTAAATCTTGTGAATTAAATCCCCCCAAATCCTCGGTATAACTAATATAAGTAGTAGAATTGGTTGACCGTTCAGTTCCTATTGCTACTCCATTTTTATAAATTCTGGCCGTGGCTTCGGCTGCCACAGTTGAGATTTTCAATTCAAAGTATATCTTCATCACTCCAGTGGGTTCACCCAATTTCGTTTCTTTGAGTTTGACATAAGTTGAAGATGTGGTATTTCTTTCAGCATTATTACTATTCCTGGTTGTGGTACTTGCCTTTGACAGAACTTTTATAATAATTGAAGTCGAATCATAGAGCCTCAACCATGCACCATCTCCAGCATAACACTCGGCTTCGTGACCCGAAAGTATCGGGAAAAGCCCGTGTCGACTGATTGAAACATCCAAGTCAATGTTTTCTTCATCGGGCTCTGCCAAGTCGTCTAGCTTTATAGCATCACCTCCGCCTAAATGATGAGAGGGACCATGCAGTTTATTGTGATGCTGATTATCTGTAATGCCCGTAAGCGCACTATGGGGCTTCGTGCTGTGAGAGGCTAAAGTATGGGATTGAGCATGATGTTGATTGGCACTAACATCGGTAAGCGCGCTATGGGGCTTTGTTGAATGGCTGGCCAGCGTGTGGGATTGTGGGTGGTGCTGGTCTGCGAGAATATCCGTCAATCCGGCGTGCTGTCTTGTGGCCAAATCCGTGAGATTCGAGCCTGCCTTCAATACATCAGCCCAACTCCACGGAAGATCTGAAATATCCGCCTTAATATGAGAATGTGGTGAAGGCGTCCAATCGCCCCCCATGATTTTTTCCAGCTCTTCCCAGCTCACCCATCTCTTTTTTATCGGCATTTATTTCTCACACACATAGGTTGCATTAAAACCATCCAGCTTTATATCCCTGATTACGCCCGTTTGTGTTATTTCTAAAGTCGGACTCAACCTTTCCTTCCATGAGATTTTATCCCAGAGTTCTAAAGGCACAGGATTAAATGGTATTTCTAAATCTGTGAACCACGAAGGGTCTTTGTATTCTGCAAGCAACGAGGCGCACATGGCGTCTATGGCAGCCTGAGTCTGGAAGAGGTGATTGTCTATTGTCAGGGTCCTCTCGCCGTATTCGTCAATCGAGGCTTGATCATAAGCCTCCCCTTTCAGCTCGGGCGGCATTGTCTCTTCCCTACTTGCGGGGTCGGCCTGTTTTTCCCCCTTAATGACTATCCTGTTTTTGATTTCGTTACGGGCTTGATAATTGGAGAATGACGCCATGTGCTTCTGGTCGGTGAAGGTGAATTCTTCCCTCCAGATGGACATCTTGTCGAGGTAGAATGAGGATGAGGCGGCGAGTTTCTCCCTTAATAACATTAAATAACTTGAATAATCGGGATGGACATAAAATGGCAACTCATATGCCGTCCAGACTATTGAATTGGGTAAGGTAATATAATAAACACCAACATTCCAAGTCCCATCCTCTTTGAGGTAAACATTATTTCCTATGTTTCTAATATAAAATTGAAAGGTTTTCCCTGCGACTGAATTTTTATACCATATGATGACCTTTCGTCTTTTTAATGGTGTTAGAGAGATGTTCATTTGATAAATCTGAACCTGACTATTGCTCGCATCCACATCAAATCTACAAGAATAATCCCCTTCGACTTTTTCTGTCGCTTCTCTATTGATGGTCGATGTGCCTTCTTTATATTCCGTCCAATTGGTCAAATTCGTCGCTGATGCCCATATATTCAAGCCCCCATCCGTCAATGCATCAGAGTATGTCGCCTTAGCTTTGAAGACAGGCGTCCCATTCCATTCAAAATGAAACCGGTAATCGCAACGCTCACAGAGCTTCTTTATGGCATCCAGCAATTTCGACCCTGGCTTGAACCAGATTCTGTCGATTGTGATACCCGTAGCCGTATATTCCATATCGGCCAGAGCCGCGGCTTCGCTCGCATAAAGACCGGCAAAATACAGAATCCTGGCAACCGCGTTCTCCGGTGCCTCAGTCGTAAAGTAATGGATTACGAGATTGTCCGTCCCCTTGGGGACTTTCTTGTTTGTGTTAAAGTAGACAATCCTGGCCGGGTGCGCTGGAGGAGCGTCCGGTGGTGGTGGTCCCGGCTCGGCGTCTTCATCATATTCCCAATCCTCGTCTCCGGTGCCCTCCCAGACGGGTTCGGCACCCGCTCCTTCTCCCTTGTCGAGCGTGACATAATAAGGGCCTTTCGAAGCTACCGGCAACTGATAGTATCTATTCCAATAGGGGATAAATTCAAAAATCGAGAACTGATCTACTCTATAGTCGCAAACAGCATAGGGTCCCCAAATGCGAATCTCGATTGCTCCCGTATCCAGAGCTGTAAAATAAACATCTTCTGTCGACCAATCATCTGTCGGATAAAAAGTCATGTGCTTACATCGTCCCGAAGCTTGATAGACTTGAACGATGATCCCATTCGAGCCATCTGAGCCAACATGCCTGTGTTTGAATCGAAATCTGTATTGGTTGCCTGCCGTTGCATTCCCGACATTGGTATTCATTATCTTGTTATTTATAACTCCCGTCGTCGTCAATCTCCCGACATATTCTGAACCGCCTCCAACATCCGCCAAAGAGACAAACGTGCAATCCGTGGGGGTCCAGTTAGTGACATTATTCGCCTCATTGTTTATGTCCATCGCGTCGACTTCGTTGTAGAGTTCGTCGCCCACCAAACCGTCAGAAGGGAAGGAGTCGAACGTCTGATATGCCCCCCAATAATTGTTAGGAATCCGGAGCTGCGCATCCTGGAGAAACTTCATGTAATCCCCGCCGCCGATAGACACCTTGTAATCGGGCGCGGTAAATTTAGGCTCGCCCATAACGCCGATCACCCGCTGCCAGAAATAATCTATATCGTTGTATGTCGCTCCGATACTCGCTCGAATTTTCCTTCCCGTCTTGAGCCAGTCTTTGTACGCCGAAGTCGGGTGATTGGGGTGAAAGACGCTGTCTTTGTTCAACAGCGCGGCGTTTACTGTGCCGCCTACCGGGTTTGGGGTCATCGATGCGCCGCCCAGAGAAACGGAGACACCTTCAACATAATTCTTACCCTTTAATGCAGCGAGGGCCTTTATCTCCCCTTGCGTCAATACACGATTATAGATGCGGACTTCGTCGATGAGACCATCAAAATAATAACCGTCATACCCTATGTCCCATCTTCCAAATATAAACTTTTGACTAATTTGGCTTAGTGCGTATGTCCACTCTCCCCTATAAACGCCATTAAGATAACACCGAAACTTCGTCCCATCATAAGTAACCGCTACATGATACCATGTTCCCGTGGTTAATCCTGACACGGTAAAGTAATGAGATGTATAACCATCAGTGCCATTTCCAGCACACACTCTAATCTTGCCACTATATGGAATTATATTGAAACCGCTGGCAGGAGCACCATACTTGAGATTGCTTACCACGGCACCCCAATCGACAAAACTATCAGCTTTAAACCATGCCGTATAGGTTGATGTGTTTGGCAAAAGCATAGAATTATCAGTTAAGACATTGTCATCCACTCCATCAAAATCCAAGCACTTGCCGACTTTCCCGTCCACCCAGTCAGCTTCAGTCATATTCTCAAGGCTGCCGTGATTTTTATTTTTGCTGTGATCATAAGCAACCATCCCAGCACCCTCGTCAAAAGCCCACCAGCCGACGAGGCCTATCGGCGAGAATAAATTGCAGAGGTTAATCCAGGAGGCATTATTGTAGATTTCAAGCTTTGCTTTCGGTATTTGTCCAGGCGCAAGGAGCTGGTCGGCAGTTACGGGAGCTATGGCCTGCATCAGTTAATTTCCTCCAAGGACATGGAGGCGAAATAGTATACCGTCGGGGACCTGTAGTCTTTGGTGTTGTAGATGAAATCGGTTATCGCCACATCGTACCAAGTAGCCGACTCGTCATTATTCTGCCACCTGAGTATCTGATTGTATGAACGCAGGGTGATTAAATCATCAAGTTCGGATTTGGTTATTTTAGGAAAACGTATCTCCCATGCCTTGTGTTCCTTGAAGAATGCCGGCATCAAAGACCCGTCGCTCATCTCGGCGAGCTCGACTTTTTTCCTGACAGTAACCGGAAGGGCGATTGCTATTGAGGGAAGCGTTATTTCAGAGCCGGTGAGGCCCAGTTTTCTAATGGCCATTATGTGTACCTCTCCTCTTCCATCTTTAGGCGGGCAAAGACTTTCTCGGCTGCCCGGTCGATCGTGCGGTCGTCAAGATATTTCGCATAGATGTTTACGGTAGGACTAAAGGTGGAAGGCATCGGCATCGCCTCCCTGGTCGGGCTGGTTAGCGCCCTGACATCCGGGGCTGATACGACATACTCTCCCGGATGCAGTCGAGCGATCATCTCCTTCTCTATGAATCCGCCTGCTTTCAATGCGGGCAATGGTGCGGCCGCTATTGCAGCAACCTGGATCGCTCCTAGGGCTGCGACTACACCCGCCAATATCTTGCCTATGATCGGTCCGGAAGCGAGCGCCTTCGTGATGGCTTCGGCTATGTTAATACCAGCGGCAAACAGAGCTCCCGCTTTCTGAGCTTTAGCCCGCTTTCGTTCCAGCTTCCTTCTTTCCTTATCAATCTTCTCTTGCAGAGCAGCCTGCTTTTCTGCCTTCTTCTCCTCCAGCGCCGCCAGTGCCTCCGCCAAATCCTCCTCGTCCGTGATCGTGGCCTCTATCTTCGCCTTTTCCTGTTCATACCAATTGTCGAGCGCCTCTGTTTTCTTCTCCTCCTCGTTATCGATCCTCATTGCCTCGTTCTCGTGGAATTGGCTGAAGACACCACTAAGTGCGCCTAGGACATCCCGAGCCCCATCCAATGCCGCCCGCCAAGCTTTAGCCCATTTCTCCTTCAATCCGTCCACCCAGGCTTTGTACCATTCGCCGAATGTCTCAAACTCTTCCGTCCCGATTTCCGTCTCGAGGGTGAACTTCGGCATTGTGATGGCGACGGGCGGTAAGATAAGCTTAATATCCCTCATCGCCCTTCGCATTTCCGCAGCTCGTACGGAAACATCATGGAAAATTTTAGCGACTGCTTTGGCTGAAATGCTTACTCCCATAAGCTGAGGAGACCACGTTTCAATAGCCTCAGCTGTTTTTTGGAATGCGACGGGAAGCTCGATCGACAGGTCTTCGCCTTCAAGAGATATCGTTTTAATCCCAGTCGCAACTTCAAATAAGAGTGTTTTCAGAGTGGCGAATTTCGGGTCCTTGATTATCGTTCTGAGTATCATGTCCCAGTTCCCGCCGAACCGCTTGAACAATTCGTCAAATTGCTCCAGGGTCTCTCCGCCCTCTTTCCGCACTACTATCCACAGCTTCTTGAAATTCTCGGCAGCATTTTTGAAAATAAGCGTTTCTTCGCGGAAATCGCTCATCGCTTTTTTGGCCGTATTTAGGTTGTCAATCATCTGTTGCACCGATATCGCAACCCCGGCAATGGCTGCGGCCAATGCCCCAATTGGGCTTATCAGCACGGCAGCGACTTTCTTCAATGCCGTGAGTCCGACCACTATCTTTGGCAGAGCCATGCCTATCCCTCCAAGAGCTATCAATGTACCGCCGAGAACAGCAGCGCCTTTCGTCAACTCCGACACGAGCGCAGGATGAGCCTCGGTCCATTCCTTGGTTCTCTCGACGATATCGGTTATCTTCGTCGCAAGGTCGGTCGCAACGGGAATGAGTTTTGAGCCGATTATAACCCAGAGGTCTTCAAGCCGGGCGACGAGACGTCGCACAACATTAGCCAGGCTCCCCGATGTCCGCCCGTAATCGCCAATCGCATTCTTGCTCTGCGTGACGGCGATGGCCAGGGTTGCTTCTGCTTTGGCTTGAAGAAGTGCCATGCCGGTGAGGTCCTCTTTCCCTTTTTTCAACAACTCTTCTTTGACCATCTCCTCAGTGATGACGATTCCGAGAGCTTTCACGCTCTCGCGCTCTCCAAGCATTGCTTTTGTCAGGGCATCAGAAGCTCCTTTGGCTCCGCCAGCAAAATTTGTAAAAGAGGCGAGGTCGACGGAGAGTTTCTGGGTTTGCCGCGAGAGGGATAATGCAGCCTTGCCTTCCAATCCAAGACCAGTAAGCAGGTCGCCGGTGGCGCTCAGCATGTCTTTGGCCGCAAGGGTAGAAAGGCCATAACTTGTTGTGAGTTCGTTGGAGGCGTTTTCGGCCTCGGTGATGGCATCCTGGAAGACAGTACCGAATTTGGAGAACGTCTCCTGAGCGTCCGATGCCTTCTTGGTTATCATGGTAAGGGCGCCGATGATCGCTGCCCCGGCTATCGTCATGCCCCTGCCGATTTTCGTACACTGCTCGCCGAACTTTTTCATCCGCGCTTCAGAAGCTTTCAATCCCTTTTCGAGTTCTTTAGTGTCTGCCCCGATGCGGACCATAAGCGATTTTTTCATTTTATCTTCAGTTCCTTTTTGATTTCCTCAAGCTCTCGTTTTATCTCCTCTTTTGTCCAGACCTTTGGCGGAAACATCTCAGGCAAGAGGTCGGAGATCTCAACGCGTTTCCCGAGCTGGTGACTTATTATCTGCGAGGCGAGCCAGGCGGTCCGGAACCATTCCTTCTTTTCCTTCTCCTCGTAAGCCTCGACTCGCTCTCTCAACTCCGCGTAAGTGAGACTATCGAACTCTGCGTGGTCTTTTACGCCGATTTCGAAAGCGGTTTTACGTGTTTCTTCGAGGGGATCGTCTCGCTCACCTTTTTTTTTACGGGCGTCGCTCCAGAATGTGCCTCCATGGCCGCTGCAACGATGTTGGCGATATCGGTCTGCGAGTATTCAACGCCGATCTTCTCGTCCAGCAATCGCTCGAGGTCCTCTTCTGTCAGGCTCTCGTCCTCCCATGTCAATCCTGCCCAAGCGAGAAAAAGGAACTCATCAAGGGCAAATTCCACGAGTTTCTTAAGATCTCTTTCTTTGAATTTCTCGTTTATCAGCCTAGTCGCCTTGAAACCGAATTTGAGCTTTCGGGGCTTGTCAAGGTTCAGGACATAGTCCTTCATTACGGCAGCCTGACAATGCCGATCGTTACGTCGGTAACGGCGCTGTAAGTGATCTGAACCAAGTTGGCGGCGTCATCGAATCTGCTCTTGGGAAATGGACCGATGAATTTCTCGCCATTAGTGGCTGGGACCGTGACTACGACATCGTGGTCAGCATCCTGTGAGCAGGGTGCCTGAGAATTGATTGTCACATCAATTGACGCTGCGTTGGTATTTTTGATATGGATGAAGTCGCGCCCGCTGTTCACGAAGTTGTCTCCGCCAACTTCAGCAGGAGTCAATGTCGGCGTAATACCAGCCAGTACAATAACCTGTGGTGTCCTTAATGACATTTTTTTACCTCCTTAAAATGGGGACTGTCCCCTTTTTTCTGTTACCTTAGATTGCTGTCTTTGAGAGCGCGCCTGAACCTTTGAGCGTGAAAGATGCGACTCCCGCATCGCCCTTGGCGCCTGCAATCGACAGCGACTCGACCGTGGCCTTGCCCATGTAGGCGAAGCCTGGGGTGATGAACCGGAACTGTATCAGCGTATCGCCATTGTATGCGGTCTCGAGTGCCAGCCATCCAGCATTGTCCTCGATGAGGAATGCGCCGAAGGATATGCCCCAATTTCTATCATCGGGAAGATGCTCTTCGTCGCCTCCGCTGTCCTTGTCCGTGATGTCGATTATTCCCTTACCCCGATCGAAAGTGGCTTCCCGCTGCCCTCCGACGGGCGTCCAAACCGGCGATGCCTCTGTTCCTGTGTTTATGCTCACGAAAATAGCTGCGCCTTTGAACTTGGCCATCCCGAATGCGAACAGCAAAAGACTTAGTAGAATTAGAAATTCCATCGTTTTACCTCCTTATAAGATTTCCTCGGGCAATTGTCTCACCCGGAAGATGTATTTCAATTCGGCCTGAAAAAGCCCTCTGTGTCGGACCGAATGCTTGACCGCGTAGAGCCAGAACCGCTTGTTCCCGGCCTCTATCTCTTCATAGCCGCAGCGGATCATGTGGTTGAGAGCTTCAAGGAGCTCTTCACGAGTATCGCTAAAAATCAGAACGGAGAAACTGTGATTCTTCTCGCTCGCTTCTTTACTCACCACCTTGGGTGCCTTTATCCTAAAATCAGGGCATAGAATCCAGCACGTCGACTCCTTCTTCGGCTTTTTCGTCGGCTCTTTCTCCCAAACGGGAAAGCCTTTGACTCTCTTGGCTATAGTCTTCCCGATGGCTGTGTCTGTATTTAATATATTCATGTTGATACCTCCTCGATGAGATATTTGAAGCGCATTATTCCATGCCTCGTTATCCCGTCGATATCTATTATTAGCTCGTTCATGTCGAGTTCATCCAGGACCGCTCGGAAATTAGGGGCCAGATCGAGCGGGCTTTTCGACAGGGCCTGCAGGATCCCGTCGCCCATCTCGGCCGCCTCCTTCCTTCCCGCATATTGTGACCAGATGTGTATCGTTGAATAAACCTCCTGTCCGGGCTCGAACTTGTCCGACCAGTCCCGCCCCGTCATTTCGCCCATAACGACATAAGGAAAAGGTGCCTGCTCAGGTAGGTCATCATAAATCGTGTAGCTGGTCTCAGCCTCGATTCTTGCGACCTGGGCGTCATGCAGAACGAGAAAAGGCGATTTCATCTTACCAGAATCTCCTTTATCCTTTTCCAGAACTTATCTTTCACCGCCAACCACGCGGGAAAAAGATACGGCTTTGCCTTCAACCCTCTTTTCGCTATGGCCTTGCATATTGGCCATGCCGAATCGAATCCATGCCTCTTAGCCCATCCCTCGAGCGCATCGGGCGGCGGGAAATGGGGCTTTGTCCCGTATTCGACATAATGGCCATAGGGAGCTGTCGGGCCTATTTCGGATACCATGCCGCCTTCCGTGCGGTCGACTAATATAGAGTTTGCAAGGTTGCCTAAATCCCATGTCCCTCGCTCTCTCAGCCTCTCTCTTGCTTCCCTCTGGACGTCAATCCCGGACGCGTAGACTTCTCCTTTGACCTTCCTTGATTTTTCTTCGCTCAGATTCCGCAGGGCTCGCGCGATCTCCTTCTCGCCAATGACGTCCACTTTGATTTTCATTTTTCTTCGCTACACAAGATCTCGAGGATCTCGCGCCTTTCTTTTAGGTCGAGGATCGACTCGATTGCCAGCACCCTTTCTCTGTGTTTAATCCTCATCGTCTCTATCAAGCCTTCTCTATATCTTATCTTCACTCTATGCGTGACCGCTGCACTGATCTGGTGAGAAGAGAAATATTCTCTTCCGGATAACGGCTCCACGCTCGCCCAGACCGTGACGACGTCGTGCCAACTTACCGTGTGGCCCTTATGGCCATCGGGTGTCTCCAGTGGTTGCTGGAAGGTTATTCTATGGCGCAACTCGCCTATAGTTATTCTATGGCGCAACTCGGTTATAGTTAACTTTTTGCTCATATGCTCAGTATCTTGAAGGGCCAGAACATGGCTTTTATCCCCTTCGGGATCTCCTCCGCTCCCCGGTTGTCGTAAAGATACGAGAGGAGTTGCAGGATCCCCTGCTTCAGTGCCTCCGGAATGTCCGTTGCGGCGAGTCCGTAGCCTGCTTTGAACTCTATGACGAACGATGCGAACCCGCGATGACTTGGCCAAGCACAACCGCTTCTGAGCCTCACGCGGCCTGGCGAGTTATCGGATGCGTCGATGTCGTACAACGTGGCGCTCACGATCGTTTCTGTGCCTGCTTCATCGATGACCTTTATGGACAAACCGGTCGCCTGAAGCGGTGGTTTCGGTATGTCTATCTCCACGGGTGCGTAGTCCAGGTACATCTCCCAGGTCTGCGTTATAAAAACCCGGTGTGTCTCTTTTTCCGCCAGTTGCCGTGCCGTCGTGATAAGTGCAGTGATTAGCGCGTTGTCATCAGCCGAGTCGACCCTCAAATGGAGCTTTGCCTCATCCAGGGTGATTGGCTCTACGGCCGGGGCAGTCTTCAGCTTTAGTCTCACGGTTCACTCCTCTGCCGAATCCTAAAGGATTCTGGCTACTTTTTATTTTTGTCTTTCTTTCCCGTAGAAGGGATTGGCTCTAATTCGGGCGGTGCCTCTTCCTTCGGTATTACCAATCCATCGCCCGTCTTAGATGGCTCAGGGTCACTGGACTCTCCGCCTTGACTTGTGCTGCCATCCAATATTTTGAGCGGTGCCTCGTCCTTCGGCTCCTCCAACTTCTCGTCTTTGATTTCAGGCGGTTCTATAACTTTCGTCTCGAGCTTCTCCTCGACTTTCTTCTCTGGAACTGGTGCCTTTCCTACAGCGACAGCCCAATCCTTCCTGATGAATCTCCGAGCGACTCCTTCCGGGATGTCATATTGCCTTCCCTTCCCATACTCTTGAAGGTGTATCCCGTCGACGGCGCTCTTTTGGGTTGATTTCATTCTTATTTTCATGCGTTTCTCCTTTTGTTTGATAGGAAAGGGGGAGACATCCGTATGCCTCCCCGTTCCTTTTTTGTCAATTTCGACTGTCAATTCCTATCTTTCCGCGATTAGGTTTGTACTGGTGCGTGTCGTGGGTGGTGGAGGATGATCATTGCGACGATTAGCCCGGATCCGGCGGAGGTCTTGACTCTCAGGTATCTCTTCTTTCCGATATACGAGAAAGTGGCAACCTCGTTGTCCGTGGCTGCGAGGAGCGTGGGCTCGGATCCCTTGAGGTCCGAATCGGGAACATCAGCTACGTCACTCAGATTGGCTGCATCTCCGTGTTCCAGCGCGAATACGGTGTTTACGGTTAAGGCTCCGCTCGCGCAAACGATGAGCGCGCTTTCATATCCCAAGGTGTCGATGATGGCGTCTCCGGAATTTGCACCAGTTTGATCAACGGGGTAGATTGATAGAAATGGTTTTGAATCGCTATAAAGTGTTTTTTTCATTTTGTCATCTTCTCCTTTACTGGATTACCAGAAGCTTTATTGCTTCGGTGTTTGTCACTTGGCCATCGACCCGTTTTCTGCCCATAAATCCAATCTCACCGAATTCCGCGTATTTCTCGACCAGGCGCTGGATCTCGATTTGAACTCTGTCCACAATAGTGTAGCCTTTCTTGAAATCGCCGAATGCCATGGCCAAAGTTCCGTCCCCTATAGCCGGCATATCCGTGGCTTCGGATATCGGATATCCACTAAGCATGCTGGGCTGGCCCGCTTGGAGTCCACCCGCCCACATATAGGCGTTGGTAGTGGCTTCTTTCAAGAGACGGATCGCCAGGATTGTGCTGCGCTTCATCAAGAATCTTCCATTCCGGGCGTAGGCTTCTTTCAGGCCGTAGATGAGCTTGAGTACGTCATCGGCGGCAATTACGTTGTCCGAGGTGCTGGTGATGGCTGCGGCTACGAGGGTCGGGTTAGTCAGAATTCCTTCGGGCTTGTTGACGCCGTTTCCGGTAATGAATCCGGCTCCTTCCAAAACGCCGAATTGTTCCCCCATCTCGCCCGTGATTTCTGCCTGCAGGTTAAATGCGGAATCCTCGAGGTTCTCCTTAGTGACTTTCACCAGGGCGCCCATGCCTTGCGGCGTAACCCGCTCCAGGCCGTACTTTAGCCCGGTTGCTTCGGCTGCTTCCTCTGCTTCTGCCAACCAATAAGCCGCGAATTGTCCGGTTCTCTTTGGGATCGCTACGGCTTGGTTTGAGGTGGGTCTGATTTTAGCCAGGCTCCGCATGGGAGAGATCTCCGTAATGCCCTTGATGATCTCGGCCACGTACTGATCGACGCTCAGATATCCACCGGTCTCCATGTCGCTTATCTTCAGGAGTTTGAATTCTTCGGGCTTTAGGGCTCTTTCCCCACCTCTCAACCACTTCTCAAAGGCCTTTGTTTCTTCTGCAGGTCCTTCTGCCCCTTTTCCGGGTGTTTCGATCGGCAGGCGGTTCATTTTGGTCTCGATCTCATCGATTTTGTCCTGGAGCTTCTTTTCTGCCTCATGACTTTTGTCCTGGAAGGCTTTGAAATCCCCTGCGCTGATTCTGCCCTTTAGCTGATCCTCATGGGTTTTCCGCTCGCCCTCTATGAGCTTGCTGATTTTCTCTATATCCGCTTTGGATTCTTCAGCAAGTGAGGATTTGGCTTTCTCGATGAACTCGTCCAGAAGTGTCTTTTTTTCTTCTTCTTCCAATTTATTTCTCCTTATTTAGATTTTCGAGGGTTTTGATTGTGGTTTCAAACAAGTGCTCGCGCGGGTTGTCTGTGCCTTTCGGCTTCTCCAATACCTCGATGATTGGGGCTAATAGGCCCTTCTCTCCGCCCTGAGTGCTTCGCAGCGGGTCAGTGGTTTTGAGAAGTGCCGATAACGCCTCAATAGCGTCGTTTGTTAGTTTCAAATTGGCGGCCGATATAACCCGGTCGCCCTTTTCCTCTTCGAGAAATTCGATCGCGCCCTCCAGTGATTTCGAGGCTGCTTCGAATCTCTCGTACGTTATATTATTATCCTTCAACCAGGACTTGGCCTGTGCTGCCGTCCAGTTTTTGGTTGAGAATCTCAGCGCTTGTGGAATCGGCATATCTGATGGCCCGGTGGATCCTTTCAGTTTGGCCCAGACGACGGCCACGGTCGCAGGCACCTTGATCTTGCCGTAAATGTTCCCGTCATTCTTGCGCCTGAATGTCTCTGCGTCAAATAGGCCTGGGCCCTTGATGCGGGCAGCGTGCTCATTCGGGTAGGGCTTCTCCTCATCCCACTGCTTGACGGCAGAAATGAGGGCCGATGGGTGCGCCGGAAATGTTACGGGCGATATCTCAAAGAGCTTGACTTCCGTCAATCTCCGCGTCGTTCCTTCCCAGGCATCCTTCACGGTTTTGAATCCGAAGGAAAGCCCCCGGATCGCCTTTTGCCTCATCAACGCGTGCTTCTCCCTGGCTGCCTGGACCTCGAGGTTTAACTCGCCATTTACTCTCAGGCCCTTACCATCTATTTTCAGGTTAGCTATGCCGATCGGTTGCCGCGGGTCGTGATACCAGAGTAGAGGGTAAGGCTTGCCTGCTTTTACCGTCCTGTCAAACGCTCCCTTTTCTATGACCTCACCCAGAGCGTCCACCTTATCAAAGATGGCCGCGTAGCCTTCGAAGGTGCCCTCCTCGGTTATCGCCTTAATCTCAAACGGAAATGTTTTTTCTTCCATCATTGCCTCCTATTTCTTTGATATGAAAACAGGTTTTTCCTTGCTTATAAAAACAGGCTTTCTTTCGCCTATTAAAAGAAGCTCCTTTTCTTCCCTGGACACTTGATGGCCAGTGGCATAAATAACTTTTTCTCCTGAATAGAGAGCGCCCGGAACTAAAACAAGTCCGATATCCCCGCTGTAAATCCTATCTAAAATTGACGAATAATCCGGTAGAATGGAAAGAGGGATATCGCCGCTATAGACAAACTCAAACTCCCCTAAAAGTTCATAGATGGAATTAGGAGAAATTACGAGGCTGATGTCCCCATCATAGCTCTTTTCCAGAATCGCTTTGGGAAAATCGGGCAATACTATCAAGGGGATATCGCCTGAGTAAACCCTGTCCAAAATGGATGAATATCCAGGTAAGACAGACATGGGGATTGCCCCTGCATAAACTCGGTCTAGGATAGAAGTATATGAAGGCAGGACTGACATGGGAATGTTGCCCCCATAAACCATGTTAAGAATCCCTGTGGGAGAGCTGCCGATTAAAGCTAACGGAACATCGCCAGCGTAAACGAACTCTCCCCCCGCTGGTGTCTCCTCACTCGCCCAAGTAAGCTCATTGTCAGCTTCGTTTATATTTGCATGTTCAAACTTAATCCAATTAACGCCCCTGTCTGTTGAACCAATGCGAACTTCATCCAAAAGCCCATCAAAAGGCTCATTTGCCCCAGAAACCGATTCGGCAATCCAAAGTTCATTACTCAGACTACCAGTGGATGCGGTTCCTGTGCTTGTTTTATAATCCGTAAAATCCAACCATACCTTGAGAACTCCCGTGTCTTTTTCCATCCAGATAACAAGGTGATGCCAATTACCCTCATCAAAAGCTGCGGCCATAGTTACATTTATTGTTTTTTGCCCTGTACTATCCCCCCAATTAGCTGCTATCAACTCGTCGAAGCCCCTATATAGAATTTCATAATCGCCTGGGTGTTTGGATACGAACTCTCCTTTGTTAACGTAAGTCGTCTTGAACCAGAGGCTTATCCAAAACTCATTAGGCATGGCTAGAGAAGCCGAGTCGGCAATCCTCAGATAGTCTGGGGTGGCATTATTAAAGTCTATGGCGTAATGTATCTTTCCAGCTTGCTGATAAACAGGTGCGCCACTATCGGCTATAACATCATTATTGTTGCTCGTTGAATCATCACAAGCGATAGCCGAAGCTCCTGACATATGCTGAACCATCTTGTAATTAGCGTCCCAGACGTTTACGGCATCTTCTCCATCTGGGGCATCGGCTTTGCCGTAATACATATAAATTGTCGCCCCACCAGTTGCTAGAATGGATGGAACTTTTACCCAAAGATAGGCTGTCGCAGCACTTCCATTACCGCCAGTCCAATATTCTCTTTCATATTTTAAAAGCGTTTCACCATCACTTTGGGTAAATCGAATATCAAAACCATCAGCACGAGCTTCATGGAGGTCTGCGTCTGCTATTCTCTTTACAAGGGTAGGAAAATCCGTTAAATTCCCATCAACATTCGCATCTTGAACGGTTATCTCTTTCCGAAATCCCCATCCTGTAAGCCAAGCCATCAGTAATACTCCAATAATGAGATATATTTTAAGTTTTCGCACATTCATTACGTCATATTTCTATGTCTTAAATTTCCATTATCCTTATCTACAAAAAGCCTTTTTTCTGTCAGGTCGGGCATAACGACTTTGTAGATTGCAGTTTCATTCACAGGGTCAATTTGTTCTGTAAAAGCAGCCTCGATTGTACCGTCAGTAATCTTGCCAGCTATATAAACATTTACTTCGTTCTGGAATCCACTAATAGGGTCAGGTTTAGGTTCAGAAGGCGACCAGTAGGCAACCTCATCCACTTCTCCCTCGCTCTCCACATAGAAAGCGATATTCACATCTCGAAGTCCCTCGCCAATCACATCGTAAACTTTGACCAGATAATATTTCAGGTTTCCGTATGTCTGTCGTGCTTCTCCTGGGTCATCTACCCTATAGAATTTGTCATTAAGTTTTTGCAGAAGCTCTGCTTTTTTCATGTTAAACTCCTTTATATTTCAAAATTACGAAATCGTCACCTGCGGAGTTACCTTCACGCTCCAGCCGTCATTGACTGCGTACGGGCCATCCGAGAAATCCTCGACTGAAACGAGTTTGCCAGCAGTTCCAGAAGCGACATCGGTCAGGAAATAGCCGTAGACGCTGCCCCAGTCTCCGCCGTTTGCTAAGAATGTCTTCTCTATCTGCTTGAATACGCCCTTCGTCGCCTGTTCTGTCCAGTCGGCCTTGACAAGTATTATCCTTGCATAGCCATTGGCGACTGTGACCTCCGTTATCGTGGCCAGCGTGGCATCCTCGGCTGGTTCAGTCACATCTTTATACAATCCAAGATAAAGCTGTGGCGGCGCAGTTCCTTTCAGATAGCTATCCCCGACCTGTGTCTCGCCTTCGTCACACCACTTCGCCATTCCAAAGATGAACAGCGTAAGTAAAAGCATTGTTAGAATATCCATCGTTTTACCTCCTTACTCTATATCCGACGGCACATTCGTCGTTCGGATGGGTCGTCGGATGCTCATCGCCGCTCGGAAACACAGCGTCCAATGCAATCCAGCCAGCCGCTTCGTTCTCTAGGCAGATATCGCAGGGGTTCGCTCCTCCGGCCATCCACATTTTCTCCGGCACTCCCGGTAGCCAGCCCTCGTCTGCGGCGTGTCTCAATGAGTCCAGCTGGCCAAAATTGTAGGCGTTTGAGATCTCCGTCCGAGCGATCCTCAATGCCCGGTTCTTGTGCAGGAACTTCGTGTAATTAGCCACCTGGCTGTTGATCACATTCGCGGGAACTCCCTCTTCTATGAGTGTTCCCATGAATCTGGCCACAGCCAGTGCCTCCCGTTCCGTAAGCCCTATTATCGGCCTAATCCTCTGCGCCAGGATGTAGGGACTCGTCACGCCCAGAGCGATCTGATGTTGCAGGAGCGCGTGAACCGAGCCCATCTGCGCGGCCGTGAGGTTCACTATCAGTTTGCCTCCCTCGCTGTCAATCCAGGCCTTCACGCTCGTCATGGTCGAGTCGAAGTCAAACTGCTTCCGCTGGAGCCGGTTGACCTTCTTGGCTATCCCGTCGCCGGCGACCGCTATGCTCTTGACCCACTCCGTGATTATGTCGTCCCGCACGAATTCCCTGATCATCCTGTCCCACGGATCCTCCCATTCCGACGGCACCCTGCCGGACTCGAGTGCGAGTTTCGTGGTATCGACGGTTACGACTTTGCTCTGCTTCTCCCACAACGACTTTGCCGGTCCTGAGATGGTTCGCTCTTCTTTATTCAGATATCGGCGAAGCTCGAAGATACCTCTAACGTCCGTGATCACGATGTCTCGAGCCTTTGTTTCTATCGCCATTTATTCCTCTTCCCGGTTCCCGCTTATATCGGCCAGCGGGATCATATTCGCAGGGATCAAAATTACCTCGCCCGCTTTCCCTATGTCGTCATCACCGCAGGCCAATCTCTTCTCGTTCACGGTCCTCCAATGGGCCTTGGCCTGTCTTTCATAGACCGCGTTCAACTCCTCCCGAATCGCCTCAATCGCATCCTTATCGTATTCCAGCCACAACCGCTCGCCTTCCCATGCTGGTGCCAGCCAGTTGTTGTATTCATCCCTCAGATAGTCCATCAGCGGAAGTATCGTCTCCATGTAGAGCGCCCGCCTAGCCTCCTGGTAGGTGTTGTATGTTTTGCTCTCCGAATCGCCGACGAGTGAAGGATCCACATTGAACGTGGCGCATATCTTGCGCGTGGTCATCTTGTCCGAGTTGAAATGGTCCATGTCCTTGGGTGTTATCGCGAAGCTCTGCCATTTCAGCCCGCCTTCCAGCACCAAAGGATTGGCCACATTCTTATAGCCCTGCACATCTTCCCTCAGTTGTTTTTTAAGCGCTGTCCTCTGTTCTTCCTCCAAGCCTCCATCGGTCGAGAGCGCGCCGGGTGGCCGGCAGTCGTTCTGCAACAACTTCATATTCCACTCCCGAGCCATGCTTGAGATGTCTATCTCTTTAGCCGCCACTTCGATGGGGCTGAGACCATACCAGTCGTCAAGGGGATGGAATGCCTTGAGATGCAAAACCTGATTCACTCCGAAATCCTTATGGTCTCCGCCCGCCTCGTAACGGTAGCCTCCGATCGGCTCGAATCTCGATCCAGGCAGTATCCTCACCCTATCCGGCCTCATCGTGTACATCTCTCTCGGCGACCCTCTTTCCGGCCCCACTCTGATCAGGTAAGAGTTGCCGGCAATGAGATAATATGCCAGCGAGTTTCTTGTGAATGCCGCCCCGCCTTCGCGCGGATTCGGGCGTCGCATCATGTCGAGCAGCTCGTGATCCTCAATCTTTTCCCTTTTCCCCGTCCTGGACATCGGCTTCTTGAACAGCACCCAGGGGATCCCGGCCGCCCCGTTCACTATCTCGTTAACACAGGCATAGACCGTGCTGCAGTTCTGGTATCCCGCTTTGGCCAACTTCGCTATGTCTTTATCCGTCCACAGCGGGTTCGAATCCAGCATCATCAGCAACGAGCGATAGATGGGATTCTGTTTTACCTGCAGGCGCCGCATGAACGTCCTTACTTTCCTGATCGGCCAACCCAAATCTATGCTTATGCTCTCCATATCCGTATCTCCTTCGCCGGCTTGATATCGGCCAGGGCGTAGATAATCGCCTCGGCCAGGTCTGGGGACCTTCCGAGGTTCTCCTTAATCTCCTCCTTCGGTATGATCACGATCTGGCCAGCTGAGTTGGTCTTGTGCTTCAGCGCCATCAATTGCGACGAGACCTCGCGATCGTTCGGCAAATCCAAGTCGTCTAATAATTCACGCAGTCCCCAATGAATCTCCGCCCGGACATTCTTAAAATGCACCGGATCCCTAGGCTTCCCAGCGCCGTGAATCTCGATGATTTTGATTCGGAGCCTGTACTCAGCCTTCTCAAGCTCCTCTCTTCTCTCCTTCCCGACCATCTTCAAAATCATATCTGTATAGAGCTTTTCCTTCTCCAATCTTTGTTCTTTCAGCCTATCGACGACAGCTCCTCCGATGCCGTCCGCATCGACCTTTATTACGATCCTGTCGAGTCCAGCCTTCCATTTGGGAATTATCACGTCCTGGCAACAACGCCATATCTCGCCTGTGGTTCGCATCGTGTCATGTCCTTGGGCCTGGTTGTAGATTCTGACTTTCAGGCCTTCTCTCAAAGCTATGACTGTCTTATCATCCCCGAATCTTGCGATATCGGCCCCGATCTCAACCGGCAACGTCGCCTCCTTCTTCTGTCTCATAGCCTTTTGCACAGCGGCATATGTATAGACATTGTCAGGCTCGCCCACGGCCTCCCAGTCGCCGTCCAGCAAGGCCTTTATCAGTTGCGGCGTAAGGATGTCCTTCATCATGTCGATATAAGTAGCCGGCAAGTTTGCGATGTTATCCGTAGGCAGCGCGGGAATGAAAACATGGTCTTTTTTATTACTCTCTAGGAACCGCTCCTTTATCCATCCGATGTTAGGATTACAGCTAAGAAGGAAGGAATAGTGAATTCCAGGAATATTGAGGCGCAGCCGCGTGGCCAGCATAATATACTCTTTTTCCGTGAACTGCTCGGCCTGGTCAATCGCTATCCAGCCGTACTCCCCGGACATAAACTTCTCCCAATCACCGGGCCGATCGCCGATTCCTCCATAACGGATCCTGGAACCGTTTATCATAATGATCATTTTGTCTGAGTGGTTCCAATTTGCAATAAGCTGTGGATCCAGGAACTTCTCCAGCTGCGGGAGGACCGTATCCCGGAAAGATGGGCAGGTCTTCCGCATAAGCAGGCCGAAGTTGCCCGGGTAGTCCAGATTAAGCTGGATCCCCTCGTTGATCAGCGCAGCCGTTTTTCCTCCACCCATGGCGCCTCCATAAAGTCTATAAGTCTCCGGGGCCTCGTGGAAGAGGATCTGCTTCTTATTCCTGCGTGGGTCATAGCGCTTGGTTAGGTCGATAGTCTGGACTTCCATTTTACTTCTTCTCCTTTTTCGCCCTCGGGACGGCCGTCACCACTTTTATGTTCATGTCTCCGGACACATCTAGGTCGTGTTTATCCCTCCACAGCTTCGACCTGCGGTTCTTCAGCCAGAAGGCGCAGGCTGCTACATCAGGCGGGAAGAATTTCTTTATTTTTTTGATCAGGGTCGGCTTCTTCTTTGCCTCTTCATCTTCCTTGCCTTTGGGCTTGTATTCGACATGGACCTCCTCGTATTCAAATCCCTTGGCCCTTTTAAGTAGCGCGTTTTCGACTTCGATATCGACCGGCATTTTTCCCTTTTTTAAGGCCTCGGAAAAGTCGGGATATAACTTCTGATATTCATATAGGGTGGCGACATGAATCCCCAGCTTCTTGGCAATCTGTGTGTCTATCATCCCCTGCCGTGCGTAATCTTGTGCGAGCAGCGGAAAGGTCTCGTCATATTTCGATTTAGCCATCACTGCCTCGTTGCCCTTATCTCCTCTTCTGGGATGTCCGTAAAGTTGGAGAAGCGGGTTATTATCACATCGCAATGCTTAGGTTCTTTTTCGAGCATGAAACATATTCTTCCTAATCCATAGCAAGCTAATAATGTCGATCCTGTCCCCCCAAATAAATCAACTATATTCTGATTTTTATTCGATAATACTTTCAAATATGGCTTTAATAAACCTATAGGTTTCGCTCCCAAAACTACTTCTTGCTGAGTTGAATACACTGAATCTACAGGATGTCCCAAAATATCATCAATTCTTTCTCTTAAATTTTTCCCATTGAATGTATAATTGCCTTTTACTCCATAAAGACAAATGTCATATCTATTAATCAAACAACGGTGTGCCCAACTAAAACGATTTGTCGCGTGCCAGATAATTAAGTTTTTAATCTCATAAAACTTTTCCATTTCCTGCCACAAATCGACTACGTTATACCAATGTTCGAAAACACAGATGTTAAAATCCTTGCTTGATATCTTTTCCACATTTGGTAGCCATGCACTATAATGAAAAACTTTGTCTGAGTCTAAATCGCCATATTTTGCTTGGCCTTTGTATCCAAAAAATTTTGACTTTAATCTATATGGCGGGTCAGTAAAAGCCATATCAGCCTTCTTTCCATTCATCAGCCTCTTAACATCCTCTTCCTTCGTAGCGTCCCCACAGAGCAGTCGATGTTTTCCGAGCTGAAATAAATCACCCATCTTTGTTATTGCAGGGCTATCATCAATTTCTGGAACCTCATCCTCGCCGTCCACATCTGGAGCATAATCCTCAATCACATCTTTAAGGCTAATTGGCTCTCCCACATCTATCCTGTAATCCTCAAGGTTAATCTCCTCAATATGTGGATAGGTTAATTCTGCCAGCTGCAGCTCATCATACTCGCCGGCTCGGTCATTATCTGATAGGGCATATTTGATTTTTGTCGCTTCGTCTTTTGCCTTTACAATAGATATATCAACTTCCTTTTGCTTGAGTTCCTGCAGGGCCCGCAGCCGCATATTGCCACCCAGGGTGATATAGCGACCATTCTCCCGGACGCAGATGAGTGGCTTGTAGAGCCCAAGTTCCTGGATCTGCCTCTTCAACCGCTCGAAATCCTTGGTCTTAATATTCCGGGGATTCTCCTCCCAGAGTTCGACCTCGGATATCGGGACTCTTTTTATATTCATTGTCCCCCATTTGCCTTGTGAATCTCTCGGATTATTTCTTTCCCCTGCTCCTCTATCTTATCGAAAATCTTCCCATGGGCATCGCTGTTCTCCTTGTTAGCCTCCTTAAGGCTTGCACCGAATATCCCGATCGCTGTCTTGTTCGATTGTATCTCGCCTTCGTGTTTGAAGCAGAGGCTTTTTTTGTGCGTAGCGTTTATATCCCGGGGCGGGTTCGAGGGGGTCATCGATGTCCTTGCGCCCTTCTGGAACTTAAGGATGAAGATGAAGACAATGGATAGAATTATTATTACCGCGGCGGCTATAGGGCCTATTGTGTCCCAGGGGATCGCTTTCAACATTTACTTAGCCTCGGTCACAATGAAGCCTCCCTCCCCGTTGAATTCCTTCCTCTTCTGTAGGAGCCTTTTACCGGTATAGATGCCGGTTCCCGTAGTGAGCCAGATCGCGTAAGTGGCGAAATCGGGCTTTCCCTGATAGTAGGCCCAAGTCAAAAGGATTGCCCAGCCGATAAAAGCGACGGCAGTATGAAGGTCAAACTTTAGTTTTTTAGCCATGTTATTTCCTCAAAAAGAAAAATAGAATTCCGCTTCCAATTCCGCCTATAGTTACCCCTTTTTTGAATCCCTTCCTCCATTTCGTCTTCCCCCGCTTTTCACTCAGATTGAACTTATCCGTCCACTCCTTGATTATCCCATCCTTCTTTCCAAGCTGAACCCCTCTTTCAACATAAGCTCCGTCCTTCGCAATTATCACGTTTTTTAGGTCTGAGACTTCTCCCTGGCTCGTATTGAATTTATTCGTCCAGTCTACAACCTCCTTTTTCAGTGAAAAAGTAGACTCCAAGATAGTAAGATTATCCTTACCACAATCCAGCGTGAAGACAATCCCTTGCTCTTGCTGTACGATGTCAGGACAGTTTATAATTTCAATCGTTCTTACAATGACCTGAGTCAGAGGCATCTCTTTTATTTTCTTTTTCAACGCCCGTTCCTTATGAATTCTGACTATCATCTCCTTATCTTTTCTGCGCAGCTTCGCCTCTTTCTCCATAGCCAAATCCCAGTTTTCGCCTGAGGATTTCTCCCATTTCGCTTCCCTTTTCTTACTGTCTCCTATCTTTCCCCACAGCTCGCTGATTTTCGTATCTTTCTCTTTTATCTTTTTCTTGAACGCAAAGGTTGCTACGGCGCTATCAATTCTCATGTAGACTAGAACGACAAGAGCGATACCAAGGAGACATACAAACCAATTCTTTTTCACCCAATTAGTCATAGCATCTCCTTATGTGCCCTTTCAGGATTTCCATATCAAAGAGTTTGCCCGGGCATGATTTATCGATATCAAAGTAATGGTGGGAATATACGTCGTTGATTGATAGGCAGAAGAAGTCGAGCCACAAGGCGATGACCTTGGCGCCCGCCTCCAGCATTTTCTTCGGGGGGGGAAGCACATCATAATTGCCGATGAAGCAGATGCTCAAGCTGTCGCGGTTATGACCTTTACAGTGGGCTCCTCGCCTGTCCCACATCCTTCCCAACAGGGCTTCGAAGTACGACTCTTCCCCGCTCTTGACGAGTTCCACCCCAACATGATATCCAATGTCTTTCCATTCCCTCGTTTTTATGTGGAATCTTCTGATGGCACCCCAACTGACAGTCCCGCTGTCGAGGGTGAGGCTGTGGTGGACTATGATTTTCGTAGGCAGGAACTTTGCCATGTCGCCAATACTATAAACCCCATGTTTTAGGGAATTACGGAAAGGCGGGGGTTTCGACCGGGAAAGGCGGGGGTTTCGACCGGGAAAGGCGGGGGAATTACCCTCTTGACATATGTTTTATTTTATTATCTTTTCTTCAAAGCCTCTACTCTTGAACTCTTTTTTCAATATCTTTTTCGTCACATTGCTCGACAATCGTCTTTCCCTCACCAACCTGACGTCGTCAGAGGAGATCCCATCCAATACGATTTTCAGGACCAGGATCTCGCTTTCCTTAATCGCCATCATATCAAAGAGGGGATCGGTGAGAAGGAAAACGTCGTAGCTGGCGGGCGGATTCTCCATAAGGCTCCTCGCCCTTTCCACTGCTCTCTTGTGTCTTTTTGTCAGCGCGTCTTCAGCCATTTGTGCTTAATCCTTTGGACGACGGCGATGCCGGGAAAGACACCGAAAACCCGGTAAGACTGTCAGCAATAAAGGGGGTTTTGGATGGGAACCAAAAGAGTGGGTGCATCTTTTTTATCATCGCCATCGCCTCATTTTTCCTTTATTTGTTCAGCATGGGGAAATTGAAGATTCACGGAAAGGTCATCTCCGAGCTTAGTAAGCATAATGTTCTTTGAGCTAATCCTGATGTGGGATTTTGTCGTCTTGTCGTGGCCACAGCAACAGGCGATCGTTTCTATCCCATAATCATTGAGCATCTGGACCAAGGGCGCCATGCAAGCGTCTACCTTAATCTCCCTCCGGCCACTGAAAGGTTTTACCTTCATCAGAAAAACATCTTTATCCGTTCCCCATTTACACATTATTTCCCCTCCTCTTCCGGTCCGGACTCGATGATGGCATTCTCGTTCCATTCCTTTATTTTTTCAAACTCGTGTTTCGTCTCGTTGTATCTCTCTATGATATCCACCAGCTCTTTAATATCGATCGTGACGATAACCACATTCCTCGGCATGACGAACCGCCCCACGGCCACTCCGGCAATGAAGAAGACGGCGACTATGAGCAGGATGAGGAAAAATCTTTTTAGCATTGGAATTGCCTTATGGTGATCTGGACCCGGGGATTTTCACATCCTAGATGCTTCCGGGATCCGTCGTGACTTTCGATCAAAGAATCGTCTGTCAAGATCATCGCTTTGACCAGGGCATCTTCCGGGCCCTGATATAGATTGCTCAGATCGTATCTTCTTTTGTCCTTCAGGAAAAATTCAAAGGTCACTTCCACCGGCTCGTTGATCGGTGCCCATTGGCCGATCATGCTTGCCATGTATTGCATCCGCTGCACCCAGAGTTGGTCAATTACGCCTTTCTCCCATTCCTTGTATTTCGTTGTCAGCACTATCCTGGGCATGATCCCACTACGGTTCCGGCCGATGGTCCAGTTCCGCTTCTTGCTCATCGGATGCCCGTCGATTATGAATTTGAATTCTTTCATCTATGCCCTCCTAATTGTTTCAAATTTTCCAGCTTTTTTACCTTCCTCTCAAGCTCTCTAATCCTCTTATCATGTTCTCCGAGCAAGCGGATCGCGAGCCTCTTTTCCTTCTTAATTATCCTGTGATATAGCTGCTGATGTTGGGGCTTGCAGAACTCCTGCTGATATGATTTCGGCCTGAACCGTTTTTTGCATCTGCCGAGCTCTGAGAGCTTACAATCCTTCGTTGGAAGAATTTGTTTGCCCTTTCTTATTTCGTTGTATGCCATGCATGATATACACCCTCACACTGTATTTTGAGCTGAGTCCGTGCTTTTCTCGGGGAGGAAAATCCCAATGTGTTGGTAAGGCTCATTTCTCCATTCATTCGCAATAATCCTTGAAGAGAAACCAATCCTCCATTGAAAGCGGATTCAGCCCCATCTTTCTCATGCGCCCATGAGCCCAGATCGGAGCCTCGAACTCACCGGACAAGTCCTTCGATTTCCGAACTCGTGCTGGATCCTTACGGCGCTCACCATCCTCAATGCACGGACGCATTATTCTTATTGCCATCAATCCTCCTTCTTTTCTTCGACCTGGGTGGGCTTGACCCTCCAATCTGGTATCTCAAGTTGTGGTTCTTCTCCGCTTAAAAGTCTCTCAAGAAGCCACGAGTGGTCTATGTCTGGGATTATTTGAAGTAAGCTATAACACTCTGGGTTAATTCCTTTTTGATTTTTAGCTTTTATTTCGAGCCATTTTTTTACACAGTCCAAGACTCGCTTTTCTTCTTCACTCATTCACTCCTCCCTTATCGGCTCGTCAGCACAGACAACCTCATAGCTATCACCACCACCTAGGTCCACAGAATCCTCACAAGTCTTATGAGGATCTAAACCATGCTCTGCACAGTATTTCTGCCACTCCTCCCAGCTAAACCTGATTGTCTTGCCTGCCATTTTCTGCTCTTTCAGTGCTTTTAGGATATGTTTTTGCATTTAGTCCTCCTAGTTGACTGGTTATGCGACACGGTTTTTCTTCCCTCGGTTTACTTAATATTCCCATTTCACTATCGCAAAATAATCTTTGCAATGAGGGCATTGGAATCGATATGGTGGATGAGGGTTAGGCTTATTGAATATAAGTTGTAGTTTTATTTCCTGACTACAAGAAGGGCATTTAATCTCTATTTTATTCTTCACGCTTACCTCCTAGTTGTCATAATGACTTATGCGTCACGTCTTAAAAGCTCTGGATTCTCATAGATATTGCCAATTATCTTTGGCTTATTATCTCTTATGATTTCCCAAAGAGTATCGTCTGGATTTTCAGAGTTTCGTAACACCCACTGTCCTCTATCATCATCCCACAATACAACATCTGGAAAATCTCCACTTAAAATATCCCCCTCGTAAATTTCCTTTCCATCCTTGTCCTTGAAGCCCGTGTAAAAGAGGGGGATGGCCTTTTTGTATTCCTTTCCAATTGGACGTGGTGTTTCCCCTGGGTCATAGCTCCATAGTTTACCTGTTTGTGTCAACAGAAACCAAGAAGCTGGACTCTCCATGCTTTTATGCAATTCACCATTAACTTCAAACTCACAATAAACCCTGAATTTATTTTCTTTCATTTTTTCTCTTTCCTTCCAGGCAATAATCTTTCGGCTTCAAACCTCTGAAAAAAAGTTGTTTTGCCATCAAACATGTAGGGAAGGAATATCTCCTGGGGCTGCGCTTGTCCGGAAGCAATCAGGCTCAACTGAGCGTGGGTCCAGTCTTTTATTATTCACCAGGCTACTCTATAGGCCTTCTTCTCTCTGCTCTTTTGCATCTCTTTTGTGGGCGAAGGACGTTTTCCTTTAAACAAGATCTCCTTCACTCCGCCAACATTTGCCGGGAGCTTGAACGCATCAGTCTCGAGCTTAAATGTCAGACTATGGACTCTTCCATCTGTGTCATATTCTTTTATGATTAGCTGTGCTCCGAATAAAGTTAGGAGCTTCTCGACCTCAAGGATGCTTCTATCTGCAGGAACATCAGTTGTGTAATTCTTTATGTTAAATTTTCCGTTCATTTTATTTGCCTCCTAGTTGACATTCCCTTATGCGACACAATTATTTGTTTACTCTATTATTACTTCCACACCAGCTTCTCTAAGCATTCCAATAAGGTTTTCCCTGAGACATTCATGTGGGTCTTCCTTTATCATGTCTATATATATTTTCACAAACTCCTCGTCTACGGTCGGTTTCTTCGCTGGCTTCTCCTTTTGCAGCCTCTCAACTTGTTCCACCAACTGCACCAAAAGTATCCTGACAGTCATTGGATATTTTGAGATTATCTCATCTACTGTTAAGCCTCTTTTTTGGGGAACGTCCCCTTTTTTTAACTTATTCATTCAGTCCTCCTCTGGAATAAAATCCGGAGGGCAGCCACCCCTTCTTTTCGTTACCTTGTTTATCTTTAACCCTAATTCTTCGAGAATCGAATCGACAATATCCAGGGAAAGCCCCAAATAATGAAGGTCCAGCGCCGGGTCGCTCAGGTCTTCATCCTGGGCTTGTTTAATCAAGTCCCAGATTTTCTTTGCTTTTTGGCCCGCCCATTCCTCTGTTATTTCTGGGAGCTTCTCGAGCATTTTTTCGAGCGTCTTTATGGTGTCCTTCATGATGATGTTGTCTGCAACCATGGAAGGAGGATCTGCGTTTGTCGCCAACTCAGCGATATAATTCCGGAGCGGTTCTGGCAATGCATTGGTATTCTTAGCGGTCGGCAGCCAGCCCTTTCCTATCATTGGCTCCGGGGCCTTTCGCAGCCTCTCTATTTGCGCCACGAGCTGGACTATAAGTATCCTAACGCTCGCTGGATATGTTGAAATTATTTCGTCAATTGTTAATCCCCTTTTTTCTGGCAGCTGGGAGGCCGGTTTCTTCTTTAGCGTTTGCCGCCGGTCATGATGCCTTAATATCGGAATTCCCCTTTTTATCATCTCTTTTATTTGCTCATAGGCAACCGTTTTGATACCCACTGCCTTTTCTAATTCATCCAAAAGTTTTTCTTTAGATAACTCCTTCATTATGACCTCCTTGCCGGCAGGATCTCGGCTGGGACCTTGCCTATTAAATTGACTCCTGATTCAAGGAAGACATCGATAAGCTCCGTCTTCTTGCAGTTGCTAAATTGCTCGGGCTTCTTCTTTAGCGTTTTGACCATGTAGTCCTGGACCTTCTTGCTCTTGAAGATCCCTGACTTCTCTCCGAACTCGAGCATTTCCCAAATAGTCTTGTGTTCCAGATAGTCTTGAGTGACGGCGAATTCCTTCGCTAAATCAATCCCCAGATGCGCAGCTACAGCCAGCCGGCCGGCGCAAGTAACCGGATATTGTCGTCTCATTATGATCAGGAGAGCGCATTGCTGCGTTAGCTCCTGGATCTCCTCGAGCTCCATTTTCGCGATCCGCTCGAATAGCTTTTTGTCTTCGTAGTGTTCTTTAAACTTGATTATCTTGGCCATGAAAATTAGGATCTCATTATCCAATTTGACAAAGGCGAAGAGCGCCATCCGTGCCATTTTTATATCGGCATGGCCGAATAGCAGATATTTTTCCGGCAGCCGCTTTTTCAAGAACTCTTCCCGGAAGTATTCGCCATGCCAGTAAACTCGAGGTCCTTCCTGTTTCTTTTTTTCTTCTCTTACCACCGCCGCCTCCATAAATCTGCTCGACCGCTGGACTGTCTCAAAGCATTTCTCATCACCGATACAAACCTGGCCCGTTTCTATCTTCCCGTCTACATGTAGGAGCGTCACAAACTTAGGACATTCCTTGCATTTTTTAATCGGCCGCGGCCCATATTCGAAGCTCCAGAATTCACCATGTTGGAGATCTTCCCGGAACCTAAATCCATTTGTGCCGTGGCGGCGCCGGTATTTTGATTGCTTCCAGTTGGCCTGAAGGTGATTATTTTGCTTCTGTTTAAAGCAATTTTTATCGAGACAATGGATCCCCTCCATGCCGCCGACTTTCCAGAGTTCCTGCTGGACGTCTGAATTCTGGCCACAAGTCGTGCAGCCCTGCTTTTCAAGGTCGAAAAGCGCATCTTTGAGTGAGGGCGCAGCGTTGTCTATATGCTCTTTCAACTGGCGCTTCGAAGCCATCCCGTCGACGCCCATTCCGAACCTTGCCCCCGTAGCATAATCGAAGGCTTCCTTGACGGCTTCTTTGCTCTTTAATCTCCGCAGCTCCTCGAGATGGCTGAAGGAGATCTCTTCCTTCTCCCAGGCTTTGAGGACATACGGCGGGAGCGAGAGGACCGCGATCTTTCTCCGGATATAACCGGCGCTCTTCCCGATCCTGGTTGCCAGCTCCGGAATAGATCCCTTTCCTTTTTCTAAATAATATTCCTTGAATCCCCAGGCCTCTTCAAAGGGCGTGAGATCCTCGCGCTGCAGGTTCTCGATGATCATTAAATCAAAGGCCTGTTCGTCTGTGAGGTCTCTTATAACCGCCGGAATTTTAGCCTGGACGTCTTTCTTTAGCTCGGCAATAAGCTCACGTGCTTTTAGGCGCCGGTCGCCGGCGACTACTTCATACTTATACTTTGTTTTGCTGACCGGAAGGGGCCGGATAATGATCGGTTCTATGACGCCCTTTTGCCGGACAGACTCAACGAGCTCATCGAATTTAAGGCCTTCGAAGTTTTTCCGTGGATTCCGGGGATTACACCGGATCTCCCTTAGATTGATTTCTTGATAATTCATTTTTTCCTCCCTTCTTCTTTTTCTTTTAGCTTCAGGATCGGCCTCAATAATTCTATCCGTTCCTTCGCCTGGTCGAATAGTTTGAATCCGTGCTGGGCTATGAAAGTCGGGTCCAATAACGGCAGGATGGTTTCTTGCTGATTCATGTAAGTCTCCAGCTTTCCCATCTCCTCGATGGTCGGGCCCAACTTCCAAACAGACTGAATTGCAAGGTTTATTTTACACCCTATTCCTATCAATTCGTCCTTTGTTGGTCGTTTCATTCGTCCTCCTCCGGCGGGTCCTCCACACATTCAAAAGTTATGCTATTTCCGCCGCCCAGATCCTGGCCGTCCTCGCTTTGTTTACGAGGATCCAGGCCGTGCTCCGCGCAATATTCGACCCAACACTCCCAGCTCATCCGGACCGTTTTATCCTTCATTTTAGCCCTCCCAATCATCCTCGCGGTAGGTTTCCTCGTTGTTCATTTTCCACCAATCCTCGAGCTCTTTTTTGTAATCGAAATCGAATTTTTTATCAAAATACCAGCGGTTCAATCCCAGGGCCCGAATGATCGCCAGGATGCAATTTGGGCATCTGTAATCCAGCTCGTTTATTATGTCTTCCAAGGTGAAGTTTTTCTTGAAAATTGGCTTTGCTTCGTTCCATTCATGCTCTGTATGAATTTCTTCGCTCACGGAAAAATATCCCTTATATTTCTCGATTATTTCCCGAATGCTTTGGTTCTCGCAGAGCCGGCATTCGCGGTCCGGGTTCCCAGTGCAATACTTTTCGTGCTGGGCCAACGATCGGAGCGCTCTCTTTTTGCAGAAATCGCAGTAATAAACTATCTTCCTCTTTGTTTTCATTCCTTAATGCTCTCCTTGACCTTCTCTTTGAGTTTCCCGTAGATCTTCCTGATAAAAAACTTCGTCTTGGGATCCTCGACTTTTGCTTTGTACTGCGGCGTATCCAGAGCGTTCAGGATCATCTGTTTCTCATGCCCCGTCAGTGCGACTTTTATTTCCACATCAGAATATTTATCCAGCTCCTTCTTCAACTCGTCTATCTCTATTCCTTTCTGCCGGAGCTGGTCCGATTGTTTCCCTCGCTGTTCTATGAGCTCGTTCCTGTCCGCCTGCAGCTGTGTGTTTCTTTTCCCCAGCTTGAGCACACGCCATCCGAGAAAGGCGCCTATCGCTGCCATCCCCAGGACAATGATCAAAACAAATAATTTCATAATGCCTCCTTTTCAGCTTCCGGAGTCATTCCCCATTGCTTCTCGTGATTTTCATATGCCCTTATAATGCGCTTTTTCCAGGCGTCATCGCTCCATTTACCCTTCTTGCCCAGGGCTTTCTTACAGACCGCGTAAAGACACGAGCAAGGCCAGGCTATTGTCCTCCCTTTTTCACCATAGCCCATTATCCAGCCACCGCCGTGGCATTTCTTGCATCCGGCTACCGTGCCTATCTGCCCTTCCTCCGGCCGCGCCATATCTTCGATTGCCACCCTAATTTCAGGCACGGTCACGAGTGAATTTTGTATAAAAATATCCGTTGGATCCCTGTCCCGTAGCGCTTTGTCCATTCCCTTGGTGATCAGGTCGATTGGATATTCTTCGAGCTGGTTAAAATAAGCCTTCACGTCCTCGTCGTCTGGAAACCGCCCCACCACTTTTGCCATTTCCTTTAGCTTTTTTGTGAATTCCGGTCTGTCATTGAAGTTCATTTTTCATCTTTTCCTTTTACCCAATCATCGATTTTTTTCTCTTTTTCCTCTTTTCTTGTCATCGGTCGGCCGTTGGCTGTTTTTTGATATTGCTGTCTTCCCCCTTTATCCTGCTCACGTCTGAACCAATTATTTAAAAATTGCCTATAGTTGGATTTTCTCTTTGAAGGATTTGCCAGGAGCCATTCTCTTGCGATCCTTAGCTCCTGGTCTATATCAACGGCTGGATAGGCATCTTTCCATCCGGCTTTATCTTCGATTTTAATATTTAGGAATTTCCTTTCTTCGAAGCTGAAGTCGATTTCCTTCTTATTGCTTTTATTAAGTTCCTTATATTTAGTTAAATTTATCTTATATTCTTTAGCAGTTACTTCACACCACTGTTGCAGTCCTGTAGCAGTAGATTTATTATTCTCGGGGCATTTTGACTTTCCCTCTCGTTTTTTGTCTATTTTCTGAAATTCATGGAACTTACAATATTCCAAGAAAAGCTCATTATTTGCTTCGTAGAGCCTCAATAAGCCCACTAAATGCAAATCTATGAGTGCATTTGCGATCGTTGGAAGCGAAAAACGGAGTTTACGAACACATTCGTCCTTGATGTCACGCAGATCAGACACAAAGCGACCTTCAACATCTAGGTGGGGATAAATCATGAGATATAATAGCCTATGCTTATCACTTTTAAGGTCTGCAAATTTATTTGACAAACAAATTCTCCTGTCGATCATCCTTCCCCTGGCCATTTATTAGCTCCTTTGAAATGCGACGCCCAGCGGGTGATTCGGAAGGCCCCTTTCTCAAAGCCCCCGATTCGGGTCCACCGGGTCGCCGCCTATTTTCATGCGTCCCCTGGCTTGCCTTGTATGCCTATCTCAGCCTCCACAACATAGGGATTCTTCAAGTCCTTGATGTTTCCACATTTCAGGCATCTGACTTTGAAGGTATCCAAATGCTCGTGGACGGTGATTTTTTTACACTTGAGGCAATGAATGATCTTGTCAGGAGTTTTCATTATGAGCTCCTTATCCTTGCCTCAAGGAAAGACTATCGACAGAATAAGTCTCAATTCCCGGGATCTCGATCTTGCCTTTTGAGGTCCTGACTGCTGCCCCGACCTTAACCTCATCAAGTTTAAGCCATTCACGAGGGACCTCTTTTAAATTTTTGACCCGGAATTTCCATCGTTGCGTGACTGACGTCCCTTTTGTCTCTGGCATTGTCGGCTTGAATTTTGGCTCCAGGGAAAGCAATTCTTCTTTCTCCTCGCTCTCCTCTGCTTTCTCGAGCTCCTCTGCAGCTTTTTCCTCATCGCCAGCTTTCTCAGCCACGACTGCTTTTTCAAAGGCCTCTTCTTTTTTCTTTCTTTCCTCCTCGATCTCCTCTGCTTTCTCCTCTTCTCGAGCGCGGATTTCCTCCTCAATTTTTCGCTTATAAGTCGAAATTAGAGGGCCGACAATCTCCTCGGCCTGGGCAAGTGGCCCCTCAAGTTCTCGCTTTTTTGCCAATGATGCCCTATGACCATCATTAAATCTTTTAATAATCGGGTCCATAAGATCTGCGATCTTTTTCCGCATTTGCCGGCAAGCATGAATAAATTCATTCCCTTTGTGGAGGGACTGATCATCGACGATCTGGATCTGTTTTGCTTGCTCAGGCAAAGAGAGCGCCTGGGTTTCGAGATTTTTAATCTCATTTTCTTCCATATTCTTCCTCCTTAAATTTTGCTAATAATACTCTTTTTAAAAGTTTGTGGATCTGTGGAATCAGCCGGGCCTGAGCCCTCCTTTCCGGGACGGCTTTCCAATCTTTAACGGCCTGGAGATAGAAAGGCTCTTTGACGAGATCCCGACTGTAAGTAGTGCCGGCCGTCTCTACATCGGAAATTAAATCAAAGATCCTCCCGGCCTCCATGGCATTGATTTTTTCATTGGCCAATGCTATTAGAATAAAATGATTTATCCTTGACTTAATGAACCGACCACGTTCAAATTTTGAGTAACTCATCCAGCCGCTTTTTCCTCCGCTTTCTTGATCTCCGTCTTGACAAATATCGATAAGATCGAAATCCACTTGTCGGCCTCATTGAGTGAAAATTCATCCTGTTTTTTGTCCTTGAATTCCGTATAATGTTGATTGACGAGAAATTCCGGAGCCATGTCAAACTTATCAACGAGCATCGTCTCGAGCCGGGAGATCTCCGTAACTTGATAATTGGAAATATGCGCCTTTTCTGCTTTCTCATCAGCCTTTTTCTCTGCCTCTTTTGATTCCTCTGTTTCCTCCGTATATCTTTCTGATGCATCTGGCAAAGTCTGATCATCAATGTGCTCAATCTCTTCGACAATGTAAGGCATTCCAGCCATTTCATCCGGAAAGGCCAGCCGGAAAGCCTGGGAGATGGCGACTTTCTTGAGCATCGTTTTCGGCATTTTTAGCCAAAACTTAGTAATAGTCCCATCCTTTCTTGTCTTGACATATTCATCATAATCGACCTCATGATATAGGGGCATTTTCCAGTCTTTCCGGAAAATCTTAACCCAGGCGCAGAGGTCATGCTTTTTCAAGCTGCCCTTTATCCCGGATTCCATCCCCGCCCAGTTTTTCGATCGCTCCGCTCGCTTTACATAGGCCTCATATCCGACAACGATTTGAGCTGCGCTCGTTCCATATTTAATGAGATAGATCTCTCGCTTGAAAGGATTCAGCTGAAACATCTGGCATTGATTCAGGAAGAGGACGATCTCCTCTTTCGTGGCACCGGCGCATAGATAAGATTTGACGGCCGCCGCATCAACTTTGATAAGATCAGCCCCTATCCTTACCATGGCTTTTGTTTCCTTATTATTTTCTTTTGACATGATTAACCTCCTTTTTGTTTGGTTTGCTGAATCTTTTCCTTTTCCTGAGTTCAGCTGTATAAAATCTGTGGCCAACCTTCCGGTCCCGATCAAAGAAAGTTACACAATCTTGTAGTCTGGTCATTTCACCCTCTTGACATTGGGAGTGGAGTCTGCTAATAATTGAGTTAAATAGTCCTTGTCATTACAGACAATTTTTCCGAACCTACCTTCCGAGGGTGGGTTCTTTTGTTTTTCCATGTTCATACCTCACTTTGTGGTGTATTTCCTTTTGCCCTATGCCCTTTGAGGGCGATCCACTGACCGCCCCCAAAAGACATAACAAACAGTAATGAAAAGTAAATCTTCTTTCCGCTTCACCTCCTTTAACGTGGATTTGAAATCTTCCAATCATTCCTCTTTTCCTGAACTTTCAATTGCCGACTGCATGAGCTTGACCATCTGCAAGTTTTCAAAATATTCAGTTAAGCCCAAACTTTTTATTTTTCTATGTAGCGAAAGATTGTATCCAATTGTGCAAATTAATAAGTTAGAATTTCGGTTGTCACTTTTATTGAAATTTATATGATGAGGGACTTCGTTTGGTTTTAAATATCTATCTAATGCTTTTTCCGCTATTAAACGATGCTCAGCAACTCGGCCATATTTATTTGAATAAGGATGACCAGGCTTATAAATATAAACATACCCATTCCATTTAACTTTTTCTCCCAACCAACAAGGCCAGTTTTTACCCTTTTTTCCATAATTAGGATTATTTCTTCCTCGCTGGGCATCTGGATGTTTTTTGTGCCATTCTTTCATCGCTTGCCTTTTCTTCTCTTTGCTTTCTTCTGAATGATGTCTTCCAAACCAAGGATGATTTTGACCGCTATTTGTTTGAGAAATTTTTCTTTTAACTTTTTCAGGTAATAACTTTCCTTTGCGAGTTTCACTTATGGTTCTTGTTTTAATATTGAAAATTTTTAGCCATTTCCAAATTGTGGAAGGAACTGCTTTAATAATTTTTGATATTTCATAAGTGGATAATTTTTCAATAATATATTTCTGCTCAAGCCAATCTTTATCTTGATATAATTTCATTCCTCTTCCTCATCTCCATTCGTATCGACAAGCGATGCCAGAACTCTCGCAAGTTCGGAAATTAACATGGATACCATTTTCTTATTTATTTTTGGGACTATTTGAAAACCGCACTTCCTAGCTAAATATTTAAGATAACTGTAGTCTTTTGCAGCCTTCATATACGGAAGAAGATAATCGACTGGTATTTCATTCGTACCATTTATCCATTTATAGAGAGTCGAGCTAGATACGCCCATAGCTTTGGAAACGATATCCACGACAAGCTTGTTTTTATAATAAAATTTTTCATTGAGTAAACTTTGGAATCGGTATCCACTTTTTGCCATAATTTTTACCTTGCCAAACGAATATTTAAACCCTATTTTTATTTATGAAATGCTTTTTTCAGCGAATTTATCAGGACAATGCTGATGAAGGAATTCGACAAGCGAATTTTCCGGAATCAAGTATTCCTTCCCAAAGAACACCGTCCCCGGGAATTTGCCCTCGTGGATGTAGCAGCGGATCGTGCGAACATCTTTGTGCAGAATTTTGGCGACCTGGCGGGTTGTGTGGAAGTTGAGGTCGACGCTCATTGTTCGCCTATGAGCTTTTTGATTTTATACAGAGTTCTTTCATGGGGTTTTGAAGTATTGCCGTTGAGAATATAGGCAATCGCTGAATGCGACATTTTGAGAAATATGGCTACTTGTTGAAGCGTTAAATCTCGCTCTAAAATGAATTCTTTGAATCTGATAATTAATTGAGATATATCTTTATTTGCCATGTGTAATATAAATTATATGTCTATTTATTATGATGTCAAGCATTTTTTTAAAGTATTTACGATTTTTATTATTAATTATTTTGTGATAAAAAACTGATATGATTAGTAAAGTAGATATAGGCTCAAGAATAAGAGGATTGAGGAAAAAAGCTGGTTTAAGACAAGTTGATTTAGCAAAAAAACTTAAACCAAAACCAGTTACAAAAGAAACGATATGCCGAATAGAAACTGGAAAATATAATTATTCAATTGATTTGCTTTTCAAAATAGCAGAAGCGTTGGATTGCGATATCTCTGATTTATGTTCATCAGAAAAAACCCCAAAAAGAATGTCTATGTTTGAAGGAGCTTTGCAGGATTATACAAGAAGAATTATAGAAGAAGAAAAAGCTAAATCTAAAAAAAATAAAACAAGGAGGTTTAAATGAGAACCAAAATTTTAGCCTTAGGATTGGTCTTTTTATTATTATCCAATTGTATGATGATGATGAAAATTCCTACTTTTTATTGGATAGCATATGAAATCTCTTTAGAAAAAGTAGAAAGGCCAGCAGAGGCAAAAAAAAGATATGGAGAACAAAAAGTGTTTAAGATTGAAGAGGAGGATTTTAAATATGCCTTTGAAGATGAAATGATAAAAATTGCTTGGTTACCATCTGCCGTAAAAATAGCCTTCATTATAGAAAATAAAACAGACTATTCAATAAGAATTATTTGGGATGAAGCTGCTTATGTAGATGAGAATGGCGAAAGTCATAGAATCATGCATTCAGGAGTCCGATATATCAATAGAGATAGTCCTAAGCCACCAAGCGTCATTGTTAGAAGGGGGAAATTGACTGATGTTATTATCCCCTCAGATTATGTTATATCTGGACCTTCAGGATGGGAAGAAAAACCGTTATTTCCAAATAAGCAAGTAGGTGGAGATGTCCAGGAATTGTTAAGTAAAGCAGAAAAATATATTGGCAAAACTATCCAAATTTTATTACCAATTCAAATAGAAAACACAACAAACGATTACATTTTCATATTTAAAGTATTGCATTTCGAATTAATCGAAAAATAAATGTCTATCTCAAAGCACGGAAAAATCTGGTGGTTGGATATAAGGGTCAAATCCAAGCGCATCCGCCGATCGCTCAAGACGGAAAACAGAAACGAAGCCCTGGCCAGATATGCCCCTTTGAGGGAGAAGCTCCTAGAGAAGCATCTGGGCGAGAAGGTCTGGTTCTCAGACTTCTGCAAACAATATTTAGACTGGGCCTGGTCGTCGAAACCTAAGATCGCACTCAAGGAGCAGCAAAGGCTGAAGAGGATTCAGGATTTTTTCGATAACCTTGAAATTGTCTATCTCGATGACATAACCCCTTACCATATAGAGCAACTCAAGGCTAATCTGCAGGCAAAGGGACTCAAGAAAAGCACGATCAACGGATGGCTGCAGATCCTCCGGGGCCTGTTCTACCGGGCAATAGATTGGGAAGTCTACACAAAGCCGAATCCACTCAAGAAAGTCCGCTTCCTCAAGCCCCAGAGCGCCGTACAGGGGCTTTCCAGGGAGGATATGGCCAGAGTATTGGAGGCGGCCAAGACTATCTCGGAGTCGCCATTGTCCCCTATCCAGGTCTGTTTTTATGATATCGTAGTTCTTGCCCTGAATACCGGCTTGAGAAGGTCAGAGCTGCTTAATCTCAAGTGGAAGGACATAAAGGATGACAGCCTGAAAATAATGGGAAAAGGAGATAAATACAGGGACGTGCCGCTTAACAGGACGGCAAGAGAGACTATAATGAAACAGCAGAGGCGGGATGAATTCGTCTTCAATATCCCGAACAGAAATAATGTAACTGTATTGCATAACACAACCAGGAAAGTCAGCAGGATGGCTGGAGTGGACTTTCATCTACATCTCTGTCGGCATTTTACGGCAACTAAATTATTGGAATTAGGTATTGATATCGTTACGGTTGGTGCTATATTGGGACATAGTGCAATGTCTATAAGTTTGATTTATACCCACACAAATGAAGAAAGAAAAAGGAAGGCGGTTGATTTGTTAGGGCGCAATTCTGGACACCCCGAAGAATAACTCTTTCTTAACCACTTGATTTTAAATAGGTTTAGCTTCTCATAAAATATCAACTATA
>SDBS01000478.1_pt1 | contig 38732 bp, 38 predicted proteins | sample 2277091 | NCBI WGS metagenome assembly SDBS01 (sample SAMN10404972, study PRJNA504765) | marine sediment metagenome | isolation source: marine sediment core GS10_PC15, 163 cmbsf | place: Arctic Ocean: Southern Knipovich Ridge | collected 2010
GACGTTGCCGTCTTTATCAATTACCAACCTGGTCGTATCCAATGTATTGTCATTAGCATCAGAGCTTCTTATTGAGAAATCGCCGAAATTATCGAGATCGTTTCTTATGCCCCAACTTCTTGACGTAGTTATCGCTGCGGTTGGCCAAGCTATATAATGCCCATGCTCTAATGTCAGTTTTTGAAAAGGCGTGGTGCCGATGCCGACGTAGCCATTTCCTGTTATTACAAAATCCGTGTTTCCGTCGTAGTCTTGTACTTGAAAAGTTAAGCCAACTAAATTATTTGCTCCACCCCTCAACAAAAGTGCATACGACTGAATGGCATTAACATCAAGATTAGTTATATTTACTAAAGATAAATTATTAGTCCAATCTGTAGTATGTACTTCCAACTTCGCCCCTGGACTCGTTGTCCCGATGCCGACGTTACCGCCGTCCTGCACGAAGATGCCCGCCGTGCCCGCGTCATCGTAGAGCTTCAGCCCATACGAAGCCGCCGCTCGCACTTCATTCGCTGCGAGGTGGCTAGCCGTGAAGGTGTGTACGCCTGTCCAGATTAGGGTGGCGGCGGTGTCTATGTCCCTGCTGTACACTCCCCCAAACAGGTGCGCCTCTGGTGTGCTACCCGTCGTCAGCACGCGCCCAAACGCGCCCGTTGGCGGCAGGGTGCCAGAGGTGACAGGCTTGGCCTTGAGGCTGGTGGTGGACGTAACAAGCCAGTCCCCCGTGGTGGCGGCTGCCATAAGATTGACCTTCGCACACTGCCCCCACGCCTGGAACCAACCCTTTACGCCTGTGGCAATACCTTGCGTCGCCCCTGGGTCGTCCAGGGCCACCACGCAAACAGGCTCCAGGGCGCCCTCAGTAGTCGTAGCCTTAGCCTGGGCCTGGCCGGACGCATCCAGCACCATGACATCGCCAGTGGTGGCTGCCGCTGCCGCCGTGAGCCAGAGCAGCTTGCCCTCATTGACGTGCCAGGACTGATACACCTCCCCAGTTGTTAGAAAGCCGCTTTTACCCTTTGTCACTACCCATACACTCCAAAGCCAAACCTGCCTGAACCGTACACGTTCAGTGTGATCGGATCTGATAACACAATGCTAACCAAGTCGTCTGCCACCTGCGCCGCCTCCGCGTAGCTCACCCAGTACCCCGCCCGCGCCTCCACCATCCTCAACTGCATGACTGGCTCAATCCCCCGCGCCCCCCTGAACGGCACGTCCCAGTTAAGCCGCGTCATAATGACAGGGTACACCCGCCCCTCTGGGTCAATGTACGTCAGCGGCAGCACGTCGTCGCCGCACTGGCGCAGGAACTCGGCCTGGGTATTGGCCCAAGGCGCCCCCGTAGCCCCCGCCAGCGTAAGCTCGGCGCGTTGCTCGGCGGGATCGTTAGGACTATCGAATCGCAGGCGGGACAGAAACACGCTGAACGTCCCCGACGCATCGACGAACGTGAGCGGGAGGGCGTCGGCGGCTGCACCTTTTAGGAAGTCACGCTGGGATTTCGTCATTTGACATTTCGAGCGATTTGTGGTATAATAGGCACGTCTTGAATAGCAAAGGAGGAACCAATGTTATCACAACTTGAAACAGACTTGTCCTATACACACCAATCAACCGCGGTCGGGTTAGAAGTAAGATCGCAAGAAGAACTCGACCAGCTTGTGGCGGCACTGCAAAGCGACAGTGCGGTGGTGTGCCTGCATAACCGCCACCGCGACATTGTTATCACGATTTATTTGCGGTTTCGGGAACGTATGCCCTAGCTACCCAAGCGGAATCGGCGAGCCCAGCCGCACGGACACCTGGTGCGCGAAGGTCGCAGGCGGACGCGGGAGCCAACGGACTGCAACGTGCTCGACAACGGGCGTGATAGCGACGCTGGTGGTGGTCAGCGTAAACCTGAACTGAATGTCGTTGTTGACCTCGATGGCTCCCGCCAGCGCGCTCAAGCTCAGCTCCTCTGAAGGGCTTGATGTGATGTCGCCCGCGTTTGTCCAAGCTGACTCCCCATCCTTCCTATAGTCCACAGTTACTTTCTGTGTGGCAGAGCAGTCACGAGTGCGGAGGACAACGGATTTTATAGCTTTCGCCGTTTCCGGCATGTCTCCTGAGAACCTTGGCGTGATTACGCTGCCCGTGGCGGCAAATGTCGGGTATGGGAGGTCAGAGAAGGAGGGGAGTTGCCGATAGCGGGTACTCCCGTCGTTGATGAGTAGCCAGTCACGCTCAGCGCTGTAGCCCATTCCCTCGAACGTGTCCCCGCTCGCTCCCTTGTACACGGGATGCCACCCCAAGCCGTTGTAGCTCAGCACCACGGGGTAGTCGTTCTCTGCTAGGTCGAACCCAACATATAGCGCAGTGGGGCTGGCGATAAATGCCTCTGGCACGCCGTACCCATACGCCTCTTTTGTAAGGTCGCCTTGCATGGCAGGCGTTATATCCACTATCGCCGATTCAGAATATTTGTAAATCCTATCCAGAATGTTGAAATACAAAAACCCTTCCCACTCAGCCATTTGTACGAAGTTGGCCGACCAGAGCCGATTTCTGCAATTCACCATCTGAAACACGTCTGTCCCGTCATAGCTGTAAAGGCCGTCCTCCTTGCCTATGTAAAGTATCTGGGCATAGGCAAGGAGGCTGGTGACGTTCGCGCTCGAATCCCCCACGCTTATCGCCGTGCCCCACGTGCTCCCATCGGTCGTGGCGAATATCTGGTGGCCGTGCGAACCGTACAGCGAGGGCGTCGCGCCCGGATTCCACGTTGCGAAGTGCTCCCTATCTAGTGGGCCAAGTATCCATGTACCGCCGGTGGTAGTCCAGCAGTAGTGCGTGCTCGCGCTGGCTGCGTAGAGCTTCGCCCCGTACACAATCAGATCGGTCGGGCTGACCACCACCGCAGGCGTGCCCGCTAGCCAGCCCACGCCGTCCGTGTGCTCGCGGATGATGCCCGTCGCTGTACATCTCATAAAGACCTTCGAGTTGAAGTCCACGGGCTGCGCGGCGGCGAGGTCGGCGTCGGTCACGCTGACGGCGGTGGCGAGCATGACCTTGCCTCTTATTCTAGTCTCTACATTCTCGGCCTCGTAGAAGCGCGCAACCTCGGTCTGATCCCACACCTCTAGCCCAAGGCCAGATGACCAGTCGGATTGAGTCCAGGGTCGCCAGACGCCCTCCGCGTAGGCCAGGTCGCCCGTGCTGGAGATGGTGGGGGCGAAGTCGTTGACGCGCTCGCGGCGGTCGGAGTGGGGCACGATCATAAAGCCCAACTGCTCGCCCGTGCTGCGCTCCAGGGCTATGTCATATTCTTTGCCATCTACAGTTACGCCCATTTGACAAATTCCCGGTTTTGTGGTATAATACCAGACATTCCGTTAAGGAGGCAACGATGACTAAACTGAAGACCAATGAACTTATGTCTGGCCTAATCTGTGAATGTGGGCACGATTACGCTTGTCATGCACCAGCACCACATTTCCACTGTGGAGAATGTGATTGCAAGCGCTCTCGTGTCCAGATAGCAGATCATGGCGGCGAAATCATAGCCGACTTGCTCACGGCCCTGCAAGACATAGTTGACTTCATGGAGGGGCGCGGGCAGTGGTACTACCTAAATATGTATACTGAACAAACTAAGGCCGCCATCGCTAAAGCTACTCCCACCTAATCCGCATCGTCCGCGACAACGCCTCTGTTCTGTTCCGCCTCTTCGCGTCCTCCGCCTCCTGGTAGAAGTCAGGCCGCAACCTGCGGAACGTCTCTACGTCCGTGTGGTGGCCCTTCAAGGCTTGCATTGTGCAGAGGTGGTACAGGGCGCGTGGGTTGATGTAGCTCTCAGCCGCCTCGGTCGTCGCACTATCGCTGCCCAGTTCGGGGTAGTATTGCTCGAAGTGTACCCGCACCTGGTAACCGGCCCGGTTCGTCACCAAGTCGCTGTCAAACTCCAGCCGCCAGGTGTTGCCGTCCACGTGCGCGTTCACGCTGCGCCGCAGTTGGCGGAAGACGGGGCTGGTGGCAGCAGTGGTGGCGACCCACACCGGGGCTGGGCCGTAGGGCGCGCGGGTGGCGGAGGCGATGGCGGTCGCGCCGTTGATGTCGTAGTGATAGCTGGCCGCCGCTAAGCTGAAGCTGGTGTAGGTTAGCTTCTTGAGCTCCGGCCAGGCGGACTGGATGGCGAGGTTGACCGCCAGGCTCTTCTGCGGCTCCGTCCAGATGTCGTTGGCGGCGTCGCCGGTGTAGGTGTTCAAATTTCCACGGAGGGTGGATAAACTTTTAGACATTTTTCACTTGTTCCTCAATCCAGTGATAGGTACGCGCAATGCCGTCCGCAAGTGGCGTCTTAGGCTCCCAGCCCAGGTCACGCATACGTGCCGCGCTGATGTAGCGCACCTGTACGCCCACGGGCCCCTCGACGTGTACCCGTTTGATGTTCTTGCCCGAAGCGGCGATCACTGCGTCTACTAGCTCGTTCACCATGACGGGCTCTTCGCTGGCGATGTTGACGGGGTAGTCCGCGTCAGACTGCATGAGTATGTAAACGGCGTCAACCAGGTCGCCTATCCAGGTGAAACTTCTTACTGCCGTCCCGTCACCCCACACCTCGATGGTGCCACCGTCCTCGGCCATTGCCACCTTGCGGCAGATCGCCGCCGGCGCCTTCTCGCGCCCACCACGCCAGGTTCCCTCTGGGCCATAGCAATTCTCGAAGCGGGCAACCCTCACCTTCATGTCGTAGTGCCGCCCGTAGGTCGTCGCCACCCGTTCGGCGTACAGTTTCTCCCATCCATACTCGTTGTCTGGAAATGCGGGGTAGGCGCCGTCCTCATTCAGCACGGGCTCATCAGCCATTTCCCGATAGACACAGGCCGACGAGGAGAAGAAGTACCGCCCAACACCCCAGCGGGCGGCGGCGTCGGTCATGTTAATGTTAATCAGGGCGTTGTTTCTCACGATCTCGCACTCATGCGTGGTGATGAAGCCCATGCCACCCATGTCGGCAGCCAGTTGGTAGACTTCATCAAATCCCCTGAGCAGCACCTCGGCACACTTCGCTGGGTCACGCAAGTCCCGCCTCAAGAACTCGTCTGCCGGCGAGAGTCCCCCAAACTTGGGATGCTCGATGTCCACACCCCGCACCCAGTAGCCCTCACGCTTGAGCTTCTCTACCAAATGCCCGCCTATGAAACCCCCCGCTCCACAAACTAAAGCCCTCTTCATCTTAAAGCCTCCTTTGTATTTAGATAGCCAAGCACCGTCGCGGCACGATGCGCGTAGGTGTGCCGCTCCAAGATGGCCTGGCGGCCTCTCTCTCGATAGCCCTGTTGCTCACCCGCCAGGGCTTGCTGTATCATGTCGTGGTATTCGTCCATGCTCTCAGGGACAAGCAACTCGTCTTCTGTAAACAACTCGCGGTATGCAGGGGCAACATCTGTTACAGCCAGCCCGCCGCTCCCAAGTATCTTGAATATCCGCTCATTGATCTGCCCAATCGCAACACCAGGCGTGCCAATCGCTGGGCACACGCGGGCGTTCTGATACAGTACCCGCTCGTCGTCAATCGGCAGCACCCCTCGAAACCCACGGTAGGGCCAGGCATTGTAACCGAACACGGTTAACTTGTCTTCATAGGGCTGCAGGTACTTATCGAACTGGATAGCCTTCGCAGGCCAGTAGCCCCCCACGTAGGCCATCTTGGCCCCACAGTATTTGAGACTTGCTGGCTCAGGGTAGTAACGTCCTGTGTCGCAGGCCACAGGAAGGGACACAAGGGGCAGGCCAGACTTCTGCCAGAATGAGCAATACTGCAACCCCGAAGGGGGCATGTCCGTCCACACGAAGTCGGGCTCGGACTCCAGCACATACTCGGCGGCCCGCTCATCACACTTAGGGCGAGTAATCCCGTGTGGCTCGTAAATCTCCTCCATCGCTTCGTCGTCCAGGTTGATCCAGACGAAGTGTGGATAGTTGCGTAGCACGTTGCGCCCCGCGTCGGTCATGTCCAAGTATTCCCAGATACTCAGGAACACGAATGGCTTGTGCAGTGCTGGCAGGACGCTCTCGACATAGGGGGTGTATACTACGTCAGCCCGCGCCCCCATCTCGGCAAAGGCCCGCAGGTAGCCAAGGCGTATAGGTGCTGCTGCATTGAGTCCGTAGGGATCAAACCCCGGCGCCGCTATCACTACGAATGTAGAGGGCATCACCCCACCCAAGTTTTGTGTCATACGTGCATCTCCTTTGGAAACCATGCTCCTCCAGGCGGGCATCGAGCTCGCCCACAAGCCCGCACCCTGCATACATCTCGATGAAGTTGACCTCAGCGTAGATCGCATCTATGTGGGGTAGGGTATTAGTCATGCCCTCCAGGGCCAACAACTCAGCCCCTTGAATGTCTATGTTAATGAGGTTGAAGCCCTCAATTTTTATGCTCTGCTCTGCAATGAGCGTGTCCAGGGTGATAGTCTCGACACGGACTGTCTCGCTGAAGCCAATGCCAGGGTGCTTCCAGATGTGCGCCTTAGGGAATAGCAGTGAAGAGGACATCCCATCATTATTGGCAAGGTGAAGGATTGCCTCGGTGTGATCCTGGTCACATATAGCGTAGTTGAACACTGGCTCTGCGCAATGTTCTTTAAGCCACTCGGCCAGCGCTGGGTCGGCCTCTATCCAGATGATGTTTCTGAGCCCCACACTAAGGTAGTGCGGTCGTTCCTCGGCGCGGTGTGCCCCGATGTGGATGACGCCCCGTATGGGCGGTGCATGTCGTCGCACTTGATGCCAGCCGATATACATTTCAGGCCCCCCTTGGCGACCAGACCACCAGCGAGTGGCCCTCAATGTAATAGCTGCCAGTGTAGGTACGCTGCTCCAGATGAATGTCCACCTTGCCCTCATCTTGCAGTTGACGCAGCCTTGTCAGGAATCCCCGCAGATAGTTACGTTTGTGGCAATACCAGACGGAGAGCATGTCAATCAAGTTGTCCGGATCCATTAGCTCGTCAATCGGCTCGACGTGGACGCAGATCGCTGGGCGTTTCTCCAGTAGGAATTGCAGGAACGGCTCAAATCTCTCGCCAACTTGCTCCAGGGCAGCCACGGTCAGAACGCCGCTGTTCGGTGGGAAGTCCAGGGTGTAATCGGGCTCATAGAAGTTGAAGTTGCGCCCCTCTACACCCTTGATTTCAGAGATTATATCCTGGGAAGCCTGCGCCCAGTCCAGCCCCACAAGATGCATGCAGGTGTAGCGGCGGATCCTCTCCAGATGATCGGCGGTGCCACAACCAAAGTCAAAGATAGCATCTTGATAGCCGAGATATGTTGCAACGACCCAATCTACAATCTCGCAAAGAATTTGATAGTCAAGATTGGGTACAAGCGAGCGGATAATACGTTGCCTCCAGCGCAAAAGTTCGTGCTTGCCGTGGTAGCGTGGGACAAACTGCCCATCCTCAAGGGCCTCTACCCACCCCGCCTCCCACTCTGGCAGCCTGTGCTCCCCAGCAGTGGGCAGATCGCCGTGGAGGAGCAAGTCAACGACCTCAACGATGTATGCGTCACGCTCCTCTGTGGTCAACTCCTCGTATCGTTTCATCAAGACTCCTTTGCCACGCTATAGTACGAGCTACGCCCTCCTCCAAATCAATAAAGTCAACTGGGCCGAACTCGCTTGTAAATTTGTCAAGGTTCACGCGGGCCTCGCTCGGCGCGCCCACCACCCCGTCACTCTCCAGTGGTGTGAATACAGGCACCCCCAACTGCTTGCCGACAAGCTGGGCAAGCCCCAAGATCGTTGTGCTTGAAACCCCGCCCACGTTGTAGATCGCGCCCTTGCCCTCTAGCAGAATCCGCCACATCATGTAAACAGCGTCCGAGATGTAGCAGTAGGTTCTCTTGGCCGCACCCTGGTCGCGTAGGTTGATGGCTCCGTCCCTCAGTGCCTTCCTGATGAAGTCGTACAGCACCCGCTTGTCCCCAGCCCTAACGCCTGGGCCATAGGCTAGGCACTGCCTTACCGATTTAACTCCATAGGCATTACAGATCGCCTCACCACACCGCTTTGCTTCGATGTAGCAAGCGCGCGGGTGCGTGGTGTTGGTCGTCCCTATCTGGTCTTCCGAAAAGTGTGCCTCGGCTAAGCCGCTGTACACCTCGCTGCTGCTGAGATAGAGGAACTGTCCTCCGGGCAGCAGCTTGTCCAGCAGGGCGAAGGTAGTGGTGGTGTTCAACTTGAGGGTCGCCCTGGGATTTGCCATAAACAGGGCGGGTTGCCCGTAACCCGCTGCGTGGATGATGATGTCTGCCCGTGGCAAGATTTCCAAGAACCCTGCCCTGGTCAAGTCCCCAGTCAGAAAGCGCACGCATCCCCTTAGTGGCTTCAGGTGTTCTGGCACTCCATGCCGCATTACCCCCACCACGTCCACCTGCAACCCCTGCTTCTGGCAATGCAGGAGCCCATACAGAAAGTGCGCACCGATAAGCCCCGATGCCCCTGTTACTAGGACAGTCCTGCCATCCAGCTTCTCTACTGGCACCCCCGTCACGCTGCGGCGGCCATCCTCCTTCAGCATAGGAACTCCTCACACCATACCCTGATACTCGACGGGGTTAGGCCACACACCGAGTCGTGCTCTGCGGCCTTGCCATAGCTGGTGAGAAAGTGGCGTGGCACCCCGATTGAAAGCAGCCTAACACTCCTGGGCTCCATCGCCGCAATAACGTCGTGGGCCAGCGTGCCCTCATAGAAAGGCTCGACCACGATTATGTCACGAGTGGGGCAGTTTTCCGCCAGGGTGCGTGCGTCGAACGGGGCAACCGTCGTGTAGTACAGCACCGTTACGTCAAGCTCCGCTGTAGCCTCTCGCACTGGGTCAAGCATCGGGCCAACGGCTATCACGGTCGCTAGATTGCCCTGCCGAATCACCTTGGCCCGCCCGAACTCTACGCGATGGCTCCACTGATTGGTTTGCTCGCTCAGCCGAACGTAGGTAGGGTGCTTATCAGCATAAGTGGCATGAAATAGGCAGCGCATTTCCTGCGCCGTTCCTGGTACGACGATTTCCATGCCTGGTAAAGTTCGCAGAATCGCCACGTCGCCAGGACAATGGTGGGTACAGCCCAGCGCCGCGTAGTCGTATGACGCCCCGACACTGACGATGGTGGCGGGTAGGTTCTGGTAGCACAGATCAATCTTGAGTTGCTCCAAGCAACGCTCTACGATGAAGGGAGCGATGCTATAAAGTACGGGGCGAAGCCCCTCCGCTGCCAGCCCCGCAGCCAGGCTGACCATAGCCTGCTCGCAGATGCCGACGTTGAAGGTGCGATCAGGGTATAGCTCGAAGGCGCGGCGGAAGCCCCACACGCCGATGTCGCCTAGCAGTAAGACCAAACGCTCATCCTGCGCCATGAGGTCTTCGATAGTCCTTACAAATTGCTGCCTCATAGCCCCTCCAGGATAGCTGGGAGTTCGTCACTGGTAGGCACTCGGTGGTGCCACGCAGGGTTGTTCTCCATTTGCGGGCAGCCATAGCCCTTTATCGTCTTGGCTATGATTGCCGTGGGCTCAAAGTGCTGGAGGCGTAGGGTGCGCTGGATTGCGTCCTGGTTGTGCCCATCAATAGAGTCAGCAGCCCAGCCAAAAGCTCTGAACTTAGCAGCGAGATCGCCAAGCCATAGCGCCCGATCAGTGGAGCGATTGTAGTCCACGATGCAGGTCAGGTTGCCCAGCTTGTGGTGGGCTGCTAAGAGCGCCGCTTCCCAGATCGAGCCCTCGTTACACTCCCCGTCGCCAACCAGCACGAACACACGCCGGTCTATCCCACGGATGCGCATACCCAGGGCCATGCCGACGCCCATAGGCAACCCGTGCCCCAGGGAGCCAGTAGAGGCTTCAACGCCTGGTACTTTATTGCGGTCTGGATGCCCTCCCAAGGGGCTGTCGAAGGCTGCGAAACGATCTAGCTCAGATGCGGGGAAGAACCCCTTGGCAGCCAGCACTGCGTACAGCGCGAGGGCACCATGCCCCTTGCTCAAGATAAAGCGGTCACGGTCGTCGCTCTCAGGGTCTTTCGGGTCGTACCGTAGTACCTGGTCATAGAGCACCCAGAGTATGTCGAGTATGCTAAGGGCGCTGGGGATATGGCCCTCGCCTGCGTTCGCTGCGGCAAGTATGATTTGTCGCTTCATCACCGCCGCCCCCAGTATGCACGCCAGCGCCCCCATGCGGCCTGGCTTTTCTCTCTCAGGCGGGATATAAGCTCAGGGGGAGCTTGCCGTGGCTGGTAGTCCAGCCCCATCATTATCCTGTAAGTCTCTCCCTTGCCTAGCTGTGACGACGCAACCGCCGCCACGCGGCGCGGGGCAACATCACTGAGGCGTTCGTCGCCATGTATAGTTCTGAAGCGGAACAGGTTTATCCGCCAGTCATCCTCGCCGGGACGGACTAGATAGCTCTGCCCAAAGTTGCCATACCTATCCTCAGACAGTAGCTCTATCGTGTACTGCGCCAGGCCGCTTCCCAGTATCATGTTCGAGCCATGCACGCCGATGAAACAGTCTGTGCGATTCAGTAAATCAATCCAATATTGCTCCAATTCTGGGGTGGCCTTCGTAGTGCGCTTATCCCAGATGTCCTCGCTGAACTGCCCGTCCACGCCGAAGCCAATTACCACAAAGCTCGTCTCTGGAAAGACCCGTTTGATATGGCTGCACAACTGCTGGATATTCTGTCGCTGGACAGACAATGAGCCGCCCCACAGCCTGTCTTCACGGTAGCTGAACGTCACCACGGGACTTCCCAAGTCAGAGAAGTCTGTCGCCCCAGCCCTGGCAAACCTGTCGAGGTCATAGTAGGCAGGATGTGGGTGCGGATACGTTATGGCAAGGAACGCCTTTTTCTTCCTTCGCACCAGGGCACCGACCTGCCTTTCTATCGCGGCGTTCCACTGCCAGTAGTCATGTATTGGCAGATTCACTGTCCAGATTTCAGCCACGCCGTCAGGCACAAAACATCTAATTTGCTTCGGGATGAGTACAACCACCCCCAGATGCTTGCAGTGATCTAGGTAGTACTGGGTGTTGAAGAGTTTGTGCAAACAATCCCCATAACACCCATCCAGGCAATTCACCAGTACAATCTCGGAGCAGTCAGTGAATTGCTCAACCTCGATGTGGACTCCGCCTATATGCTTGTTCGCCGTCGCCTTGTCTAGTATGGCGGGGTAGTAGAATCCTGAACCTGCGGGCATGTCCATGTAGTATCCACGCCCGCATTGTTCACAGGTGGCATCAACCCGATTATGCACACCGCTGATGATAAAATCTGATAGCGTGACTGGCCCGCCACACTGCGGGCACGTGTATACGTTGACGATGTTCGGGTGTATTTCAAACATCAGGGAGCCCCTGTGCGAAGACTTGGTGTTTACACACAATCATGTTGCCAACGTGTGCGACGGGGGGAAAAAGACTTGACGGGTCACTCACTCCAGCCAGTGAGCCGTACAACATCGCCGGCAGTTCACGCTCAACGAGGGCCACCCACTTATACCCTAGCCCCTGGAGGATGCTAAGACACTCGCACGTCCGCGAGAAATACTTTTCACTCCATCCCCCCCCACCTTTAGACTTTGGGCAACCACCGCCATACTCGAACTGTACAAGGGTGGGAAGTAGATCGGGGGGAAAAGACTGAAGCTGGCTGATAATAGCAAGCTCGCCGCCCTCCACGTCCATCTTCAGGATAGTGATTTTGTCAATGTTCCACTTCGCTAGAAGGGTGTCTAATCTCATCGTGGGCACTTCTCGTGTTTCTTGGCTACTGCCCCACCAGTCAGCGTGCAACGAGCTCAGGGCAAGGGTGGGCGACCCCCTGAATTGCCCCAGGTACATGGTGGCGTGACCATCTGTGTCACTGATAGCCACCCTCTCTAAGGTGGCCCCAGCCCAGAAGCACTTGCCCCTGAGCTTGTTGGAGACCAACGGCTCGACGGCCAGCGTGCGGAACCCGTGCTCAACGAACTTGCGGAGGTAGGCATCATCATCGCCGCAGCCGATGTCAATGGCCGCCCCCTGGCTATTGACGTCGAAGGCAACGGCCAGTGAGGTCAGTAAACGACGCGACATCAACTCATAATCCATCAAGGGCCTCCAATTCTTTCAGTACGTACCAACACCACTTCCCATAGGCCAGTTGTTCCCGATATACCCTTGCGGCCCGCTCCCCCTTCATCCTCCACACCTTGAGGGGGGTATCCTCTAGTAGCCTCTCCGCCCCTTTCACTGTTTTGCAGTATACTGAGCACATATCCCAGTCAATCCACTTCTTGAAGGGACGGTTGTCTATGTCACCAATGAGCATGGGGCACACACCCAACTGCATCGCCTCGTAGAACCTGAATGACGTGCAGCCGCTACCACGTGGCGCAAGGGCGACATAAGACTCTAGGAGTTGGTCAACAAAGAATCGCTCTTCTACCGCGATTCCCTCCTGTATGTCAATAAGCTTATGCTGTCCCAGCACCTTCTGCATATCGTACCGCAGAGTGGGGTGTGTATCCAGCCTGCCACGGAAGGAGGCTAGCCACTTTTTCTCTGGCCTGATGAATGGAGCCCAGTGAGGATCACACAGCAGGGGAATATCTATGCCCTTGTCACCGATGCGCGAAGCCAAAAACTGCACTGACTCATCGGGGCAATCCAAGGGGCCAAAAGCGTACTGGCATATTGTAAAGGTGCGGGCGGGATCGAGGACGCGCACCTCAAGCGAGCCGGGAGATTCAGGGCAGTCGTGGTAGACGTAATAGCGTGTCCATTCCACAGGTAGGTAGTGCCAATCGGCAGCGGCGAGGTCGTCAGTTAAAAGCTCTTGGTGGAGGTTCAGATATTCTCGAAAGTCCTGCTCGACGCCATAGTCTTCCCTGTTATGCTGCGGGTTGACGTTCGGGAGCGGCGGCGCGTTGTACTCCGGCAGCGCGTATATCTTCATCTTTTCTCCTTATTAAATGCTCACGCCACACCACACTGGGGGCGCGGGGTGCTTTTACATACTCCACTGCGAACCGATTGAGAGATTGCAAATAATCTTCAAATTTAGAGTGGGGCGGAAACCCCGCCGTATAACCACGTCGGCTCTTGCTGATGACAGGAGCGCGATAAGCATCCTGGGCCAGCTTGGAAAGCTCATTAAAGGCCCATGTGCTAATGACAACATCTACGTTGCCCATATCGTCAAAGTCTCCCATCTCCCGGAACGCTACTCGCTTATCCAGACTATATTGGGACAGATACTTTTCAGCTAGTAGCAACGGCCAGTATACCTCAAAGAGAGTATACGAGCGTGGCGCGCATGTGCCCATAATCATCTTGCACTGCCCGCCGTACCCCCCACCGATCTCCACAATATCCATCCCTTCTAGTGGGCCAATGTGCTGGCGAATTTCAGTGAGCATATACACATATCGCAAGGAAGTAGCTGAAATCAGACCAAAGGGGTACGTAGTTATCTTTGCACCACCAAAGCGGTCATTCTCTTGAAAGACAGGAAAGTTCGCCGTGACAAAATCACGGTCTATCGCACAGGCTCTCGCGTAGTAATCCTCCCCCCTCCGGGCACTTTCTACGGTGGCCATATATCGGGGGGCAGTGCGGAAATGGGCAAAGGCCACGTCGGATTCTACAGCCTCCTGGCACGCCCGCAGGTAATCGGCATTAGCTGTTTCCCAATCAGGCAGAACGCGATCAGACATCTGTAAACCTCCTAGCCAAACGTAAGGGTCGTTCCGCTAATCGATCCTTCCAATCGTTACTACTCAGGACATAATCCACATCTCGCTCATCAAGCAAGTGAAAGAAGGGACGTATGACTGGCAGGGCGGCCTTGGACGGCGACCTCTCTTTGCTCCCACGTATGTAGTAAGAGTTGTGGCCGCGTCGGTGATAGTAAAGGCCGTCTGGCATTATCACTATCTTGGAACCCACAGCAGCCTGACGGAAGCCAAACCCCCAGGTGTCTAGCCAGGTGTCTTCGGGATACCCACCAACCTTCTCCCATGCGGCCCTGGTGTACAGATAATTTCCGCAATGCCCTGGTATGGACGCCCCATTCAGGTAGTGCTCTAGGGTTACAACGTCTGGCTCCCATCGTATAGTCTCTGGGCAACTGCCGAAGTAGTGCATGTACCGCCAAGCCGCTACATCGGCCTCGTTGTCCAAGAGGAACTGCTTGAGTGGGGGGATGCTACCAAGGCACAGGATATTGTCTGCATCTAGGCAGAAGATCAGTGGGTTCTTAGAGCTCCTGATCGCCGTGTTTCTAGCAGCCCCACCCCCACGATTCTCCTCGTGATGCACCACCTGGATCACGGGCCACCTTGTCTGTAGCTGTTCCAGAACCTCCGCTGTGCTATCGGTTGACGCATCATTGCAGACGACTAACTCATCGCCCTCTTCAAAGTTCCTATTCATAATAGAACCAATAGCATAGGCAATGAAGTGCGCGTAGTTGAAGGCAGGAATGATAAAGCTAATATTCATACCGAACTCCCTCTCCAGCCACCGTCCACGCTGCCTGCTGCACGATGCGCAGCACAAACGCGCGCTCTTCTTCACTCATCTCCACTTTCAGCTTATCCCAGCTACGGAACGAGTCGGGGTGCAACCTGCCACGTGCCAGGATGTGGGCCGAGGAGACTGCGTGCTTGCGGGCCGTGCCAAGAGTTCGCCAACCATCGTTCTTGGCATGGTCGCGTGTCTCCCACTCCCACAAATCCATGCCGCGTTTCAGGTACTTCAGAAGGTACTCCCTGCGCCAGATTGACCAGACAGCAGAGAGCCTATATCGGTCATCCTGGGACTGCTCTATCAGACTGTAGCCATCATACTTACGCAGGACATTGTAGGGCGCGCCCTCACCGAGGTTGTCTACCAGGGTCGCACGGCCTATCCGCTTATCGTCCCGAATGATCCCAGACAATAAGGCGTGTATCTCTTTGTTCACTGGCCTGACAGGGACTTGATCTCCTACCGACCAGATGATATGTCTATCTTTGATGCTAGAGAAAAAGTCGTGTAGCTCGCCACAAATGCGTGGCCCCCCGTCCTTGCCCAGAGAGACAAAGGTAAAGTTGGGAGCAAGCTCAAACTCAGGTGATTTGTAACCTAAGACGGTGACTGACTGCTCACCCCAATACTTGTTAAAGAAGTGCTGGAACGCCTCGACTATGTAAATATCTCTGTCATGGGTGCTGATGTAAATGTTCATTCGTGCCACCGCATAAAAACCGCGCCCTCATGGTCGCTGTATTCATCGCGCACGTCTCTATCCGGGCATATCCGTGTGTATAAGGCGAGTTTGTGAGCCATCCTCTCTGGGCTATCAATGAGCCAATGCTTGACGCGCAAATCGCTGGCCCGCACGGGCCCACGCAATCCCTTTACCACCCCCTGGTCGGTTGAGCGTGGGTCTTCAAAGTAGCAATTGGGTTGGCACTTGAACAACAGGACGGGCCAGGCAAACTGCATCTCATACATCGTGAACGCAGCCCACTCCCCCTCGATGCGATAGAACTCATCAGACATGATGAATGGCATCTTGCGGAACGTCCACCCTACCACGAGTGGATCCCGGGTCAGTTTAATCAGGTCGGTGGCCGCTCGTTTCTCCCATTCCTCATCGGCGTCCATCTGTAGCGCCCAGTCTGCGCCCATCTCCAGGGCCACGTCGTAGGTCAATTGGATGTCTTTTTCTGCATTGAAGCCCTGAGTATGCAAGACCGTACTGGGATACTGGTTAATAAGTTCAATCGTCCCATCCGTAGAGCCATTGTCCGCCACGATAAAGTGATCCACAAAGGGCATAGCATCAAAGCATCGAGGGATGTTCTTCTCCTCGTTCTTGATCCTCATTAGACAGACCAGCATCATGGCCTCCCCTGTTTAATCTCTGGATACTGTGGCTTGACTCCCCCCCCCAGGGACGGACTGTTGCCCATTGGCTTGTCGTCGCTTGGGATGAACCCACCAGCTAAGTCTAACCGATGGTCGCGCACACGTTCCCGCACCGTTTTATCCCACATCTCAATAGCCTTATCCCACGTATGCTTGCGGGCGAACTCCAGGCCACGCTCGATGTACGTCTTCCGCAGGTCTTGCTCGGTCAGCAGGCGTACAATGGAAGTAGCCCAGTGTTCATCCTCGATAGGGCGGGCCAGGATTGCGGCAGCGTCCCCGTACACGCCAGGCAGCGCAGCGGCGTCGCTGATGAGCACGGGCGTTCCAGCAGCCATGCACTCTAGGGCCACCATGCAGAAAGTCTCACCGTCCACGAAGAGGTCTGACGGATAGGCCATGAGTGCGGCTTTCATCTGCTCTCTAGCAAGCGTCCGTTGCCCCACGGGGCCGTGATTGACCACGCCAGGCTGATCTAGATGCGATCTTACCTCCCACCACGTAGAGGCGTACTTGTCCATGCGCCACTTGTTGCGTTCGAAGCCCTCAAAGGAGTAGAAGATGTGCAGTTCGGCGAGGGGTATCTGCTCTCGCACTTTGGGCCAGATGCGCAAGAGGTGGTGTAACCCCCTGTCGGGGGAACTACAGTAGATCACACGGTGCGCATTGGTCTCTACCCTCTCTTCATAATGGCTCAGGTCTACGCCTAGAGGAATGACCTCGCTGCGCCCCAGTGACAGTATCCTGTACTGCTGACATAGCACCTTGCGCTGCCACTCCGAGCCCATCACCGACCAGCTTATGCGGTAGTGATCGCGCAGGTGCGGCTGTGTATTGCAGTGTGCCGACAAGATGACCGCGTGCGCACAAGGATCGTGTTGGCAGATACCAGAATCGTCCCACAGGATCAGGGCGTCATAACACTCCCTGGGGTTATACGCATCCGCTGGCTTCCACCGATAGGGTGTGTGTCTAAACTGGGGATGCTCCCTTTGCACTTCATATTCTCTCCCGCGTGGGCAGTCACCGTGAAAAACCGTCACGTCATGCCCGCACTCTGCTAAGCCACGTGAGATATGGATTAGAGCCGCCTCTGCTCCACCTAACTGACTGTCTAGCTCCAGGGCCTCTGGGTATATTTCACCCCACATCCCATTGCCCGCACTCCAAAAAGCGATCTTCAACATCACTTACTCCTTTCCCACTCTTCTATCCATTCCTCTGCTACCCCCTCCCAACTCAGGCTCGGTGCGTGCGCCAGCCCCTTCGCCGCCCACGTATCCCGCCACTCTGGGTTCTGGAGTAGGCTCACCAGATGCCCCACGAACTGCTGCTGGTAAGGCTCTGTGTTGAGGTGGCCTGGCACGAGGATGCCACGCTCCCCCACCGTCTCAGGCAAGGCGCCACAGTCAGAGGTCAGGATCGCTACCCCCGCTGCCATTGCTTCCATAGCAGTGATGCAGGAAACCTCCAGGAAGGCAGTAGGATACGCCCACACAGCCGCCGACAAGAACTCCCTGGCAAGCTCGTCTTGGTTGACGCGCCCGTGCCACGTCACGTTGGGGGTGCGCTGTAAGAGGCTTTCTACGTGCTGCTTGAACTGGGCCATCTGGGGATACTTGTCAATGTTCTGGAAACCATAGTATAGGTGGAGTTCGGCATTGGGCACTACCCGCACGACCGCAGGCCACATCTTCAGCAACTCCACCATGCCCCTGTCAGGGCTTGAGGAGAACACCACCTTGAGCGGGTTGCGCTCTACTTCTTGCTCAAACCGCGCCAGGTCAATGCCGTTACGTGTGGCTTTGACGTTATCCAAAAACGGATATAGCATGTTAAGGTACGAACCGTGCCATTGTGACACGGGCATTACTCTGTCGTAGAAGGCCGCCCGCCCTGGCGTCAAGAGGTCGCCCATGTGGAGGTCGTGGCAGTAGAGCCACTTCACCAGCCCCCCCACGTTGTAGTCCGCCAGCAACGCGCCGTTCTGCCGCCAGCCTACCATGAGCTCTGGCTGGGTATTGGCATCGTACCACTGAAACGGCCAGTACCCCACATCGTCATACGTGCCCATGTACATGCCTGGCATGTTGTATACGTCCACGTGCCAGCCTGCCTTGCCTAGCAGTTGAGCCATGTGGATCACGGCGGTTTCAGATCCGCCAATCCCGCCATCAGTCAGCGACGGTGGGGCCCACGGCTCCAGGCTCTTACCACAGAAGAACACGGCCCAGGGCCTCCCTGGTCTCCGTATCTGGTGCGCGGCGTGGGTGATGCGCTCCTTCACCGCTGGGACATTCAGTAGGTCGTTGGGCACTGGCGTCTTGAGGATGGCGTCGTCTGGCGCCCCCTCCCAGAGCTTCATCAGCCCCATCGCCTTGTCTCTCTGTTGTATCAAGGCGTCATAGTTGGCAAGTTGCTGCTGTAGGTGCTCAGCGGCGGGCGCAACCTCGGCGGCTTCGGCCACGATCTGGCGGGCTTTGTCCAGGTCGCCCTTGTTTGCCCAGGCGATGTTGGAGAATAGAGCAGGGTTGTAATTGCTATCTAAGGGGTTGAAGAAGATTGCGTCGGTGGCGGGCTGGCGCTCTCTCCCCCGCTCGTCCCAAAAGATTGCCTTGTCCCAGTCGCCCATGCGGGCGTAGGTTTCGGCCAGGCCAAAGTAGGGGTCGTTCCACCCTGGCATGAGGAGCATGGCTTCCAAGTCTACGTTAATGGACTGCGGGAACCGCCCCGTTTGCCTGTAGCAGTCTGCCAGGAAGTGAAGCCCTTGCCACTTCTCGATGGGCCTGTCCTCCATCCGCACGTACTTCTCATACCAGATAGCAGCGTTGTTCCAGTCCTGCACAGCGTAGTATTGGTGGCCGATGTAGCAGATGGTACGCTTGTCGTTCGGGTTCTCTTTGTAATCTAGGAGTAGTAGTTCCAGGTTGCGTTTGGGCCAACCGCGCCCCGTCGGGGAGTTGTGAAGGATGGTAACGTCGTCAGTCTTGGCGAACTGCACAGGGCCCTGTGCCATCAACCCCTCATGTACACGCCGTACCCACTTCCACCCCACACTGCGCTTCACCGCCCGCTCTCTCTTCAGGATGGTGATGCAGTTGCCGCTGTCGTCGAAGCCGTAATGGTAGTCGAGGAACAAGCAGCCAAAGCCCTGCTCATCTATCTTCTCGATGATGGGTCGCAGTTGATCCGCACCCTTCAGCACGTCATCGCTGTCTATCCAGAATATCCAGTCGGCGGTCACCAGGTCGTACACGGCTTGCCTGGCCTGCGCGAAGCTAGCGATGCACTCGCCGTACTCCTCGAAGTTGAGTTTGGGCAGCCAGGTCAGGTCAACCGCCTCGCCAAACTCCTCGGCGATCTGGCGCGTTTCACCTTCCCAACCCTCTTGGGAAGTTATGCCGATCACTACCTGGTCGAAGCTCACGGGCTTGCATGATTCCAAACACGCCCGCAAGCAGTCGGTCTCATTCCGTGAAATCATATGTAAACCAATAGCAACACTCATCTTTTCTCCTTTTTGTTTCTTCTCCTACGTCATACCTTTCCTAGATACTGACCAGTAGCCAATCGCGCCATAGTCAGGTTCGCTTCCGCTTGCGCTTTTTGTGATTCCTTCCACACCCCAGCGATAACGTCGGGCACCGTGTTGTTCTGTCCACCTATCAAGGTAAACCTATGACCCTGCCACGTCACATCTACGGTGGAGTTAGGGTGGATGTCTACCTTCGGGCACTCCCGCAGGATGCGCTTGAAGTATTCGCGCTTATTTTCTCTCTTCCGCCTTTCCGCCTCCGCCTTTTTCGCCACCGCTGCCTCACGCTCGCGTTCCTGATCCTCGAAGCGGCTTTGGTACTTGGCCTCCATCTCTTTCTCGATCTGGGCGCGTAACTCGCCTATGGCCTCTTCTTTGATGTCGAGCTTCTTGAGCTTCTTGTTCCACCTGCTGACTGTGCCGATGTTGACGTTGAACTCGTCAGCGAAGAAACGCAGCGGCTCGTCGGGGTTGGCCTCTTTCAGTACGCGGTAGGCTTCAAGTCTCTCCTCAAAGGCTTTGCTCATCGTGACCTCCTTATTATGGCAGGGAGCCCCCCTGCGAGGGCTCCCCGACAGAACTAGTATTGCTCGACCAGTAACCGGACTTTGATGTTGCCAGCCGCAGCCGGGTTAAACGCTGCATCCGCTCTGATCCTGGCGTATAGGCTTGTCCCCGTTGCACAGACGAAGGGGATAGCCGTTGGCACGAACTGGACAGAGGAACTTGACGCCGATGTCACCCATCCCTTTGAAGCGTTAGCTTGTACCATGCTGTTCGTAACAGTACCAGCCATGACCGTGCCGACGAAGTTTACTACGTCAGCAGCAGCCAACTTAAAGGCCGCGTTGTCTAGCCCGTGAGTAGTGCCCGCAGGGCTGTTAAACAGGATCATTGTGAAGTCTGGTTTCTCCTGAATAGCATCCTCTGTGAAGAGCACCCCACGTATAACGCCAGCTCCGGCGTCCACCCGCGCGGCGTTCACGAACTCGATGCACCCATAAGGGCCAGCACCGCTGCCAGCGTTCTCAAGCGCAGCGTATGCGCTGGTGGCAAAGGCTATAGTGGCCGCTGAGATAACGAGGAGCTTACCCGTAGAGCCCAGGTGGGCTTCACCTGCCGCGAGCTTGCCGATTTCGTTGGTGCCAGCAGGCATACCATGTTGATCCCACTTGCCAAAGATTTGGCGTGGGCTTTGACTTGTCATTCCACTCATGTTTCTTATCCTCCATAGGGGGCGTGCCCCGTCCCACGCTCCCCCAGACCTTTTTAATTGTTTGGTAGCCCAGAGGTGGTACCAGGGATGGGCTCTGTTCAGTTGTGGGGAGGCCCAATTAAGGGCCTCCCCCGTACTTACTTCTCTCAACTAACGAAACTACTACGCACTCAGACTGTACGTCGTGTTATGCTCGACCCTGACCATGTTGTTCTGGTCAAGTATCTTGCACACATGCGCTGCCTTCCACCCGTTCCTCCACGATTGCTCCAGGGGGTCGGTATGGCCGCCAGGCGGCACGAAGTAGGTCTTTGCTGAGTGGGCATCCAACTCTGTTATGCCATAGGCGTTTGCACCTATGACCAGGGTTGCATACACATCAGAACCACTCAGACCAGCACTAGACCATATCTGCGCGTTGGTGGACTCTACGAACCTGACGCCGAGATACGTTCCCAGTTCGCCCGTAAAGACGGGGTTGGCCTGGCCGCGATCGCCAGCAAACTGGAAGGCATCTAAGAGATCGCCATCGCCAAACATATCGGCCACAGTGTCGGGGTGTACGATAGCGACGAACTTCATCCCACTATGCGGCTTGGCGTTGGCCCGCTTCAGCGTGCGTACTGCCTCGCGGATTTCGGCGGCGTCGAAGAACATGCCACTTGCAACGTACCCACGACTAGCTGCTGTGCCAGCGAACATCACGTTAGTACCGGCTATCATAACCGCACGGTCTATGATGTCCAACGTCAGGCCCAGGTTCTCGCCGAGTAGCTCAGCAACCTCGGTCAGCGTGTTGTCAATGGTCTGGGTCGCTATGATGTCAGAACCATCTACTACAGCGCCGTACTGCGACACGGTCGCAGCAATCGCGGTGACAGTCAGCGTGCTCGCGCTCGGAGGAGTACCCTCAGTCAGAGCGCTTGTCGCAGCAGGGAGACTCGCAAACTTGCGGAACTCGATGTGAATTCCCTGGTGCGGCGGGATGTTGCGCTCCTGTCCAAATTGTCCGTGGACGAGTTCAGGCAACGCCCGCTCAAGCAGCTTCATGTCGTAGAACGTCTTAGCTTCGTTAGTGAGAGTACTGATGGTATAGATCGCCATGTCTCTCACCTCTCATTTAGTTTTGTGTTTGCCTAGTAGCCCTGCTTCATATCCCACACTCGCCTTGCGGCTGCCTTCGGCTTGCCCGCCCACCTGGGATCAGACTTCATCAGTTCTTGCACCTTCTGAATCTTCTGCCCCAAGTCTGCTTCTGCAAGTTGCTTGAAGTAGTGCATGATATGCCCCGCGATGGCGGACTCTTCGCTGCCAACCACCAGCTTGCTTGTACTCCACGCTGGCGCCGCCATCGCAGCTCCGCCGCCCGTCACATCGAGGCCGCCCGCTTCCTGTAGGGCCTCTAGGTCTTTCTTCTTGCCTTCTCGTTCTGCATCCTTGGTGCGTCGTGCCAAACGCTCGTTCTGGACAACGAGGATGCTTTCAACGAAAGCGTAGGGATCGGACTTGTTCAACCGCTCGTCGTTCGGGTCTAGCTTGTACTTCCGACACTGTTCGAGGATGAAGTCGTTACGTTCCCGTTCCGCTTCCGTCTGCGCTTTGAGCTCCTGGTAGGCACTTGCCTGCACCTGAAGCTCTTGCATCTTTCGCTCCGTTCGCGTCTGGCGGTTCAGTGTCTCCAGGGCGTCGGGGTCTGCCCCCTGCGCTATGGCAAACTCGCTATAGCGGCCCTGAAGGTTCTCATACTGTTGCGTCCAGGTTGCACGTTCGCGGGCTATGTCTTGGTCGATTTTAGACTGTGAGCGGCGAAAGGCGTCCTCTGATAGTGCTGTTGCCTCTCTTTTGGCCTCCGCTTTTACGTCCTCGATCAGCGCCAAGACCTCAGCTTGTGTTAGTTGCTCTACCTCGCTCGGTGCTTCCTCTGCGGCCACAACGTCTTCTACAACGTCCTGGTTGGCATCAAGCAATTCATCGGCCATTTCTTCTGCTCTCCTATCATCCTGTTTTATCTCCTTGTGGAAGCGGCGGGAATTGAACCCGCGACCCCGTGATTGCAAAACACGCGCTCTCCCCCTGAGCTACGCCCCCTTCTTATCCATTATTGCTCCTGAGCCCAGCGGTAGAACTCCAGCCAGGGGGGGGTGTGCTCTAGGTTGTCCCAATCCCAGTGCTCAGGTGGTAGATGGTGAGGGCTGGCAGAGTCCGCTATGACTCGATACAGTTGCTCTGTACTAAAGCGCCACTCTAGGTGCATTTCCTCGCCCCCCTTCTCACTCAGCCCGGTGAAGGTGATGCTCCAGACACCGACGTGACACGTAGCAGAACACTTGGTAATCTCCATCATTTCCTCCTTAACTACATTTACTATACCCACAAAACGGGCAAGTCCAGCACCCGCCTTCGGGTATCATTTCCTCCCCACATTCAGGACACTCTTTTACCAACTCCTATACCACCTGGGCTGGTCAGGCCGCCACTGAAAACTTCCGCCGCCGCGCTGCACGGGCTGCGCCGCGCCCAGGCTGGCCGCCAGTTGCCCTAACCATTCGGGGTCTTGAGCCATGAGCCACTCTTGCAGCTCCGGGTTGCCTCTCAGGAACCACTCTCTTTGCGAGGGCGTTAGAAGCAACCAACTCTGTATCAACTCCAGCAACCCAGCCCCGCCCGTGAAGCTGGCCGCGAACTCCGTCCACGTCGCCGCCTGCGCTTCTCGTTGCTCTGCCTGCGTTGGCGCCCGTGCCCGACCAGCACCCGCTCGGCCACCACCACCCCTACCACCTCCACCCCCACCACCCTCGCGTGGCTGCCAGTCCGGGAAATAGAAGCGGGTGTAAAGAGGGTGCCCTTGCCTGAATTGATCGTGGGCATCCCAATAGGATTGCAGCCTCTCACTCGGCTCTACCCGCCGCCCTTCCTCGCGGGCTGCAAAGTAGGCGTTCTGCTCCTCGTAAATTGAGGCGCCCAGCCCAGGCTGGTTGTACACCCAACGCCTGAACTCGTCGTGCTCACGCTCCGCCTGGGCCCATTCCTGGGGCGTGCCCGTGACGGGGTGCTCGTCCGTGTAAACCTCGATAGCCTCTAGCGCAGCCTTGGGGTTCTCCCCCGCAGACAAGAACGCTTCGACTTCGGGCAATTCGTCTATGGCCTTGCGGTACACACCAGGCGGCAGGGCGCTTCGCGTGTCCCACACGTCTGTGCTGACCTCGCGTGCGGCTGCCGTGTCGGGGCGCTGCACCTGCTGTGCCTCCAGCACGCCCATGATGGGCTTGCCCCCTAGCTCCGCCCGTATCTCGTCGGGCGTCCAGCGGCCGGGGTACTCCATCATTATGAGCGGGAGTAGTGTTTCAACGTCCAACTCCATAGCCCCTGACATCACCATGTCACGCGCATCGGCGCGCAGCGAGCCTAAGCTAACGCCCCAGAGTCCTTTGAACTTGGCGGATAGCCTATCCCAGTATTGCTTCTCGTAGGCTTCCTTGCTCGACCACACGCTCCCGCCGCTGTACTCATAGAGGGCATCCTTGAGGTCGTAGTCGGTGCCGATCAGGTACTCTACCAAGAGGTCAACGCCCTCTTTGATATTAGTCTTGGGATCGAGTAGCTCGTCTTGAGAGGGGCGGTCTGGGAACAAACACACCTGCATCAGCCCCGTGCATTGAGACTTGGGATTGATCTTGTCGGGGATCCCGCTGGACTCCACGTCTATGATGGCAGCGATGATCCTGGGGTCTATCTCGACGGGTTCGGCGGTGGATTCGATCAAGTCAGACCATTGTGAAATGCGCTCAGTGACATTCCCCCAATCCGTCTCGCCTGCTAACTGTGATACTTGTGCCCACTGAGCTTCCTGCCAAAAGGGAGATTCGATGTGTTTCTCCCAAGTACGAGAAGCAGCACGAGCGATAGAGTGGTGAGATTTATCATACTCCTCCAATGCTTCTGGGGATGCGAGGTATTGGTTTCGTATGAACACCTCCGGCCCCCAGAGTTTTATGGCTCTCTCCCGCAGACCAGCCTCCCACGTTCGTAGGTCGGCGGGATAGTCCTCAAAGTTCTCGTATGCTACCTCTCCCTCATCGTCATAATACTTTGGCCGCGTCTCGTTCAACTGGCGCAGCAATGCCTGCGACGCCCTATCCTTCAACACCTCCATCGGCCTATCTGAAGAAGGCGTCGTGTTAGCATTAGGATACTTCTCTCTAATGGCTGCTACGTCGTTGTCGTAATCGTCGTAGATTAAGCGCAATGCCGCCTCATCGTGGGGGATGGCTAAGTCGGATATGCGCCCGTCACGCTCTGCGCGGGCGGTGTCTTTTTCTTCGAACGAAGCTGTTAAGTCCTGTCCAACCTTCCACTCCTCCTCGCTCTCCCAGGGCAGGTCGGGGTAGTCAGGGTTGGCCTCGTAGAACTTGTTGGTGGCAGACGGATCCCCCTTCATGGTGGCCCCGTGCCGCTTGATCCAATTCCACTGCTCCTGGTAATCCATCGTGGTCGGGTCGCCGCCCGTGCGCACCACGTCGGCCTTCACCGCGTCACGTAGCTCCGCCGACATGCCCATGCGCTCGGCTTCTTCAGCGGTGTATTCCTTTACAGGCACGCCCAGGATTGCCATAGTTGCAAGCCAGCCCCCTTTAAGGCGGGCCTTCTCCTTCGCCGCAGGCCAATCCGCCTCCTCGCCGCGCATGATCTGCGCCCTAACTTCTTTCTGTGTCTGCCACTCCAGGAACTTGTTAGGCTCTAGCCCCATCTTCTCCCGCCACCACGAGGATGGCGTCATGTCCGTGTCGAAGACGGCTCGTGCAATAGATTCGTAAGATGACAGGTCGAACGGATACCAGTCGTCTCCCAACACCCCCGCAGCCCCCAGCACACTCTCGTTCCAGGGCCAGGTGCGATAACCCATCTGAGAGCCTATCGTGTAGACAGACTCAGGTGAAGTCGGGTCTTCCATAGCTCCCCTCAACCTGCTGGCCTGGTAGGGCGTGCCGCCTGGCGTCTGCTGCATGAAGGAGATGTAGCGGAAGGGATCGGTGCGGAACTCATCCTCAGGCCCCCAGCCCATCGCCTCCTTAATCGCGGGGGGGACGGGTAGCTCTATGGTGTACTTCAAACGATCTGGCAGCCCCTCGTTGGCCGCTGCGACGAACGCCCGCGCCTTGGCAACGGTGGCGGGGATCATAGGCTTCTCGGCAAACGTCCGCGCCCAGTAGGGGATGTTGTAGGCGGGCCAATCCCAGAAGGTGATGATGTCGCGCATCATCCCGCTCAGCATGTTCCTCTCGGTGTAGTTACCCAGAGCCTTGTTGACCGTGAGCGAAGCCTTAATCGGCGCGTCGTCCAGCGTGTTACGCATTATCCTCTTGGCTGCATTAGCATAATCACGGATAGCCCTCATAGCTTCGGGCGATTGCTCAATCGTCTCGCCAGCCCGCGCCAGGTCGTCGGTGGCCGACGTGCGCCACTTGGCGAACTCGTCCAGGATAGGCTGGGAGATACGCTCTGCGTCATCGGCGGGGGCAAAAGGTACTCCTTCTGCCCTTCGCGTTGCAGCTACCAGTTGCCGCTCCAGCGCAGCTACGCGCTCAGCGTCGCCCGCTTCTTGGGCTGCCGCGAGCTTCTGCGATACCCAGGCAATGTCCTCGGCAGGCTCAACCAGCTCGATGCGCTCGACCCAAAAGGGAAGCTCAACGCCCGCTTCATCGGCGTAATTGATGAGATAGTTGTACCAAAGCCTTGAACTCTCGCCACCCGTCTCTATCTTTGAGGCGGCCCAGAGCAAGCCTTCATCAACGCCCAAGTCTCTGTTAATCTTCTTAAAGGCGTTGCTGGCGTGCTTTGGATTTATGCCGACTTCGTGGGCAAGCTGCCCTGTGGCCTCGAAGCTTAGGTCGGGGCGGAAGCCAATAAGCTCTTCTCCACCCTCCGCAAAGATTGCGGCTGGGCCGCCCACGTCGTCGAAGGAGGTATAAGGCATCCAGTCCCCAGGCTGCCCCATCCTTTTCATGTACTCGGTGGCTTCTTCAGTGGCACGGGCGCCTGCGCTGTCGAACACCTTCGCCACGTCTTCGGGGGTCTTGGCCTTCTCCAGCCCCTCCTGAATGACCTGCTGCAACTCATCGGGGATCCGGCCAGCGTCGTCGGCGAAGCTGCGTGCGCTGGTAACGGGGGCCTTCTTCTTGGCGTGGCGCATGATGGCCCCTTCTACATTTTCTATATTGGGCCAACTCTCAGCCAACACGTCCCGTTTAATGATCCCCCTAAGCCCATCGTCAACTGCCGCCAGCATGTCGTCTGCCAGGGCTGCCACCTCGTTCCTGCCAACACGCGCCAACTTACGGTTCTCGAATATGAAGAGGCGGGTGCGGGCCGCGCTCTCCATCCTGCTGCCCCTGTTAAATATCGCGGTCACTGGCTTGCCTGGCAGCCCCATGACTCGCTCGTGCATAGTTATATCACTCATGCCCATGATGGACTTGGAGAATCCAGCCGAGATTTGAGCGGGCACGTCGCCGTAGGTTACTATGTGCTTCTCAAGATTGCCACTCAGCGTGAACCACGGGCCTACGCCCTCGATGGCTAGTTTCAAGGAGTTATCAGCATAGTTGTAGACCAGCCACGCGGGGCGCGTCCCCAGCCAATGCTCGACGAGGACTTGCTGCGCGCCTTGTATTAGGGTACGCTGGGCACTTGGATTGTACCCTATTGCCTTAGCCGCAGCCGCCTTTACTGCCTGGCTGGTCGCTTCTACAGCCTCGGCCTTAGTCATGCCCTTCTTGATTATCGTGTTACCCTTGAGGCCACTCCCCTTGATTAAGTCTGCTACTGACTCCGCCTGAGCCGCCCCCCTGGGGCGTAGCTGGTCAGCAAATTGGGCTGAATCATCCAGGAGATTATCCAGGGTCTTAGCCCATGCTTTGGCGTCGTCCCCGTCCTTGAATATCATTCTGGTTATGTCAGTTGCATCAAACCCTACTACTGATATGATGCTGGGCTTGGACAACTCAAATAGCGGGGCGATTGGCTTGAACTTCTTTATCCCCTTAACCGCCCCGCCTATCAGCTTGGTCGCGGGCTTGGTGAGTATGGGGGCGAAGAAGAGCGGGTCAAATACTAACTCGCCTACAAGCTCGGCCGCGTCGTTACGGTGCTTCTTAGCCACCTCTAGCGGGTCTGCACCCGCCTTCATTTCCTCTAGTGCTTGCTCTAACTTCTCTGGGTGGGCCGTCCAAGTCCAGTGGCTTGTAGACAACTGATTAGCCTGATCTGGAGACAAGTCAATCTCCTGAGTAAGCCGGGAAATGTTCTGGTACTTAGCCTTTTGTTCAGGTGTCATCTTTATAGCAGGGTTATCCCACTGCTCTGGAGGTATTCGCTTAAGGCTCTGTAGCTGTAAAATGCCGAACCCGCGCTTTGCTATCTTAGCGGGCATGCCAAAGAGCTCCAGCAAACCACCTACCGCCTTCCCAGCCACCCTTCCGACCGCTTCTGGCGGCCCCCGAACTGGCTCAGGTATCAAGCCCCAGGCGTAACTAGCCAGGGCCGCCGCCCCCTTGAACCCCGCAATGGGATCAATGCCAGGCCCTTCATACGTAGGTTCTGGTAATTGGGGCAATCGGGGCAATTGGGGCAACTCAGACGGCGGCCTGCGCGTGATGTCGGGCACGGTCTCTGGCGGAGGTTCTGGCCTCGGCAAATCTGTATAGAAGGCCGTTTCGGGATACGTGCCTGTACGTCTAGCTGCGTCAAGCCGCCAGTCCTCGTGTGTTGGAAACAACGGCCCTGGCCGATCCTGTTGCTCTAGCAACGCCGCTGCCCGCTCGTCAAGCGGCCTGTACCACGCCTCTGGCCCACCACCCTCCGGCATGGGCAGGAACTCTTCAGCAGGCGGCACGGGCGTTCGTGACGGGCGCATCTGGAACGGTTGCGTCCAGTCTATTGGTTGCATGTCAACAGGTGCGGGAGGTTCTGGTGCTTGAGTAGACTGAAGTCTAGCCCAGGGGTTAGCCCAGTCTATGGGCTGTCTCCAATCGGGCTGCGCCACAGGCTCAGGGCGGGGCATCCCCTTCTGAATCATGGGCAAAAATGGCTGTGGCCTCGGAGTGAACTGCGCTCCGCCTGCTTGCCACGGGTTGCGCCAGTCTATGGGCTGGGGCTGCACAGCAGGCGGCTCAGGCCGAGGCCAGGGGAACTGGCCGGGACGGGGCGCGGTGACACCCCTGGCTCGCCAGTTCTGCCATACCTCTTCCCAATCCTGCTGTTGCTGGCTGGGCTGATTTGTATTTATGTTGATTGTAACTTGAGGCAACTACCGCTCCTTGTCTAGTTCTTTCAGGGCGTCAGCTAATTCGCTACAGTCGAAATGAGCCCCCTCTAAAGCCGCGACAACCCCGCGCGCTTCGTCGGCGACGGCTTCGAGCTTGTGTACCCTACCCAGAAACGCCTCGGCTACATCTAGCACCACTACGTCACCCATCACTTACCTCCTTAGGTTTTGCTACTAGAACCCCCACCCAGCCACGTCGGGCCTCACTGCTTCCCCTTGCGCCCAGCCCTTTGACCTCGACAAAAACCATAACCACTTTTTCATTGGTTCCGGCACACCAGCGAACTGTTGCTCCCCCAAGAACTGCTGACCTTCTTGCACCCAGGGATCCGCGCCCTGCGCGCGTTGCCAAGTGCTGGCCCCATATCTACCCCAACCACCGGGGCCGGGGCGCCAGCCCATTCTACGCAGCCACGGCTCCAGGTACCCCCTGACCTCGCGTGGCATTGCCGCCCAGTCTTGGCTTCTCAAATTCAGCCAGTTCATGGGCGCGCCCTGGCCCTCCCACAGCGGCATTGCGGTAGGCCCCCAGGGAGTGGGAGTGATGGGAGGGGCGCCGGGGACGTCTGGCGTTGTGGGCGGACGCATCGCGCCGGGTTGCTCCCACCAATTAGCGCCGGGTTGGTCCCACCAATTCTGCGGCTGCTGCGGCAGGTTGATCGTGACGCCCTGGCCCGCCGCAAGCTCCCGCACGGGGCGACGCACGGGGCCACGTAGGGCGCGGCCTAAGCGCGAGATTGTAGGCTGTGCCTGGTCTGCTCGTCGTGTTACTGGTGGCGGGGTGGGGCGACGACCGCCGCCTCCGCCCGCCGTTCTAATCAGCGCCATTGTTTCACCTCTCGTTCGGTGTTAAGTTAAGCAGTCCCGTCGTACTCAATCCCCAGGTAGTCCAGGATCAACGCCACGGCCTCCGACAACTGAGGCACTGGCAGTATCTTGACTTTGGTGGCTTTCAACGCATCCCTCGCGCTCATGTACTGCGTCGCCGCATCGCCGATGTCGCTGTCGTCGTCCTCTCGCGCAGCAGCACGCATGGCGGCAAGAACCTTGGCTTTGGTGACCTTGCCCGTGATCCACACCTCGTCCCATGCGTAGGCCGTGCGTGGCTCGCCGCCTGGTTCGTCGGTGTCCTGGATCGCATGGATATTGTAACGATAGATTGTCTGGCCTCTTGACTTAGCCGTTGTTGCGGGGTATGTGTCACCTTGTGATGTAGCCATTTAAGCCTCCTAGAAATTCCCCAGTCTGTTGTTGGTTATTATTCTTTCTCCATTCGTGTTGCTGCCTGCATGGGCTACGTGCCAACCGGAGTGATGATATGGAAAGCCGAGAGATTAACATAACGGTTATTCAGTAGCTGATCCGACCGCCGATACTCGCATCGAGACCGGAGGAATCATTAACCAGAGTCCAAGCGAAGCCGCCCGCCTTCGCAGCGTCACTCGCGCGGCCGCCCGCACGGGCCACGCGCCAACCGCTATTCTGGTAGTAGTAATCAGTAATCTTAGTCGTTGCCGTGCCAGTCACGTCTGCTGGCAGGAAGCCTTCGTCTATCTGCTCCAATGCACCTTGATAACCGTCGGCATTGTGGAGTGTCACGCCTGGAACGTCGTAGTTCGTCGCTGTATCGTCGGCGAAGTCCGTATCTGTGTTCGAGAAGTACGGCACGTTGCTGTTGACGTTGAACCCATCCACCCACTTCCAGAGATGACCATACCAATTCTCAATGCCACGATAGGTCATGTATGAGCCAACAACGCCATCCCCGCCAGAGGCGTTAGCTGTAACGTCACCATCGCCGTTGCTCAGCCCCGCATTGTTTATCGGGTAATAGGCATTGTACGTGTTCCACGTTGCGCTTTCCCAATCCGTCAAACCAAGACCAATCATAGATTGGCTGTAGAAGTCGGCGTATTCCGTCAGGTAGAGCAACTGGATTGCCGACGCCAGGTAGAAGTCGAACTGTCGCCAGCCTGTGCCGCGCTTGGCGGCGATGCTGCGGACGTTGGCGCGGGTGATGCCTGTGAAGGGCTTCTTGCCGCTTACGCTGCACAGCTTGTCGTTCGACGTGTCTACTGCTGGTGCGGCAATGGTCGGCGTCGCCGCCCCGTCCACGCCAGCGATGACGTCGTGAACTGTGAGGATGGTATGGGTGGCGTCGGAGAGGATGTACGTGCCGTCGTAGGTGCCCGCCGTGGCTGCTACCACTATCACGTCACCGATCTGGAGCAAGGAGTATGGCGTGCCTGCCGCCGCAGTGATGGTGCCAGGGTCTACGTCGAACGTGGCCGCGTGCGCCGCGATGGGGTTGTAACCGCTGGTGGTGGTGGCTGCCGTGGCGTCAAACAGCACGCCCTCGTATGCGCTCATGTAGCGATGGTCTACCGGGAGGCCGTTCTTGGTAAAGGCTGGGTGCAGGTCGAATCCCGCCAGCGCAACCTCGCTGATGTCCCAGCGGTGGATGGTGCCGGTGTACGAGTACCGGTAGTAAAACGCGGGAATCTCCACCATTACTTGACCGTCAACACCATCGAGGTTCGCGCTCGCGCCATCCGTTTTCAGGGTGGAATCATTCGAGTCCAAGTAGTATTGCACTACTCCTGCATCGTTGATGACACACCGACGCATCTTCCGTTGAATCGGCAGCGAGGAGTCTCCAGGCGAGCTTCCCACCGCGACTGCACCCAGGGCGCCAGTGCGCCCATAGCTATCGGCGTCCTCGTCCCACTCAAGGCCATAGTAGTAAAGGGCGTCCACGTATGCCTTGATGCTCTGCTGTGTCGCCACCGCTGACGCGCTGTCTGACGCCATGTCGTCTTCGTCTAACATTAACCTTCTTTGACTGATTGGCATTATCCCCTCCCTATGTCAGCGTCTCGACTTCTACCATCTGCACGCTCGCCGCCGTAGCGACGTGCAGCGTGGCCGCCGTCAGGTTCAAGTGATCGTTATACCACACCGAACTAGCCTTCAGCGTGAAGTACGGCTCCGTCGGCGATGGCGACGCCACTATGCCCGTTGTCCAAGCGTAGCGTACGTCAGTAGTGGCCGCCCTGCATTGGAATTGCAACGATTTGCAATCAGTGGGCGGGCCGTACACATACTCCGTGTTGGGTAGCGGCATAGAGATGTTCGCTAAAGCCGGTGTCGTCGCGCGAAGTTCTTGAAGCAATTGCGTTTTTGATTTCTGCGTCATGTATCCCATGTAACTATTCCTCCATTAATCTCTCTACGTGGTCTCCTTAGTGGGCATACCGTAGTCGTCCCACTCGCCCAGGATTCTGGTTCTCGATTTAGCTGGCATCCCTCTTGGCATTTATAACCTCGCTAAGTCCATGCCAACAGCGCGGCGTGTGGCTGCTCGGCGGTCGGACGCGGGCTTGTGGACGGTACGGGGGCGGCGTGGCATTTGCGTTACCTCTTCCAAATCTGGGGGAACCAGGGTCTAGCACCCCCGCCGCCCACCTCAGGCATCGGCGGGGCCCCCACGGGTGGCGGCCTCACAGATGGCAACAAGTCACGTGGAGCCCGGGTCATCTGCGACTCAGGGGCCTTTAACCCAACTCGTGCCCCTTGCCCAGTAAACAGCCCCTTATAGAACTTGCTCACATAGGGCGGTAACTGGCTTATATCACCCATCACACCGCTGGCAAGCCCCGCGAATCGCTCCGGGTCATTATCACCCATGCCAGGCCAGTCTCCCCAGCCGTGCTCATAGGCGTAGGCAATCTGTGCAGCACGAGAATAACGCGGATCTGGTTCTTTCACCAAGCGTTGAACTGCGCGACGGAACTCTAGGTTGTGCCCTTCCTTATCCCAAAGGCCAACCATATCAGCCCAGGCATGTGTCAACTCATGTACTGCCGCTTCGTCGTTTGCACCCTGTAGGCTAACCTCGCCAAACCAGGGAGCCCAGCCACCGCCGCCAGCACGTGATGTTAAATCCTCTACCGTGAAAGCCACCGGGTCCAGCCGAAAAGACTTTTGCCAAGAAGGGACATTCCGCGCCACCTGCGGGTCAAAGCCCAACGCCTCAGTAGCGCGCCACCTGAATTGTCCAAGTGGCTTCTGTGTTATCTTTGCCTGAGCTTCTGGTGCAAAGCCATAACCCTGGAGTACTTGCCGCTGATACCCCAACTCACTTTCAGGAGGTCTCCACCACGGGTCTTGCCAATCTACAAGAGGCCAGCTTCGCTTCGGTACGCTCCCGCGCGCAATGTGCTCCCGCTGCAACGCTGCCTCAAGTTCATCACGGCGAGTATCCTGCTGCCGTACTTGCCAGCGACGCCCGGCGTAATCTGCAATGGTGTCTTTCGCGCCCCGCCCCCAGTAGGCCAATGGGTCTCTGATAACAGAGCTATCCTCCGCAATAGTATCTTGCTGACGCCTCCCAGGCCACTGCTTGGTAATCAATGACAGGAATGGGCGCTTGGGGGGCGGAGGGCGCTTAGGACGCAACCCACCACCGTTTGCTGCAAGCGCCATTACTGTGGTGCCCCCCCACGCGCTTCCCTCTCGGCCATCCTCATGGCAATCTCATCGGGCGGCAATGGCGGATTCGGTGAAAGCCCCGCGAACGATGGAGGGAGTTGCTCAGGTGACAGTCCCATCATAGCGCCTTCCCCAGAGAGCGGCACGCCGGGCTGCGCGCCAGGCGGGGCCATGCCGGGCGGCATCCCAGGTGGCATACCGGGCGGGGCTGCTGGCATAAGCTCTTGCGGAACCTCGCCGCGCTCCAGGGCCTCCTGATACTGCTGCTCCAGCATCTCTTCCACGCTCTTCTCCATAGACTCTTCTTGCTTCTTCCGCTCCTTCTCCTGGGCACGTTCCAGTGCCTTTAGTCGCTTCTTGTTATCTTCCATCCATTGCTGGGTGTAGAGCGCAGCTTGCGCCTCCTGCACTTGCGGGTTGACGCTCAGGAATTGGTCAAGCACTCTCTGCGCCTCCACGTCGGGGTGGGCGAGATTCACGATGTCAGTACGGATGTAGCTATCGCTGGCGAGCGAAAGCCCAGTCATGCCATGCGGCTCCCTCGCCATCTGCGCTATCCGCCACAGCAACGCCTGGTCATTCGGCAGGTCGGGGGTAATGGTGACGCGGTTGCGCCAGTGCCCGGCCACGTCGTCGGCGGTGATCGTCAGCGGGTGGGGACGGCGATCCGTTGGCCGTGCCACATCCTCCACGGGATGTATCTTGAAGCCGTCCTCTGTTAGAGCGGCAAACATCTCTGTCAATCTCAAAACGTGCTCCTGCGCGCGGGCGATAGCGACTTGTATCTCCATCGCCTTCTCCCCGATCTTGGTCTTGGCCCCCTGCTGGAGCATCGAGATGGCATACCCAGCCTGAACGCCCCCCGGTTGCACACCCCACATCGCGTCGGGGAGCCCGAACAGAGAGATGCTTTTCTCGTACCACGACATCAGGATGTTTATTAACATCTGGTTCGTCGCAATATTAAGAACTGTTACCTTGCTCCCTGGGGGAATGGGCTGCACCTCACCAGGCGCGGATGACATAACGAAAGCCTCGCCGCTCGGAGTCTCTACTAATATCTGTGGATAGAAAAATAACTCAGTGGCCGTCGAGACCTTGCTCATCAAGGTGGCTTGTTCTTTTATCACGTCCATTATAGGTGCGAGGACTGATCTACCCATCCACTTGCCGTCTGCTATGGGGGTTTTTTCGCAGAAGGCAAACGAGTAGGGGATCAAGCCCTCCTCGCCCTTCTGCTGGTAGTTGTGTGGCATGAGCCACACCCAGTTCCCGCCCACCCTGAGGCCCTTGTACACGTCATCCCAATACTCAACGACCTCAACTTCCTCGGTATCAACGTACTCGCCGAGGTCGGGCTTCTTCCAGACCACGGCCTCTTTGTTCTTCTTGCGATCCCAGAGGGCCTTAAGTTCCCGCTTTATGTCGCCGACGTAACGGTCGTACTTCTCCACGACATACAGCGGCCCCGTCAGGCCAAAGATAGGATAAACGTAGTGGGGATCACGCGCCAATATCCTTATCGGAAAGTTAAATGAGTCCACGTATTCGGGATAGAACAAGACCTTGAACACCCCCCACCCCCTGAATAGGTAATAAAATACAAAGTCCTGATAGCTGCGGGAGTGCGCGCCGTACTCGCTCGCCCAGCGCACGGCGGCCAGGTATCTCTCCAATTTAGTGCAGAGCGCCTGCTCCTTGTCTGATTCGTCGAGGGGCAACACCTGGGTCTTTACGTCGATCCCGATGCCCAAGTACGACGCGAACATCTTGCAGATTGCCTGCCCGGTAGGTACATTCACGAGCTGAAGCTTTGCGTCGTGTATGTCGGCGTCTATCTTGAAGTCCGCCTTGTACACCTCTTCCACGGCTTTCTGATCGCCGTCCCGCTCAGCGTAGTGGTTGCAGGCAAACTGGATTTTTGATTCAACTTCCGATTTGAAATCAGCCATACAAACCTATCTCCATCTTCGCCATCCGCCGGGCGCGGCGATTATACCCACGCTTGATACCCTTGCGCACCCCCGGCCGCCAGCCCTTGTACCGCTTCCACCCCGTAAGGGCGTCGTACTCATCGCCCGTTTTGAGCGGTATCCGCTTCGCCATTCTTATTCCTCAGTCCCGCCCAAAGGCTTTCCGCCACAAAGCTGTCCGTTGAACCCTCGTTGCCCTGGGGACGGAGGGCAGCTTGATAATCCCGAACTTATCAATCAGTCCATATCCAAGGGCCTTAACGCTGTCACTCCTACGGTTCTCAGGCTCCTCGCCGCCCAGCCTCTCCTCCGCCCGCTTCTTCCACTTATGATTGGTGAACTCCCAAGCGGTCTTCTTGCACTTCGAGGAGAACAGCACGCGGGGCGCGCCCGTTTCTGGGAAGGGCATGAGGAAGCTCTTGATCCTCTCCCTCCCTACCTTCGGCGCCACCTGCTGGCTTCGGAGGGCTACGTCGCCCTCTGCGCGCCACACCTCAATCTGCGACTTAGCTGCGTGATGCTGGCGGCCCGCAATGTCTATCACCCCGCCCGTTTGATTGCGCGAGGCTTTTCCCACATTATCCCACCAAGCGCGCTTCTTGGCTATCTCGACTATCTCTTCACCGATCAGCCCGTGCTCATATATCTCATCCACCACGAACACGAACGGCCCAGCTATCTGCACTGCCAGTACTGCGTAAGCGCTTTCGCCGTACCCCGGATCCATCCACAATTCAACAGGCAGCTTCTCGTCAAACTCTACCCAGGGTTGCACGTGCAGGCGGTGCTCGAACTCAGGGAACACCAGCGTCGCCGGCTTCTGGGGCGTTGCGCCAAAGCGACGCATCCACTCCGCGTCGGTGTACACGGCGCGCATGGCCTTGATCTCGCTGTTCTCCAATCCGCCAGGAAACACCTTGAGATTAGACCAGATGGGGATGCTGAAGCTGCGCCCACCCTCGTCGTTCTCCCCCTTCCAACGCCGCCACATCTGAGACTGCCATCCCGAGTCATCGGGGAAGGTGCCGCTCAGGATGACGCGCCCGCGCTTCTCCGCCACGCGCCCACGCGCAGCCAGGTACACGTCGTAGCCAAGGGTCTCAAACTCGACGCACAGCACCAGGTCGGGCGCCGTGCCCTTGCGCGAGAGGGCCTGCCCGCCCATGCGCTGCGTAGAGATGGTTATGATCTGCTTCCGATTCCCACCAATGTTCAGGTCTAGCGAGCTACGAGCTTGCCCTGACGGGGGCCTCTTTACACGAGTGACTATCTTGCTCTCAGTCACCTCGCCCAGCAGAGCGAAGTAATCAGAGAGGTAGTCAAACTCCGGCAAGCAGGCATCGTAATCGTTGCCCACGATGTAGCAGAGTTCCCAGCGCTGGAACGTACTGAACGCCTCCATCCCTGTGAGGATCGACTTCCCGGCTCTCTCGCCGCCGCCGATCAGCAGGTGGCGCACGTCGCACTGGTGGACGGGTAGCTGTGCGGCCGTGGGATCGTATCCCACGGCCTTAAAGAAAACGTCTTTCTGGCGAAACGTCGGCCACTTTGGGCTACCCATGCCCTTAACCGAGTAGATCAGCTATCACTTGCTGAATGTCAAACAGAAGTGACTCACCAACCACAACCGCCCCCTGGGAATCAAACACACCAGCGCCGCCCACATCCTCCCAGCACATTGACGCCTGTCCTACAGCTTGCATGATGATCCTGCTCAGCCGCCTGTTTACCTCTGCCTCAACACTAACTTCTACCTCGCTCATTCACCTACCTACCTCCTTTCCCTACCACGTCGCTGGATCACCAGGGTATTTCATGTGCACGCGCCCAGAGCCCCTCTTCAGCGCGTCAATCCGCGCGCGCTCCTGTTCCGCCCAGGTCGGCCTCTCGTGTAGGCCGCGCCCCTTGTCGGTCAGGACGTAACGCTCCTCATCGTCCGCCACCTCGTCGTAGTATTCAACTCTGAACCCCAGCCACCTCAGCACCTCGTCCGCCACGCCCAGCGGACGCTCGAACGCCAGGACGAACTGCTCCTCACGGCCCTTCCAGATTCTCACGACGTAGCCGTTGTTTACTTGCTCAATCTCGAAGTAGCCATACTCTGGCTTCTCGTCGTCCTCCACCCCGTTCGTTCGGGTTACGCTGTCGTCCATGTAGAACGGGTGGCTGGTCGCCGTTGTGGTAACGCCGACAGAATGTTCGGGCGGCCAGCCATCAGGGCTGGCGGTCTGTATGTAGCCCACCGTTGGGAACGCTTGCTCGTAGCCACACTCACACACGTGGATACCATAGGGCAGGCTATCCCGCGCGTGTTCCTTGCCACATATACACACCCACCCGAAGAACTCGACAAGCGGATCAGGCGGACGCTCGCCAGCGTCGAGGGCGTCACGCATCCGCCGCCGCTGCTCCCCATAGTCCTCCGCAGCCTCCTTCAACGAGGCAAACTCCCGCTCGCCGTCGAGGGCGCGAATGGCGGCGGTGAGTTCCTCCAGGTGGTGGGGCCAGGGCACACTAACCTCCCCATCCAAAAGCATGTAGTAGTCATGCGTCATCAGACGCGCAGCCGCGATCACGCGGGAACGCTTGGCGGGAGGGCCACATTCCCACATCCATGCCCACGCCTCACTTATCTTGGTCATCACTCTCCTCCTCTTTTGTTTCACGTGAAACATTGTCTAGCTCGTCAATGGCATCGTCCAGCGATAGCCAGTTGTTATGCCCAACCGACATGGGTATCCACCCACCATGTTGATACTTGGCTGCATCACGCACCGCTCGCGCTGCCGAGGCGACGCGGCGGAGGGCAGTGAGCTCGGTGACGGCGCGGTTGTGCTCTACCTCCTACGACAGACATCCCTTACGTCCAGCATCCATTTCTTGATGCGCCGCCTCGTACGCAGCAACGCGCTCTTCCATCTGACTCAGTTCACCTGACGTTCTTCCAAGCAGTACCTTATAATAGTGCCACATAGAAATATCAGAAAGTGACATCAACTTACCAAACGCTTGATCTGCTTGTTCAGCCAAACCTACGGAATTACCCAAAGACTTTGACATTTTATTAACACCATCGAGACCGAGTAACAGTGGCATGGTAATAACAACTTGTGCTTCTTGCCCAAACTGCTCTTGTAAAAAACGCCCCATTAATAAATTAAATGTTTGATCAGTACCACCAAGTTCAATGTCAGCTTCTAGCGCTACCGAATCGTATGCTTGAAAAATAGGATAAAGCAACTCATG
>SDBS01000479.1_pt1 | contig 38645 bp, 26 predicted proteins | sample 2277091 | NCBI WGS metagenome assembly SDBS01 (sample SAMN10404972, study PRJNA504765) | marine sediment metagenome | isolation source: marine sediment core GS10_PC15, 163 cmbsf | place: Arctic Ocean: Southern Knipovich Ridge | collected 2010
GTAAAGATTTATGCGACAACAGTATCAGCAGGGGATGTGAAAATGCGAAAGGGTGTCCCATATGCTGCAAGAATTCTCAGTGGGCTCAAAAGACCAAAGAAAGTACCTATACTAGGGTTTGAGATAGCTGGTGAAATTGAGGCAGTAGGTAAAGACGTGAAACTATTTAAGAAAGGTGACGACGTTTTTGCATTTACCGGTCTTGGTTTTGGCGCTTATGCCGAGTACATATGTCTGCCTGAAGAAGTCAGGAAAAAGGCCACAAAAGAAGGGTTAGTGGCAATAAAACCAGCTAATATGACCTATGAGGAAGCCGCTGCTGTTCCTGCTTCGGGAATTACATCATTGTCTATTCTTAAACAGGCAAATATCCAGAGCGGTCAAAGAGTTTTGATTTATGGCGCTTCTGGAAGTATAGGTACATTTGCCGTACAGATAGCCAAGTCCTTTGGTGCAAAGGTTACAGGTGTTTGCAGTACATCTAATTTAGAAATGGTGAAATCACTAGGAGCCGATAAGGTAATTGATTACACGAAAGAGGATTTTACTCAAATTGGTGAGCCTTATGACCTTATTTTTGATGCAGTAGACAAGATTCCGACTTCACAAGGTAAAAAGTTTTTAAAGAAGACAGGAATCTATCTTAATGTTAAATCTTCAGTAAAAGTGTCGACAAATATTCTAATTGAGCTCAAAGAGCTTATTGAAACGGGAAAAATAAAAACGGTCATTGATAAACATTATCCCTAATATAAAAAATAACTTTTTGTTATCTATTCAGAAGGATTTACTGTATTTTAATAAATGAATTATTATTCTTGAATTATCGTAGCAAACTTATAATTTGATATTTCATAGACCTATTTAATTAATTTTTAACTACTTCTATTATTAAAAATAATTGATTTAAATGATTGGAAACATACAATTTGAGGATTTAGATTTAAATTTTGGATATTCTTGTATGCCCGATAGATTATATTATTATTCAGAAGAAGAAAATGAATTTCGTATGGAAGTGCGTAAATGGTGCGAAGAGAATATACAACCCGTTTCTGACAAAATTGATAAGGAAAGAAATACAAAATTAGCAGTGGAAACTCTACGAAAAATGAAACCTTATCTTAATATAGTAATTCCTGAAGAAGCTGGGGGATTAGGGAAAGGAATACTCTATCGTACGATTTTTGGTGAAGAGTTATCTGCTTTTAATTATTCCATCGCAACTATATTTGGCGCTTCTTCTTGCTTATTTGCTGGTCCTATTATTGAATATGGAACTTCTGAACAAAAAAAGAAATATCTTACAGGTATTGCTGATGGTACAAAAATTGGGGCAATAGGGATAACCGAACCTACAGGAGGTTCTGATGCTATAGGAGGGATGAATTTGAGAGCTAAAAGACAGGGAGATTATTATTTATTAAATGGAGAAAAAAGATTTATAACTAATGGAAGTGTTGCGGACTACATTTGTTTATATGCGGTTACTAATGACCAAGTCAGAAGACATCAAGGCATTTCAGCTTTCATCTTTGAGACAGAGACACCAGGATTTCAGGTTATCAAGGATTATAATCATATGGGCCGTAGAGGAATGCCAAATTCTCATCTCCGATTTGATAATTGTAAAGTACCAGTTGAAAATTTACTCCATAAGGAAAATGAAGGAGTTGAGGTATTGATGTTTGGACTTGATGGTGAGAGAACCTTTACAGCGTCTCAATATCTTGGTTTAGCTAGAAGCGCATTCGAAGTTGCATATAAGTATGCTCATAAGAGGATTCAATTTAAAAAGCCAATTTACTCATTTGAAGGAATTTCATTCAAACTAAGTGAAATGTTTATGGACATAGAATTAAATAGAATAGCTATGGCTCAAATAGCAAGAATGCTTGATGAAGGGCATTACTGTAGAGCATCAGTTGCTGCCGTTAAGGCTAAGCTTGCAGATGCTACTGTTAAAATTACACAAGATGCTATTCAAATTGTTGGTGGTTTAGGTTATTCTGAAGAATATCCATTAGAACGATATTACAGGGATGCAAAAGTAGGGCAAATTGCTGCGGGATCAACTGAAATCATGAAGTATTTAATCTCAAGAGAAATGATAAGAATGTGGGGTAAATAAAGCTATCGGAAATAAAGATACTTTTGAAATTAGAGATAACATTGCTATTGAAAAATAAAGGGATACCGAAAAATTAAGGAAAAAATTTTTTATTTCTTTAAACAAAAACTAATTTAAGAAAAGAATAATCATTTTGAATAATATTATTATAAATTTCGATATTTTATAGACCTAATAAGAAAAGAAAGGAAAAATATAATGCGAGCAGCTATAGTTGAAGAAATAGGAAGAGTTAGTATCAAGGACATACCAAAACCTATTCCAGGACATGAGGAAGTTTTGGTAAAAATCTCTACCATAGGCGTATGCCATTCAGATGTTCATGTAGTGAAAAATCATTGGATGAAAGTTCCGACACCATTTCCAATTGGACATGAAGCCATAGGAATAGTAGAAGAATTGGGTCCAGGATCTGAGGAATTTGTGAAGATTGGAGACAGAGTTATACTAGGTTTAGGAGGATGGGGAAAATATTGGTGTGGTGCATGTGAACATTGTCTTGCGGGCAAACCTATGTTATGTACACGCCGGAAGGGGCTACAAGGAGTATTTGCTGAATATTTTGTTGTATGGGCGAAGGCTCTAGTAAAACTACCGGATGAAATCGGAAATAATGAGGTACCACTAGCTTGTGCTGGTTTAACAGCGTATAGCGCTATCAAAAAGCTTTCGAATTTCGGGATTCATGCAGGGAAAACTATTGCCATTATTGGTGCTGCAGGCGGTCTTGGTCATTATGGAATTCAGATAGCAAAAGCCCTTGGATATAAAGTTATTGGAGTGGATATCGGTCCTGAAAAATTGGAATTCATAAAAAAAATGGGCGTAGATCTTGCTGTAGATGCAAATGAAGCCATAAAAACAGTGAGGAAACAATTTAAATTGGGAGTAATTAAGGGAGTAAGTGCAAGTATAGTATTTGCATCAAAAGTAGCTGGTTTTGAACTCGGTTTAAAATTACTTGGGCGTGGAGGAGTATTAGTAATTGTAGGATTACCTACTTTAAGTGAAGGTCCATTTTCGGTAGATCCATTTGGTTTTATATTAAGGGGACTTCAAATCACATCGGCTCTAGTAGGGAACATCGAGGAAATGAGAGAATTAGTTGATTTAGCTGCAGAGGGTAAAGTAAAAACTCATGTAGGAAGGATCGGGAAGTTCTCAGATATAAATGAAGTTTTAGAGGAACTGGAACAAGGAAAATTAGTTGGAAGAGCTATTATTGAGATTTAATGAAAAAAGCTATATAAGTAAGATGGAATTTAACTATATATTATTGAATTAAATTAAAAATATGTGTTTTATATGGTAAATGGATATACTGGTAATATTTTAAGAGTTAATTTGTCAAATGAAAAAATCTCAATTGAAAGCCTTGACGAGATTTTTTGCCGAAGATATATTGGTGGAGAAGGTTTTGTAGCTTATTACCTTTTAAAGGAATTAGAAGCAGGTATTGACCCTTTAGGTCCTGAAAATAAACTAATTTTTGCTAACGGTCCTTTAACAGGATTTGCAATACCCGGATCAGCAAGAAACAGTGTTGGAGCAAAATCTCCTTTAACAGGTGGATTTGGTGAGGCAGAGGTTGGTGGTCATTGGGGGGCTGAGTTAAAACACGCTGGATTTGATGCTATTATAGTAGAAGGAAAAGCAAAAAATCCTGTTTATTTATGGATACATGATGGTGAGGCAGAAATAAGAGATGCAAATCATCTTTGGGGAAAAGTTACTGGTGAAGTTCAAGAGAAAATTCATGAAGAATTGAATGATAAATTTATCCGTGTGGCACAAATTGGTCCTGGAGGAGAACGGTTAGTAAGATATGCTTGTATCATTAATGATTTAAGAAATGCTGCTGGACGCACTGGGATGGGTGCTGTTATGGGATCTAAGAACTTGAAGGCTATAGCTGTAAGGGGTAAGCAGAAACACGAAACAGCAGATGAAGAGAAATTGAAAGCGTTATTGAAATTATTTAATGAAAAAATTCAGAAAAGAAATGCAGGATATTTTGAACTTGGCACAGGAGGAGGTATTATGGAAGAAGGCGCATCATCTGGTAATTTATCATTTCGAAATTTTAGGGATGGTGGATTTACGAATGCCATAGCATTAGCCCCTAAAACTATCAAAGAAACACTAGGACTTGAGAAGGATGGATGCTATGCTTGTTCTATTCGTTGTAAAAAGGTCGTCAAAATCGGAGATCCTTGGAATGTTGATCCAATTTATGGAGGACCGGAATATGAAACTTTAGGTGCTTTAGGGTCTAATTGTGGAGTTGATGATGTGAAGGCGGTATGCAAAGCGAACGAAATTTGCAATAAATATTCGTTAGACACAATTTCAACTGGAGTTTCTATTGGTTTCGCAATGGAGTGTTATGAAAGAGGAATTTTAACGGATAAAGATACAGATGGTATTAAATTAAACTTTGGTAACGCTGAAGCAATGGTTCAAATGGTTGAAATGATTGGTAAACGCGAGGGGTTAGGCGACATATTAGCAGAAGGTGTTAAACGAGCTAGTGATAAGTTAAAAAATGGATCAGACAAATTCGCTATGCATGTAAAGGGTGTTGAAATTCCAATGCATGATCCTCGCCTTAAACAGGGAATGGGACTTGGTTATGTAATATCACCTACAGGAGCAGAGCATATGACTAATTTGGATGATTATTCATTTGCTCATAGTAGGGTTATGGCGTATCATGGCCCTATAGGACTTTTAGAACCTTTAGAGTTGGATGATTTAAGTTCAAAGAAAGTAAGGGCAGTAGCTTATTTTACTAATTGGCGTTATTTATTTAACGCCCTATTGATGTGCTATTTTGTCTTTTGGCGTTATGACCATATTACTGAAATTGTAAAAGCAGTAACTGGTTGGAATACTTCAATTTGGGAATTAATGAAAGCAGGAGAAAGGATTTCGACTATGACAAGAGTTTTTAATAATAGAGAAGGATTAACCAAAAATGACGATTGGTTACCTGAGAGATTTTTCAAACCACAAACTTCAGGAGCTCTTTCTGAGACCAAAATTGACCCGGATAAACTAAAAAATGCGATAAATACATATTACACTATGATGGGTTGGGATGAGAATGGAATTCCTACTCGATCTAAACTTGAAGAATTAGATATAGATTGGGTTGTAAATCCTTAAAAAACTGGTTTTTATTATATTTTTCTCATTTTTTAAGAGCAAAGTCATAAAAAAACTTCTAATGCTTTGTAATTATATATAAACCTCAAGCATTTATGAATAACTAGAAACATATTAAAATTAAAATATACATAAATATACATAAGCAATTTAACTATAAAAAATAAAAATAAAATGATGAGAAATGGTAAGAACAAAAGAACAGTACATAAAAGATTTAGGTAGAATGAAACCAAATCTGTATTACGATGGAAAAGAACTCGATAGGTTAGATGATCTTCATACACCTTGTCTAAATACGATAGGAACTACTTTCGATGCTTTCGATGATCCTGAATACAAAGATTTAGTTCAAGTAAAATCTCATCTTACTGGTGAAATAATTAGTCGATTTACACACATTCATCATAGTACTGATGATCTTCATAAGAAGCAAGACATGACTCGAAAATTATGCCAAAAGGTTGGCGGATGCATACAGCGATGTATGGGATGTGACGCAGCAAACGCAATATACAACGTTTCTTATGAGGCTGATAAAATAAATAAAGGAGAATCTAATTATCACGAAAATTTTAAAAAGTGGTTATTAAGATTTCAACAGGAAGATTTAGTAGCTGCTGGAGCACAAACTGATGTAAAAGGGGATCGAATTAAACGTCCCGCTGATCAATTAGATCCTGACATGTATGTACATGTTGTGGAGAAGCGAAAAGATGGAATTATAGTAGCCGGTTGTAAATTACATATTTCAGAAGCGAGCGTTTCTGACGAACTTTTAGTTATGCCTACAAGAGCGCTAAGACCAGAAGATAAAGATTATGCTGTAGCCTTTGCTGTTCCTGCAGATTATGAGGGAGTAACCCATGTAGTGACAGTTCATAATTTACGTAAAAGGGAATATTTCCCACGTGGTTTTACACCGGGAGGAACTGATTCCTACTTAATTTTTGACGATGTATTTGTACCTTGGGAAAGAGTCTTTTTATGCGGTGAAAATGATTATGGAGGAGCCCTCGCTTTACTATTTGGTCTCTTTCACAGGCATAGTTATTCTGGATGTAAACCTGCAATTGGAGATATAACAGTTGGGACTGCCGCTCTAGCAGCTGAGTACAACAACATTGCTAGGGCTTCACATGTTCGGCATAAATTAGCAGAACTAATCCTTATAACTGAACTTGGTTACGCTGCAGGTTATACTGCATCTGACCTAGGTAAACCAGAAATTTATATGCCTGGGATGGGAAATATTCCTTTTGGACCAGGAAGTTACATTCCAAATTCAATCTATTGTAATGTTGGCAGGTGTCTAACAGGAGAAAATGTATTCCGCGAAGCTGAGATAATAACAGATATTTGTGGTGGTATTCCAGCAACATTTCCCCATGAAAGAGATTTTGTTAATCCTAAATTAAAGGATAAGCTCTATAAATACATTACCAGAAATCCAAAGATTGCACCTGAAAATGCAGCACAATTCTGGCGGTATGTTGGTGACGGGTTGTGTTCCGCAACCTCAGGAATTAGTCTTTTCGGCGGTTATCATGGAGGTGGGAGTCCAGTTATGGAAGAAATAGCCATTACTACCCAGTATGACATTGAGGCTCGAAAAGAGATGGTAAAAAAAATCGCTGGCATTGACGATGAGTTAAATAAGAAACGATTGAAATTTAATCATGAAAATACCACAAAAATGATTTCCCCTGTATTAGACAAAACGGTTTCAGAAAAGTAATCAATATAAAATTATTTATTTTCTTTTTTAAAATTTTGATTTTTAAAAGTTGTAATTGTAAAAAATCTAAATATAAACCCTATAATTTTTTAATCTATTTTTTCTGATGCACTCCTGAATCCTTTAAAATAAATTCTAGTTTTTCTAAAACGAAATTACGAAATTCTTTACTATTGAAATCAGTATTAAAAGATAAGATTTCACTGGTATAATCTCCTTTAAATTCAGGATTTTGCTCAAACATCCTCATATTTCGTTCTACTATAGCAGCACCTAATATTAGACTATAAGTAAAGAAAGTTATCATTCCTGAATCAGGATAATTAATTTCTTTTGCATCAATTGCATCTTGTACTAATTTTGCTGTACCTTTTAAATAATTAAATTCCTCATATTCTCTTTCAAATGGGCCGATTTTGTCAGAAGGGGGAGATTCCGTCAGGTGCATCATGCTAAAAGCCTTAAAATCCTTATGAGCAAAATCTAAAAAATTTGAATAAAACTTTATTAAAAGATCAGTTATCATTCCCTCATGGTTTTTCATGATTTTGATATTTTCCTCTCGATACTGACTAAAAAACTTATTTCGAATAGCAATCCACAACTCTCTTTTGCTCTCAACATAATTATACAAATTATTTTGGTTCATTCCCAGAATTTTAGATAACCCACGCAAACTAAAACCATCTCTTCCTCTTTCTAAAAAAAACTCTTTTCCTGCTTCTAAGATTTGTTCAAATTGAGCTGCTTTTTTTTCAGGTGAACGACTTCGAGTTTGTTTTATTTTTGATTTCTCACTCATAATTTTCACCATTAGTTTTTATCTAGAGTTAGATATAATTATTTTTATTTCTTGCTTAATATCAAGCTTGCCTAGTTATATTAAGTATTAATAACTTAAATATAAGATGTATATTTGATATCATAGCCTGATTACCAAAATAAAGATCTAAAGAAAAATATTGCTTTTAGCTATTTTGAAATAATATGTATTATATCGAGCTTTTGTTTAAATCAAACCTGCTGACTTTAATCCTTTAATTACCCAATCAACTAACATTTTATATGTGATCTTACCTTCTGGATAAAATGAATCTAATTCATGCAGTCTATCAATGAAACTGTTAACTACATCTTCGGTTATATGATTTTTCTCTAACAATGAAATAAAAAAATCTCTCCAAAAAATATAACAAAATTTGGAGTACGTAGGAAGTATCTCTGCTGCATCCTCAGTTAATAAACCATAATGAGCCCATGCAATTGCGGAATAATCGATTTTTTTCACTTTATTAAAAGTGGATAATAGTTTCTCTTGAGAAAATTCAGGAGGCATAATTGGTGGGAATATAAACTTTTCCCATAAATATCCTAAAGCATCCCCGATGTATAATATCATATTTTTTTGATCTAATACAGAAATGCTACAATTTGTATGACCCGGAGTTTCATAAATTAACAATTCCATTTCGCCGAGATCAATTACATCTCCTTCTTTTACGGGGGTAATATTTTCTACTGGTTCTAAATCTGTAATTACATCCGAGAAGCTTTCGTTGTATTTTGAATTGTTTTTTAACGATTCTATGGCAGGTTTTGCTGCAAATACTTCGATATTTGGAAATTCGTTTTGAAAAACTGTAGTTCCACCAGCATGATCCCAATGGGAATGCGTTAATATAAGGATATCAGGTGTTAGATCCAACTTTTTAATCTTTTTTGCAAATCTTTCAGCTTCTACGGGTCCTGATGTGTCAATAAGCGCTCTCTTTTTCGTTCCCTGCAAAATAAAATACGCCATACCATACTCAGCATCATGTTGAAACGAATCAAATAAATAGGTATTATTATTGAACTTTCCTTCTTTTACTATCCAAGGCATAATTCTTTCCATTAATTTCAAAATCTATATTTTCTATTTAGAATGTTTTCATAAATCTTTTCTGTGAGAAGTGTAAATTTAGTGCTTCCGGGGAGATAAACATAAATAGGATTGTCCGTTTTTTTGAGGTTGAATCCTATTTTTTTCATACCAAATTTCTGGATTTTATAAGTACCTGTTGTGTTTAATTCAGATAGGAATCGTATGAATATGGGAATGGCATATTTAGGTAAACTATCTTGTAGCGTTTTTACAAAATTATTTAAGTCAAATATTTCATGTTTAACGGTTGATAATATTGATGCCATACCTGCCCGTCCTTCACACCCTGGGATTTCAACTCCATAAACAGAAGTGTGGTCGATTACTTCAAAAGAAGAAATTAGATCTTCAACTTCTGTAGTAGATACATTCTCTCCTTTCCAACGAAATGTATCGCCAAGTCTATCAACAAATTGAGCATGTTTATATCCTATATTCCTCATTATATCACCTGCATTCATCCAAACATCCCCCTTTTCAAATACGTTATGAAATATTTTTTTCTCGGATGCCTTTTTATCCGTATAACCAGCAAAAACATATTCAGACCATACTTGTATAATTAATAAACCCGCTTGACCTTCTTCAACTCTTTGTAAAAAACCATTCTTATCTCTTTCAGGTTCACTTTTTTCAATGTTATAATGTACTATAGCATATGGAGCAGCATTATATCCCACAGTTCGATCTAAATTAAGATAATTAACAAATGCTCCCCACATTTCAGTCATTCCGTAGTGTTCATAGATTTCCCTTATACCAAATCGCTGTTTGAATTCTTTCCATATTTCAAGACTAAGACCATTCCCACACATCTTATAAACTCTATGACTTCGGTCCTCTGGACTTGTCGGTTGATTAAAGAGGTAGCGACAAATTTCTCCGATATAATTAAAACATGTAGCATTAAATTTTTTTATATCTTCCCAGAAATTTCGAACACTAAATCTTCGAGCAATAGCTATTGCTGATCCACCTCCGATAGCGGCTGACCATGCGATATGGATGGCGTTGCTATGAAACAAGGGAAGACATATATACATAATGTCATCAGGTGTCATATGTAATATGACACTACCCCAGGCATTGATCGAAGTTACCGTATACATATTCCTAATATGTGCTGCTTTCGGAAGTCCAGTTGTCCCAGAAGTAAAAATATAAATGTAGGTATCATTTCCCTTTATTTCTGTTTTAGGTGATGGATTTTCTTTGCTTTCATCTTCAATCTCTTTTTGAAGATCAACAAAATCTTCTGGTATATTAATTTTACCCTTATCCTTCAAAAAGAAGAGTTTTTCCTTCCCAGTTAAGCCCAATTCTGATTTTATTTCTTCAAAAGGTTTAATGAGTTCCTCTCCAATAATATAGATTTTTACTGGATTTAGTTTTAAGCTATGAAGTAGTATTGAGGATCTTTGTCTTGTATTAATTAAAGCTCCTATGGTACCAATTTTTGACATAGCTCCAATTAAAAACAACAATTCAGGTCTGTTTTCGACGAAAATATTAATTACATCTCCCTTAGTTACACCTAAAGAAAGAATATAATTAGCATATTGATTAATTTTTTCGTTGAATTCTTTATATGTATACATGACATCTTCATAATAAATAGCAGGATTACTAGAATATTGTTCTGCATTATACTCTAGATGCTTACCAAGCGAGACATTATCATCTGGTCCAGCTTTACTATTTTTTTTTGTAGTATCGAAGAAATCACATAACCTCCAGTATACAGACAAGAGACCAAATACAATATTTCTATATTTTAACACATATGGTGATTTTAGTCTGTTTTCATTTTCAGGTTCAATTGGTCCAAGCCACTGAAAAAAATATGTTTTTAAATACCGTAGCATAAAGGTGTTTTCTACTCTCGATAATAATTCATCCTTACCCTTCTCCGTTGCTTCGAAATAGAGTTCTCCATTTTTTTTATATTCTTCAATGAAATCACAATTCTTTAACTTGTTAGCCCATTCATGAAATAGTTTCTCATCCATCCGATCTGTAATAGAGCTACTATCGTTATTAATAAGTTCTTCAAGTTTGTGAGGTCCATAAATAGCTAATGTAAAAAGAAGAGCATCATCATATTTTCCTCTTTTTAACCTTATTATGAATTTTTTAGGAAGTTTATTAGGTATGGTATTTATGCTCATTTGATTGTTAAACCTGTTATTATTCAAAAAATTATATTAATATTGCATGTAATATAATATGTCTAAAATTCTTACCATTTTTTTATATCCTCTTTTCCAAGTTTGACATTGTAATATTCTTCCACCAATGTGAAACTGCTACGGGTTTTAACTCGCCATAATCTAATAGTAAAGTTTGTTCCTCTTCTATTGCGAATGCAAATCCACCTAGGAACTTCACCCATTTCTCTGGAGAAAGCCCAAACCACCCAAATCTAAGAGCCATTATATTTGCATCGTGAGAAACGAAAATATTCAACCCATTTTTAGGAGAGTTTTTAACTTGGTCTAGAATAACTTGAGCGGCTGATTGACAATATTCGATAAACGGCGTCCAAACATTAGGATCATAAAAACCTATCACCCATCGATAAAAGATGTCAAAAAAAGGAAGGTTATTAAATTCATTCAAAAAAAACTCTCTTTTAGCAATTCCAATACTTTGGAGCGGCATAAGTTTTCCCTTTATTTCACTTGCTCCGCCAATTTTTTTAAACCCCTCATGTATATTTATAGCTGTTTCTTCGCATCGCCATATAATACTATGGAAAATATTGATAGGTCTGTTGCTAGGCAAATTTTCGCCGAATTTCTTAGCAATTGCATGACCTTGGGGTGTTAATCTTAATTTTTGAGCTTTCTCTAATCCTTCTGGCTCATTTCGATGAGAATGTCTTAAAAGTAGGATTATTTTTGAATTGTCAGGGAACTTTTTAAGCCCATCAATTATCTGACGTGCTTCTTTTGTCCATTCACCCTCTTTCCATATTTTTTCAGTATTCATTTTTATGAAAATAATTCTTGTTTTAGAAAATTTTCTATTTCATTATCATTCGATTGGGCTTTACATCAATATTTAATTATCCTAAAAATGTAACCATTATGGGTAAATGTTCTATTCTTCTCGTTGGATCAGTCTAATCATAACATTACCGCTGTTTTTACGAGTGTCAAAGCAAGCAAAGGCAGCGCCATTCTTAGGTTTACCGCTGAGTACTGCGGGCATACCCCTATAAATCATGGTTGCTGCTTCTTTCTCAAGATCGGATACCGTAAAAGCAATTTCGGCAACACCTTCGCCTCTACTATCCATTGATTCCTGATAGATAGATGGTCCTTCAAGGGATTGAATAAACTCAAAAACCACTGGACCTATTTGACCACTCTTTGCCCTCGTCTTGAAATTTGATTCTATAGATTCACTGGACACATTGATTGGGGCAAGAGAGCTGCTATCAAGTTCAGTTTCGGATTGAAAATCTATTATGTCTAGCATCTTGTAATACTCGACAGTCTTATCAAGGTCCCTTACACCAATGCCAAGTCCATGGAATCTCCAATCTTTTAGATATGGATACGAACGATGATGATCTATCCATGCTTTTTCTTGTTTGAGTACAGGAGGTCTGAATGAAATATCTACATTACCATACTTGCGAGTATCGATGTGATTTTCCAAAACGACATCACCTTGGGTGATCTCCATCATGAGCTCGCAACCTTTTTTCAGTAGTTTTTCTGTCTCTGCGTTGACATCTGGGATATTGTAGCACACGTGAGTAATGCCCTCTAAAGGGATACCCATATTTTCCCCAATTTCAAGCAAAAGATCTCCAACTTGGCAATCTTTATCCATAAATGTATAGATATCTTTTCTTCTTCCTCGTTTGGCTTCCTCCAACGGTTTTCCTGGCCCTAAACCACCATTTGTCTTTGGAACATTTTCATTAAAGTAGAATTTGGCGGGTCCACCATGTCGATAATCCAAGCCCATTACTTGAGGACCTACACTTACCCCTATTCTTGTAGATTGATAATAATCCAAGGCGTCATTCCAGTCTCTAACCACGAGACAAAGATGATGCAATTCCCAGTCCTTTTTCAACATAATTTCCACTCTTCTTAGATGTGGTTTTTACGATTGTTAAAATATAATATTTATGAGTTCAAAAACTTCTTGAAATGTTCTGCTTGAGTTTTATATAATATTAATAAATCGTATTTAATTTAAATTTATATTGTATATTTATATAACAAAAGTTAATTCTTTCAAATAGACTGCTTTGTAACAGCTTCTAATTTACGATCCCAAGAAAAATGACTTCTTATAATTAGTAGTTCACCGGTTATTTGATCAGATGCTGATGAGCCAAGAAATAGAGCTAAATCTGCGATATTTTTAGGAACAGGAGGACGTAATAGTCGAGGTATAGGTGTACCATCTTCATTTTTATCGGGAGGTAAGATTCCCCACTTTATTACTCTTTCTGTAAGTGTAAAACCCGGAGCAATACTGTTCACATTAATGTTATGTTCCGCCCATGAGGCAGCTAAATTTTTGGTTAACATGATAACACCTGCCTTTGCTACTGAATAGTGAGTCATTCCTGGAGATCCTATAACTCCCGCTGTTGAAGCAATATTGATAATCTTACCTTGTTTCTGCTCAATCATTACTTTACCAGCCGCCATACAACCAAGAAAAACGCCAGTGAGATTAAGAGCAAGGACATGATTCCATTCTTTGAGTGAAATATCTTGTATTTGAGTCGGGATTCCGCGACCAGCGTTGTTGATCATTATATCAAGCCGCCCAAAATGATCTACTGTTTGTTTGACCATATTTTCTACTTGTTCCGGCTTCTTAACGTCAGTGGCTATGGCAAGAGATTCCCTACCAAGTGCTCTGATATTTTTAGCAACTTTATCGAGATTCTCCTGTTTACGGCTTGCAACTACAACATTGGCTCCTGCTTCAGCATATGTTAGAGCGATACTTCTCCCAATACCACTGGAGCCACCAGTTATTAAAACCACTTTTTCATCTAATAATCCCATTTGTTTCACTTCTATATTTTTTTATGCAACAACGAATGATTTTTTTAGAAAATAATTAATACGGGGATTAACGGTCCCACGAAAAATGACTCCTTACAATTAGTAATTCACCGGTTATTTGATCGGAAGCTGATGAAGCTAGAAAGAGGGCCAAATCTGCGATATTTTTAGGGACAGGGGGACGTAATAATCGAGGAACAGTTGTATCTTCTTCATATAGATCAGGAGTTAATACTCCCCATTTTTTTACTCCTTCGGTAGCTGTCAAACCAGGAGCGATACAATTCACGTTAATATTATGCTCAGCCCATGAAGCTGCTAAATTCTTGGTTAACATGATGACACCTGCTTTCGCGACTGAATAATGAACCATTCCTGGAGATCCTATAACTCCTGCTGTTGAAGCAATATTGATAATTTTACCTTGTTTTTGCTCAATCATTACCCTACCGGCAGCTATACAGCCAAGAAAAACGCCAGTGAGATTAAGTGCAATGATCTCATTCCATTCTTCAATAGATATCTCTTGTGGTTCAGTCGCGATTCCACGACCAGCATTGTTTACCATTATATCAAGACGACCGAAATGATCTACTGTATGTTTGAGCATATTATCTACTTGTTCCGGAATACAAACATCAGTGGCAATGGCAAGAGATTCCCTACCAAGTTCCTTAATTTTTATAGCAACTCTATCAATATATTTCTGTGTACGACTAGCAATTACTACATTAGCTCCTGCCTCAGCTAAAGTTAAAGCGATGCTTCTACCTATTCCTCTTGAACCACCGGTTACTAAAGCCACCTTCCCATCTAATAATCCCATTTGTTTCGCACTTAAATTTTTTTATGTAATAATGAATGATTTATTTAGAAAATTATATTTAAATAAGTTTTATTTTATTTAACAGCTTTGGTAGCATAATTTGTGGAAGGGAGGGTGAATAAGAGATTATTTTGCTAAGATTTTTATTAGAAAAAAAAAAATTACTTTAAAAAATTTAGATACTTATTCTCAGAGCTAAGATAATTATGAAATATTTATTATGTAATTATTATTATTGATTTCCATATTGGCATAATTTGAAAATTGATGTGAATAAAATGATAAAAAATTTTGGAGGAAAAGTTGCTGTTATAACAGGAGCGGCAAGTGGTATTGGGCGTGGACTTGCTTATGGTTTTGCTAAACGGGGGATGAAAATTGTTCTAGCAGACATCGATAAAGAAAATCTAGAAAAGGTAGCAAAAGAACTCGAAGAAATAGGCACTGAAGTATTGACTCAAATAACAGATGTGGGTGATCCAGCCCAGGTGGCTCAATTAGCAGATGCTTCTTATGAATGTTTTGGGGTAGTAAATATACTTTGTAACAATGCGGGGGTCGGAGGAGCTGGACGCATTAGCTTAATTACACTTGAAAATTGGAATTGGATTCTTGGTGTTAATGTCTTTGGTGTTATCTATGGTATTCAATATTTCTTAAACCGAATGTTAGCAAGTAACGAACCATGCCATATTGTTAATACTTCATCAATGGCAGGATTACTTTCTGGTGACACTTCAGCATATGGGACATCGAAATCTGCAGTGGTTGGGATTTCTGAATCTTTGGCTTTAGATTGTTTTAATACAAATGTGGGTGTATCTGTGGTTTGTCCTGGGCGTGTCAATACAAAGATTATAAATAATACACGTACACTTGGCCAAACACGACCAGGCATTTGGCAACCACCAATGGAATTGGTTGAACAATCAGAAATTGGTAGGGAAAATTTGAATAAAATCTTGGTGAATGCAATGACCCCAGAAAAATTAGCAAAAATAGTGATTAGAGCAATTGAAAATGATATTTTTTATGTTTTAACTCATCCAGAATACATACCAATGGTAAAGTCTCGGTTTGAGCGTATGTATGAAGACACTTTAAAATTGCATGAAGGAATCGAAGCGGGAAGTGATAAAAAATTGAAGATTTTTGAAAATGATATACCTGCTTTTTCCATAGCTTACCCCAAAAGTTTTATAGAATTGAAACCAAATCCAATGAACCGTCCAGAAGCCAAACCAGTCTTTGTTGCCGCTAAAGAGCCCGGTATTGACCTTTTGATTTCTGTTATTAAATCTTCGAAATATAACCGACCATTAGATGAATCTGTAAATGAAATTGCAAAACGAATTGAGGATATAGCGAAAGAAATCAATATTAGTTCCAATGAACCAATAACTTTGAGAGATGGAACACCTGCTTATGAGAGTGTTATTGAATATAAATACCTAGGTGTTTTAAAGGTTAAAAGTATTCATCTTTCGGTTTTAAAGGACGATCATCGGATTATCATTAGCATTTATGCCAGTGCTAATTATTATAATGAAAATTTTAAAGATATTATATATTCTATTGAATTTAATTAAAAGTTTAGGGAGTTGACGATTATCCTTTGGACATACTTGAGATTTCAAACTTAATTTTAACATCTATTACCGCTGGTTTTTCCGAATTTTTTGCACGCTCTAAAGCAGGCAAAATTTCGTTAGGATCTACAACTTCCTCACCATAGCATCCAAAAGATTCAGCTATTTTCCCAAAATTGCAATAAGGTAAGTCTACGTCAATAAAACGACTATCAAATTTTGAAACTTGCTCACTCTTAATCATTCCCCAGCAAGAATTGTTTCCAATTATAAAAATTAGATTTTTCAATCCTAATCTTACTGCTGTTTCTAAATCTTGAATATTTATCATGAAGCTCCCATCTCCACAGATAGCAATTACTTGTTTATCAGGTTTTCCTAACTTTGCCCCAATTCCATAGCCTACTGATACACCAAGATGTCCCATCCCAATTGCTTGAAGGTATGATAAGGGCTTCCGATCCTTATATAAGTCTATAGATTCTACCGCAAAAACAGTAAGATCTCCTCCATCGGTAATTAAAATCGCATCCTCATCCATAAACTCATAAATTTCTTTAACCATTCTTACAGGATTAATCGGAATTTCATCTTTGTTAGCTTTTCTTATAGAAGCAGCTTGATTTCTTTTTTTATTGGCGGCTAGAGTTTCCAACCAATCTCTTTTTTTAACACGATTCCTTTTTTTTACTTCTGCAAGTAATTGACTTAAGTATTGTTTGCAATCAGCTACAATACCTAACGTTATTGGTTTTGATCTTCCAATAATGGATGGATCTATATCAACATGTATTAATTTCTGTGAATCCTTCCAAGCTGGGGGTTTTCCGAGTGCTAATGTGTATGAAAACTTAACGCCAAGGGCTAATACTACATCTGCTTCTGTTGTAGCTTGTACTGAAGACAAATTTAAAATCCCTAGAGAGAATTTAGATTTATTTGAAAGAGATCCTAATCCTCCAAGACTTGTAATAACAGGTATTTGTAAGTATTCAGCAAGCTCCTTTACCTCGTTCCATGCTTCAGTTCTTAAAATTCCACCCCCAGATACGATTAGTGGTCTTTTAGCTGATATTAGTAGTTCCAGAGATTCTTTTATTAAAGAGATATCTACAGTAGGTTTCTTTATTGCTCGATATTGATTAGAAGGCAAGATAGAAATTTGATCTTCTTCGATGCTATCATAAAATGCATCAGAAAATATCTCCAAAACCACAGGTTGTGGTCGTCCATTGCTTACTTCTCGAAATATCTTATGTACAGCGTTTGGAATTTCTTCAATTCTTCTAATCGATTTTTGGTACTTAGTAATTGGTTTGAACAAGGCAATTTGATCTAAATTACCTTGTAGAATGAAGGATTTTTCATATTGAGTGTTTACCTGTGGAATTATCGCAACTACAGGAATATTATCGCTCCATGCGGCTCCTATTCCAGGTAAAAGGTGTAAAGCTCCTGGTCCAACAGTCCCAAAACATACTCCAGGAGTATTAGTAACTCGAGCATAAGCATCAGCTGCGTGGGCTGCGACTTGTTCATGACGGAATAGTACCGTATTAATTCCTTTTTCTCTGCCCCATTGATAAATAGCGTCATACATTGGGAGGAGTTGACCACCAGGAATCCCAAACACGTATTTTACCTTCTCTTCAAGGAGACATTTAATTAAGATATCTCCACCATGTATTTTATTAGACATTGAGTTTTTAAATGGAAAATATATATTTAAATTTAGGTTTTGAAATAACTATTAACTAATAAAAAATTATTTTCAATTAAATAGATCTAATTTAAGATTAAACCTTAAAATATAGAAGAGGATTATCGATGCAATTTGGTGCTCAGATAAACAATTATTTGACTTCCTGGGAGAGTATTCTTCCCACAATTAAAACTGTGGAGTCAGGACCGTGGAACAGTCTTTGGGTTTCGGACCATTTTTTTCCTCCAGTTGGAGATAATGTAGAGCATCGAGAAGCTTTAGAGAGTTGGTCGCTTATAACTGCTGCCGCTGCAATTACAGAACGCTTACGATTAGGTGTTCTAGTAACAGGCAATACATATCGTAATCCTGCATTACTTGCTAAAATGGCAGCCACTGTGGACCAAATCTCAGGTGGACGGTTAACCCTTGGTATAGGTGCAGGTTGGTATAAGCGAGAGCACGAGGCGTTCGGTTGGGAATTTCCAGGTGTTAAAGAGAGAAGTGATCGCCTTGAAGAGGCAGTCGAGCTGATTAAGATGTTGTTTACTGCTGATGGGCCAGTTAATTATAAAGGACAGTATTACTCGCTTAAGGATGCGTATTTTTCACCAAGATGTACACAAAAACCACATATACCAATCTTAATAGGTGGTAATGGGGAGAAACGAACATTAAGAACCTTGGCAAGGCTTGGAGATATTTGTAACCTTGATTTTAATATACCAGGATCCCCAGAAATATTTAAACGAAAAATTGAAATCTTAGATCACCACTGTGAAGAATTTGGGCGCGATCCTAAAGAAATAAAAAAAACTCTACATATTCCCCTTCATCTTGAAAATGATGAAAAAAAAGCAATAAGATATCGAAAAATACGTGGGGAGTGGACATTAACTGGCTCTGCCTCTTTTATAATTAATCGAATCCAAGAATATATGGATGTTGGTGTAGAAGAGCTCATTTTTGGGAGTGTCCCATCCAAAACGGAACTATACGAGCGTTTAAATAATGAGATACTCTCAGAGTTAATCTAAATCTAAATGGAGAAATTAAAAATATTTATTTAAAATTGACTATCTCGATCCATGCACCGTTCGAGCGATGATAGAGTCTTGTACCGCCGTAGGTAATTCAACAAAACGAGCGACATAACCCGCTACTCTTACCATTAAATCCCTGTATTTATCGGGTTCTTTCTGGGCTGCCAGTAATGTATCTGAAGAAATTACATTAAACTGGACATGATGTATCTTAAGGTCGACAAATGTTCTTATCAGATCTGCCATCCTCTTGAAACCATAATCCTCCTTGAAAATCACCGGATCCAGCCTCATATTGAAGGAAATGCCAGCGAAAACCTCGGCGTGGTCGATCTTACCTACAGACTTGAAAACCGCAGTGGGACCATTAACATCGCTTCCTCGTGTGGGCGCGAGTGAATCTGCTAGCGGTTCCTCAGCTAATCTTCCAGAAGGGAGTGCTCCTACGGCCGCACCAGCCCTGACATAGCTACTAAGCGGGATGTGAACCGGTATTTTGTGACCACCACGCGTGTTTTTATTTTTTATCGCTTCTTGGGAGAAAATATGCATTACCCAGGCTGTTTGTTCGTCGGCATAGTCATTGTCATTTCCAAACTTTGGTGCTTTTAGCAACATTTGGCGCAGGTCGTCGTACCCTTCAAAATTCTTCTCCAAGGCGTCACACAGTTGATCCATAGTGATTTTTTTTTCTTCAAATACAAGCTTCTTAATGGCGGTCAAGGAATCACCCAAATCAGTAACACCAACGCATGATACGAACGGCCCGAAATTAAAACGAGCTCCACCTTCTTCCCTACATACCCCATTTTCAATGCAATCCTCTATAAATGCTGATTGGTATAGGGTTGGATCATACTCGGCGATAAGTCTCTCACCGATGTTCGTGGCAATTGTCTCCATTTCAAATCCCCATACAAGTTGCTTTTTAATTGCGCCCAGAAGTTCTTCAAATGATTTAAAATCTCTGGGATCTCCTGTTTGAGGCGCCGTCACTCCCTCGGGCCATCCTTTTCTGCCTTGAGTCAAAACCGATTCTAAGAGTCCCGGTAGTAATTGGATATAAACGGAGGTACAATACCCAGAATCCGTACCAGATAAAGTTGGTTCGTTACACCCCATTGCACTAGCCTTTCTAGCGATCTCCAATGTTATTGGTGACTCTCCACCTAAAGTAGATCGACCGAGGAGATTGAGAACGAGATTATCGTTATTAATAAACTCCGGATGACCAGTTCCAAGCGCACAGAGCTGACAAGCTTTAAGAAGGAGGTCCTCAGGAGTTCTGCTGTGAACTAAGAGACCTACATCAGGCTCTGTTAGCCTAGTATGCATCATTCCCTCTAGAATCATGTATGACAGCTCATTAGTAGCATCAGTTCCATCCGCTTTGAAACCACCTACATCGACATGCTGTGCAATTCCGGCAGTGTCCGTCAAGAGATATCCTTTACGCGAGTTTAAACTATAAAGAAACCATGAAGGTCTTAGAAGAAAGCAATCAATAAGTTCTTGTGCCTCATTTTTAGTAATTCTTCCTTCCCTTATATCTTCTTCGTAATATGGGTATAAGTACTGGTCTATTCTCCCCGGACTAATGGAAGCAGTGTCGCGCATCTCCCAATAATGAAGAATTTGAGAGAACCAGATTGATTGTATTGCCTCGTAGAATGTTCTCGCTGGATTTGCAGGTACCCTATCACACACTTCAACTATCTTCAACAATTCTTCCTTCCTCTCAATATTTTTCTCGCTTTCTACCAGTTCTCTTGCTCGATCAGCAAATCTATTCCCAATCTCGGCTGCTGCTTCCATTGCTATAATCACACCCTCAAGAAATGGAATCTTTTTCGCATCCTCAGGATTAGTTTGATCGATCCTGCCCAGTCTATCTTCAGCATCCTTCTTTATTCCCAAAAATCCCTTTTTCAGCAATTTTTCATTATTGGGAATAAAATGACCAACATGAAAGCGTGCCATCGTATTACTCAACGAATACCAAGCTTCAGAAGTAAAACCAGGAGGAGCAGGTTCGTAATGAGAAGGGCAAAGTCGTAAATTTTCCCAGTTGCCTTGTCCTTTCCAATAGGGTATAATTTCTTCTCTTAATTCTCGTTTCTGTTCTTCGGTAATGAAAATTGGATTGCGTTCCCTCCTACTAATTTCATCAAGACTGTCTTCTAATGTTAGGTCAGACTTCACAGGAAGTGGACAATTGTTTGGTATAGGATCGTACCACCCTACTAAGAGCTCATCCGGAAAAATGTCGACAGGTAACTCCCTTACTATAGCTGCAAAGAGCTTCGCTTTGCGGGTTACCATTGGTTCTCCTTCTGTTTCCTTCATAACCCTTACTTCAATGCGATCTCTATCAATTGTGTAAACAAGCTTTCGGTTAATATAGCGTTGCCTATGTCTCTCAATTCTTTGAGTTGGTTGTACTGTCAACACCCTTTGTAACAAGGTTTCTGTTTTTTCTGCTGTTTTTTCTACACTCTGCACCATTTATAAGACCTTTTTCAAAATTTAATATGCTCTAAAAACTACTATTGTAGATATATTATCTAGGGATTATAAATTTTTAAATGTATATTGTATATTTTATTACGATTTTATTATAATATCTCTATAGGAAATCGAAAGGATTAGCTATTAACACTTTTAAACTCTGATTTGAAAGATTATAAATAAAGAAACATTCATAAATACTAAATTTGTTAAAAATACTAAGATTGAGTAAGGTATGAGTACTAAAACTGTTCGAACGATCTGTTTTGATTGTCATTCGCGTTGCGGTGTGCTTCTTGAAGTAAAAGACGGAAAAATCGTTGGAGTAAAAGGAGATAAGGACCATCCCATAAGTCATGGATATATGTGCCCGAAAGGGAGGGCATGCATGGAAATCATATATCATCCTGAACGACTCACTAAACCTTTGATAAGGGTGGGGGAACGAGGAGAAAGAAAGTTTAAGGATGTATCTTGGGATGAGGCGCTTGATTTTATAGCTAAAAAACTTCTTGAAACGCGAGAAAAATGGGGAGCTGAGTCTGTCGTATTTGGTCAAGGCACGACAAGAGGTATGCCCCCTTGGATTTACCGATTTATGAGCCTATTCGGGACTCCAAATTTCATGTCAGCTGGTCACATGAGCGGCGCTCCTATTGCCCTCGCCAGCACTCTCACCGCGGGATTTGGGATACTCGATCCTGACTATGGAAATAGTAAATGTATCTTGTTGTGGGCTCATAATCCTGAAAAATCATACCCAGGAATTTATAATTATTTCTTGAGAAAAGGACTAAAAGCAGGAGCTAAACTCATTGTCGTTGATCCTAGAGGGAATTCGTATACACGCAAAGCAGATCACTGGTTAGCCGTTAGACCTGGAACTGATGTAGCTTTGGTTCTTTGTTTTATAAATGTAATCATTGAAAATGAACTATACGATAAAGAATTCGTAGAAAAATGGACTGAAGGTTTTGACCAGTTAAAGGAATGTGCCTCAGAGTTCACTTTGGACCGAGTTGCTGAATTAACATGGCTTTCACCTGAAGAGATAGAAGCGGCAGCTATAACCTATGCCACAACTAAGCCTGCTGCTATCGGTCCCGGTCCAGGTGGTGCTTGTCAATCAATAAATGTGTTCGACTTATCACGTTTAGTAACTATTTTGGCAGCAATTACAGGAAATCTAGATGTTAAAGGCGGAAATGTTAGTCATATTCCTCCAACAAAAGCGCGGAGTTGTTATGGGAGCGATTATCAATATGAAAACGCATTATCACCGGAACAAGCAAAGAAGAAAATAGGTCGTGATAAATTTCCGGGGTTACGTTTTCCAGGAATGTCAGTTACTCCTGAATTAGTATGGGATGCGATTCTCAAGGGGGACCCTTATCCAGTTAAAGCTATTGGATTATTTGCTAACAATCCCATGTGTGCATATGCTAACTCTAAACATGTCAAAGAAGCTTTAAATGCTCTTGAATTTTTATTTTCTGTGGATTATTTCCACACACCTACTACGCAAATGGCCGATGTCGTGCTTCCAGCAGCGCATTGGACTGAAAGAGACGATGTTGAAGACTTGAGTATGAAAAACCATGTTTTCTGCCAAGTAAAAGCAGTAGAACCCGTTCCAGAATGTCGTTGCGAAAAAGAAATCTTAGTGGACCTCGCCAAGAGGGTGGGTCTGAAGGAATATTGGCAGTCGGTCGAAGAGTCTCTTGATTATAGATTGGAACCTATTGGGATGACCTTTAAGGAGTTTAAAAAAGTTGGAAAGTATTCTCTTCCCATGAGATATAAAATGTACGAGAAAAGGGGTAGGTTTAGTACTCCCTCGGGGAAAGTAGGTCTCTGTCCTAATTATTTTGAAGAATGGGGTTTAAACCCAAAACTAGTTTATAGGGAACCACCAGAAAGTCCCGTTAACAGTCCTGATTTATGGAAGGATTATCCGCTTGTACTCACGACCGGGAGAAGAATCCTGTCTTATTACCATTCCTCTCTTCGAAATATTCCATCTCTGAGGAAACTCGCACCGGATCCTGAACTTGATATACATCCGGATACTTGTAAAAAGCTAGGGATCGAAAACGGAGAATGGGTTCATTTGGCAACACCAAGAGGTAAAGTCGAAGTTAAGGTTAAGTATTTTGAGGAAACACACCCAAATGTTGTACACACACCTCACGGGTTCTGGTATGGGAGAGAAGATGGGTGGGAAAAGTTAAATATTAATCAGATCACTGACGATGGCCCAAAGGATCCAATAACAGGTTCAGTTTCCACAAAAGCTCTTTTATGTCGGGTTGAAAAAATGTAGTACGATCTTTTTAGCGAGTTCTATCCACCTATTTGAGCTTTAACACCGCAAGATTCAATTATTTTCCTTAGTTTGTTCATGTACTCCTCACTCGGAGATTCAAGATCTTTTAGTTCATATTCTCTGCCAAGTTGCTCGTAGGTACCAGTTCCAAACTTATGATATGGTAGAAGTTCAATTCTCAGAAGATTTTCTCCCAATCCAGCAGCAAACCTTGCCGTGTTTAATATATTTTCTTCTGAATCGTTTAATCCTGATATTAACGGGATGCGTATTATGATCGGTTTCATTTTTGCAGCTTTTTTTGCATTTTCCAAGATTATTTCATTTGGAATCCCCGTTATTTTTTTATGGTCAAGCGGATCCATGTGTTTGATGTCGAAGTGTAAAAGATCTATATTTTCAAGAATCTTCTCCAAATGTTCCCATTTAGCATATCCACAAGTTTCTAGGGCAGTGTGTATGAATGTTATTTTGCATTTTTTGAGTAAAGCACTGACAAATTCAGGTTGCATAGTAGGTTCACCACCACCTATCGTGACCCCTCCCTTTGATCTTAAAAAAAAAGGATTATCCTTCATTATCTCAGAATATAATTCTTCTACCGTTCTTTCATCCCCTACTATTTTTAAAGCCTCGTTTTGGCAAATTTCTACGCATTCACCACATGTATTACAGAGGTTTCTGTCAATCTTTATTTTTCCCTCTTCGGATATTTTAATTGCTTCTTTTGGACATGCTTCAACACAGCTATGACAAAAATTGCAATGAACCTCGATATAGAGTAAATCAGGCGAAGAGTTCTGTGTTTGAGGTGTAGAACACCATAAACATTTGAGTGGACACCCTTTCATAAAAACCAAAGTTCTTATTCCAGGACCATCGTGGATGGCAAACTTCTGAATATCGTAAATTTTACCTTTCATTTCTCTATGTCTATAATCTTTCTGTGCGAGGATTCTATCCAAATTTTAATTAAGTAAAGAAAAACAAAAATTATTTGAAAGTAGATGTGATTTCTTCTTCTATCTGCTTAAACAACTCTGGTTTAGATAATATACCACTTAAAATAATCTCTTCGGCACCAGCGTCAATAAATTGTTGAATACGGTCAATTATAAATGGTACGGTACCATATAAAGCCCAATCTCCCCGGCGTTCACGAAGTGCTTCAGCTTCTTTTTCATCTTTCTCAATTCGTATTGGAATCACCATCGTCTTCTTAATATCTTTTGGATCACGGCCGATATCTTCACAATGCCGCTCAAGTACTTTGATTTTATGTTGAAACATTTCAGGTGTTCCGGGTTTATTAAAGTCTATATTTGCCATATCACCGAATCGAGCGAGCGTACGTAAGGTTCTTTTCTCTCCGTTTCCACCAACCATAATTGGAAGATGCGGTTTTTGAGTACAAGGGGGAGAAAAATAAGCATCGTGAAGTTTATAATATTGACCATTATAATTGATCGGGCCATCCGCCGTAAATAACATTTTAATTAGCTCAACAGCTTCTTCCAAACGATCGCTTCTCTCTTTAACTCCAGGAAATTCCCAACCGAAAGCCTCGTGTTCTCGCTTATACCAACCGGCTCCGATTCCAAGAATAAGTCGACCATTCGAAATTTGGTCTACAGTTGCTGCCATCTTTGCTAGCAACGCTGGATTGCGGTACATGTTTCCTGTTACAAGTATGCCTAATTGCACTCTTTCTGTAACAGCAGCAGTTGCTGTGATCATTGACCAGCTCTCTAAAGCTTCCTTATCCTCCCAATCAGCCCTTGGATAAGGCGGTAGGAAATGATCCGAAAACCAGAGACTGGACCACGGTCCTGCATCTATATGTTTAATCGCTGAAAGCGTTTCTTCCCAAGTAATAAAATAATTTAATAATTGTGCTCCAAATTCCATACTAATTCCTCTTTAAGATTTTTTGTTTTTAGAATTTTTTTATTTCTTAAACTCTTCGAACCGAAGAGCTTGTGTGAGTGTTCTTTTACTTAAGTTAAGTATAGATTTATCTGACCATTCCTTAAGACCGGGAATTATTTCTCCTCGGATAAAGCGTTTCACATATGACGGTATTAAATACTGACCTAAATATGCACCGATAATGGCTCCTGCGTTCCCTGCATTGCAATCAGTATCGGCTCCACATTCAGTACTAATACGTACGGTCTGGATAAAATCGCCATCTCCATATAATAATCCTACTACAATTGCAGCATTATTATATAATGTGTGAACAGCTTTACTTTTACCAAAGGACTTTATCCGCCTTTCGAATATACTTGGAAAATCTTTAAATCTGGAAATCGCATCTGTTGTCATACTTTGTTCAAATAGCCACCATAAACCGTCTAAAGTTTTTTGCCAATCTTTTTTATTTGAAGCTGCCCAAAGTTTTCCCATATCTCTTGAATCTGGTTTATCGATATAAGTATCGATTACTGGATCAATGAAACTAAAATACAATTCTACGTCTTCCGCTGATATTGAATCTGTTAAAGAAGCATATTCTAACAAGACTGATTTAATACGTTTAATATCACTTATAATAGTCTCAGAACAAATCCCAATCTGCTCAACTTGCTCCGTAAATTTATCAAATCGTTCGGTTCTCCCCTCCTTAATACTCCATTTATAAACTTCTGACTCTGGGAATTTGATTTCTTCTTTATATTTGAATGGGTCGTGAGTTATTGCTACTGAAATTATGGCGGAGACAAATAATTCACCCACAATTCCTACATCTCTATGAGCAATCAACGCGTCTTGAAGCGATAAATCCAAGCAAGGTTTTAGTAATTCGAGATCATCCTTGGAATTTTCGTACCAACCCCATGCAGGAAGTAACATTCCATATAATTCTCCCTTCATTTGTGCTCCAATCCAATCAGCATACTCATTTCCATAAACCTTACCATCATGTTCATAAACATAGTCGCCAGCATGTTCCCAAGGAACACCTGCCTTAGCGTTATCGTAAGCAGATTTTTCTGCTGTAAATACATACTGAGGGAGTAAATGCTCCAACCAATACGATCCAAGATAATCTGGCTCCAAAATTGTACCAGTCTTTAACCTATTAGCAAAATCATTATCACTTAACGCTTCTAGTGCCAATATAGATATCAATTCATATTGTTCATCATCATTTATACCTTGTCTATGATGTATGCTCCATCCGCTTAAAGGTGGGTGCAAATTAAGAACGATTTCACGCTTTTTTCCTTCAACAGGCATCCCAAATGTACCTCCTGCGACTTTTCCCGTCCAGCTACCCCAAATTTTTTGGAGTAAAATTTTTTTATCTACCATATTTTATCCTTTTTTTTTTTTAATTTTTACTTTAATGTTGTTTAATTGGGTTTTTCATTTATTTTTTTATTGTATTGTTAAAAACTAATTCTTCTATTTAATGTCCTCTACTCCATTTGGTGGATTTACACACCAAATATAATGGCCTTCCTCGATTTTAATTTCATGAGGGGTCTCAAATTCACATTCAGCTGTTCGAGCATCTGATACACATCGTGGATTAAATGTACATCCAGGTGGGGGAGCGATTGGGCTCGGAACTTCGCCGTCTATGACATATTTAATATCTTGGTCATAAGGATCTATTTCAGAGCGGCTTTTTAGTAATGCTTGAGTATATGGATGAGCTGGATTTGAAAAGATTTGATCAGTTTCCCCAACCTCAACAAACTTGCCGAGATACATCACCGCTACTCTGTCAGCGATGTGATTTACAACGGCAAGATTATGAGTAATAAATAAGAAGCCATATCCATATTCCTCCTGTAAATCTATAAGAAGGTTTAAGATTTGTGCTTGGACAGACACATCTAGAGCTGATGTGGGTTCATCAAGAACGATTAATTCTGGATTACAAGCAAGTGCTCTTGCTATAATAATTCTTTGCTTTTGACCACCTGAAAACTCGTGGGGGTAACGATCCATGTGTTCACGTTTTAATGAAACTTGTTTCAACAGTCTCAAAACATGCCTTCTGATCTTCATTTTATCGGTAATACCAAGCAAATTCTTAAGTGGTTCTGCTATAATATCAGTAACTCTTAACCGTGGATTTAAAGAAGCGTCAGGATCTTGGAAAACCAATTGAATTTTTTGCCTATAATGACTTGAAAATTCTTTCGGGAGAGGTTCGTCATGAAATAGTATTTCGCCATTTTCCTTATTGATTAATCCTAAAATTGTGTTTGCAATAGTCGTTTTCCCACAACCGCTTTCTCCAACTAATCCTAAAGTTTCACCCGTTTTGATTTCAAACGATACACCAGTAACCGCTTTTACGTCACCAATTTTCCTTTTAAGCACCCCTTTAAGTAGAGGATAATATACTTTAAGGTTTGTAACTTTCAATAAAGGCTTACCTTTTTCTAAAACATGTAGATCTCTGATTTCCTGTATTGATATGGTTGAATACGCGATTTTTTTAGCTATGACTATTGTGATAATTGAGAAAGCAAAACTTATTGCGGAATTTAGAACAAAATAATCAAAAAACAAGATATTTTGAGATATAAACGCTATCATCAGATAAATAAGCCCTGGGATTAAACAGACAGGAACGACTAATCTTCTTAATTTTACAAGTTGAATTTTATCTCCCCAACTTGCCATAAACCAGGTAAAAAGGAGATAAATCACAAGCAAAAGCATCAAAGCAACTACTGCACCAGCCAACATATCTTGGCGAGTTGGATGCTGAATTAGCGAAATCCAAAATATTACAAAAAGAGAATTTGTAAAAATACTAGTAACGATTAAAGAGATTTGAGCCAATCCTACAATTAATAAAGATCTTACCCACTTCTTTTTGTAAAAAATCATCAATATAATTAACCCAACAAAAATGTTAATAAAAAATATGAAAAGGTCAGAAATGTCTACAAAGATGACTAATCCAATAAAAGGGTTGTCGAATGTTACGAGAAGCCCGCCAATCGAAGTAATAATAAATCTCGCTACTATACCTATAGCAAACCAAGTTATGTTGATAATCAATGCTGTATTGAATGGTCTTTCCCATTTATTCAAACTGATATGCCATTTTAGATAATAAAGTCCCACTAAGAAAAGGATTATTTGAATAATTACCAATAACGCTATATTCATCAAATTAAAAACAACAATAATATCAGCCATTTCGACTTACCTTTCCTTTTCTGTTTTACGCTTTAAATTTAAATTCTGTCTTTAGTCTTAATTTTCTTCTACTTTTTTTATTGAGATTTCTGATAATTCTTTATAATCTGGATCATAAAGATGACATGCAACAAAATAATCTGGTTCAACCTCTATGCTTTCTGGTATTTTTGAATCACAAGGTTCGAAGCAATATTTGCATCGAGGATGAAATCGGCATCCGGAAGGTGGATAAATCAAGTTTGGAACCATCCCTTTTATATCTTCAAGATGACGTCTCTTTTTTCCTACAACGGGAACAGAGGCAATAAGACCTCTAGTGTAAGGATGATATGGTTTTATAAATAACTTTTGAATATTCCCATTTTCGACAATAAAACCGGAATACATCACAGCAACCCTATCACACATTTTAGAAATAATTCCTAGATCATGTGTGATAAATAACATTGAAGTATTATATTTACTCTTAAGTTCTTTCATTAACTTTAGAATTTGGTTTTGAATAGTTACGTCCAATGCTGTTGTAGGCTCATCGGCGATTAAAAGTTTTGGACTACAAGCGAGACCCATAGCGATCTGAACCCTTTGTCGCATTCCACCACTCAATTCATGTGGATATCGATCAAAGATCAATTCTGGAAATGGGATATTTAAATCTCGTAAAAGTTGTTCACTCCACTCCCTAGCAACAGCAAAAATACTCCTATCTTGTTTATGTGCTTCGATGAGTAGCTCATTTTCCATATGCAGGAGAAACACTTCCGTGATTTGAGCCCCAATTTTAAAAACAGGATTAATAGAGTTAAGCGGATCCTGAAAAATCATGGTAATATCTTTTCCGCGATATTCCAAAACTTCCGAGGTTGATTTTTGCAATAAATCTTCTCCCTGAAATACGACTTTACCTTTTTCTATTCTTCCTGGAGGGCGTACTAATTGTAGAATTGATAATGCTGTAACGGATTTACCACAACCTGTTTCTCCTACAAGACCCAAAATTTCCCCCTCTTTAATTTTGAATGAAACACCTTCTACAGCCTTTACAATTCCTTCCTCTGTGTGAAACCGAGTTACGAGATCTTGAACCTCTAAAATAATATTTCTCTCTGTTCGCCTATCTTCATCAATTTTCATTTTCTCAGACAGTTCACTTGCTTTCTGAATTTTTTCCTCACTCCTTTCAAGAGCTTGTGGTTTAAATATTTTCTTTAAAGTAATCACATAGACTGTGGCGTATACAGCATTAACTACTACAATTAAAAAACGAATATCTTGAAAGTATAGAGTGATACCGAATAATCTCCGCAAATACAATTCAACAATAACGAGCTGAATAGACCATATCCCAAACGCTATAAGTCCACCAGTATACATGGCTCGGTTACGTACAAATTTTGGAATACGTGTCTCAACAGGACGGGTTTTATTTACTAGCCATGTTATGATGATCGCAAATCCAACTACAAAAAGAGCCCATATAAAACCAAGATAGAATAAATCACCAGATTCCAACGAAATTTGGAGGAGAGAACTTGATAAAAAGATGGCTCCAACGATCCATGCTACTATTATAAATTTAATATATAATCGTCTAAATTGTTCGCTATGGATAATATTATCATCATCAGACAATCTGTTTTTTGAAAATCTCTTCAAAAATATGGCATGGAAGGGTAGAAATATAGTTACCATTATGGCGAATAAAAATAAATCTGTAGTCAAGTATCTGAATAAATAATATTCCTCAAAAATATAAAAGTGTGAAAGAGATTCTAGAAGTAAACGAAAACCTAATATTATCCCAAAAATTATTAGAGTGCTTACAAGTGAACTAAATTTGTGAGCATTTTTAAAAACCTGAACTTCTTCTCGGAGAACATAATTTAGAATGCCTGCAATTAAATATAAAGCGAAAGCTGCAACTAAAGCTTCAATTAATGACATTCCAAAATTTAATTCAATGGTAGCTTGAAATAACATATCTAAGATTTTAATTTACCTCATTTTGATTTGTGTAGTCGTGGATCTAAAGCGTCCCTCATTCCGTCCCCTATCAACATAAACCCAATAGATGTTATTCCGATAAAAATACCCGGCCAAAATGCTGCCCATATGGCAGTCAGTAAGCGTATTCTAGCCCAGGTAACATCAATTCCCCAAGTTGCAACTGTATTGTCTCCTATACCAAGAAAAGCAAGCCCCGCTAAACCTAAAAGTGTACCCGCAGCTCCACCAAAGAAAGTTATCACCAAAGGAGATAATGAATTTGGTACAATGTGCTTAAACATGATTTTAAATCTAAGAGCACCACCCACTTTTGCTGCCCTAACATAATCCAATTGTTTTACTTGTAAAACCAGTGATCGCATAAACCTTATGTTATATGGAATGGCAAGTACCCCCCAAATTAGTAGAATATTCAATAAATCTTTACCAAGCATGGGAATGAGAACAATTGTAACAATTAGCATTGGAAGTGAATACATTAAATCAACAAAACGCATCATAAGATAGTCAAACGTGCCACCCAAATAAGCTGTAATTGTTCCTAAAATAAGTCCACCCCCCATCATTATTATTATTGGGATAAATGCCATCGATATAGTTGTACGTGCTCCCCAAATTATTCGAGCATAAACATCATACCCACTTAGTGTTGTCCCTAGGGGATGTTCTGGACTAGGTGGTTGAAAAGGAACACCCGGAATTTCGGGAGGTAATACCATTTGTAACGGAATATCGGTTAACCACGGACCATATACTGCTAATATTACAATAAAAAAAACCATTAAGAACCCAGTTATTGTTAAAGGGGTTAGAAAACGACGGAATAACCGTCTTTTTGATTTAATTTTTTCAATTTCATTTTCATAAGCGGAGAATTCTGGATCACGCCAAGCAGGAAGTAAATAAAATTTCAATAGGCGTTTCCACTTCTTATTTCCACTTACAAAAAAATCCTTATAATCTATTTCCCCTTTCGTTGAATCTTGTTCAGTCATAATTTATTTTTCTTGTTTAAATTATTTTTTTAATTATATGTTATCCTCGGATCGATAATTGTATACATCACATCAGTGACTAAGATTCCAACAAGTGTAACTATTATAGCAAAAACCATTAAGCCGTTAATGACCAAATAATCACCCTTATTAATTGCATCGAGAAACGTCCATCCAAATCCTTTATAATGAAAACTCATCTCAATGAAAAGTGATCCTAAAAGTGATCCTGCGACACTCCCAATAATAAGATTACTTGTGGGGATTAGGGCATTCCGGAGTGCGTGTTTTTGAATAACAACATCATCTTTAACACCTTTTGCACGGGCAGTTCTAATATAATCGCTGTCTAGTATTTCTAACATGCTTGAGCGCGTTAATCTCGCTATCCCCGCTAGCGAAACAAAAACCATACATATTGACGGAAGAATTAAATGTAAGACTGTGTCCCATAGAAAAGCTTGATCATTATATATAATGGCATCGATTATTCGGAAGTTTGTTCTAAATCCACCTCTAGGACCGGGGTAATTCCCAGCAAATTCTCCTGAATTTAACAACAGAACAGGAATTTCAAATAGGCCATTGGTAAATTCTTTGAGATAAACACCAAAACCAATTTGAAGCATGGTAGCAATCCAAAAAAGCGGAAAACCCGCTGCGAGTATCGTAATAACACGAATTATATTATCTCTCGCTTTATCCTTGTGTCTTGCGGCAGCGGCTCCCATTTTGACAGCGATAATTGGAGTTATAATCATTGGAATGATCATCAATTCAAGAGTCTTAGGAAAGATTTCAGCAATAAATTCAAGGACAGGTTTTCCTTCATCAAGTACGTAAGATTCACCCCAATTTCCTGTGAAAAAGTCTTTTAAATAAATAAAGAGTTTAACATACCAAGGATTATAATATCCCACTCTGATCCTTTCCGCTTCAAGTAGTTCTGGGTTATTGTATCCAACTTTAAACAGTATAGGGTCATTTAGCATCGCTTGGGCTAATAACCAAGTCAGTATTAAGGCAAGTATTAATATCGGAAACATGATAAAAAGTCGCTTAATGATATATTTTACCATGTTAGTGTGTTTTTTTACCTTAGATTTTTTGACTTTGATTTTCTTTTTAACCTTCTGTACCATTTTTTTTACCATACTTTTTTTATAAATAATTCTTTTTTGCTCAAAATTTTCTTTTTTTTTTAATAAATTGTTTCAATTTCATACCACTTAAAGCCCCAGTAAACATACACCCGTACAAGATTAAAATATTTAAATAACCCTCTCCATAAGCAAATTGTAAGATGAACGGTTCAGCAGAAAATCCAAACATGATCCAATAAAACAAAAAACCTTCAGCTATTAATAACGGTACCATCCACAATGAAGCTTTTATCCCATAATGGGGAATATCTTCTCTATAAGTTAATAAAAAACATATGAAAAATAACAATAAAATGGGCAGGTAGAAAGTTTGCGGATATACTTTATAGGTCCAAATCAGTATCGTAGGATCCATTTCAGTATAAGGGATCGATATCCCTTCCCCGCTTATTAAAAGTATATTTGCGACAATTCCGAAATAACCTAATAGAACAACCAAATATGCAAAAATGACTGCTCCTTGTCTTCCCCAATCCAAGTGAAAATTTCCCTTTTTTTTTATCTTATTAACCAAAAGGCGATCCTCTTTTATATTGGCGTTATTTCTACTCATGTTTAATAGCTTTTTCTAATATTAAGAATAGTTCAATTAAATTATGATATTTATGAAAATCGACATATCTATTTATATCTTTTTATTGTTCATATTATTATTATTGCTTCTTTAGGGTAGAAAGAAATTAGTGAAATATTTATAAGTTTTAATGCCGTAACCTTATTTAAATTTACGATGTAAATTTATTTAAAAAAAATAGGAGTAAAATAATAATGCGAAAATTATCAAATAAATTGATTTTAATACTTTTACTTAGTTCTATTGTTTTACCTTTCTTCCCTATAACAGTAACAGCTCAATCTACACAAATACCTCGATTAAAAATAGGAATAACCGGAGGGTTGGTGGGATCCTGGGATGGAGTTGTAGCTACCTCAGGATATCATAATCTCTTTGGCCCTAACGCTATGGAACAATTAATGCAAGCAACTGATGATTGGTCAGGTGAATACGATGACCTTATCCCTGTGCTTGCGACTAATTGGACTATCCATGATTGGCCAGAGGAAATAAATAACCATCCAACAGCACCATTTCTGGCCAAAGGTGGTATTAGGGCAATAGATATAACTCTGCGAGAAGAGGTTAAATTTCACGATGGGAGCGACTTTAATGCCACTGTAGCGAAATGGAATATTGATCGGATTTGTGTGATGTCTGGAAATATAACGGGTTCAATAACACCAGCGGATATGGGGGCTTCTAAAGAGAGAACTAGTTGGTGGGTAAACGCCGAGGAATGGGTAGATTATGAAACTGCCTCTTGGAATGTATCACAATTTGTTGGACAACCTGGAACATACGCAGAATTTGGAGCTTCTGAAGAAGCAGCTATGGTGGGTCTATATTGCAGAGTTAAAAATGTGACTATACTTGACGATAAAACATCTGGAGGAACAATTAGAGTTAACTTTAATGATTGGGGTGGTGCACACTCGTTGTTGTTGTATATATATAATATTCTTATGATTTCAATGCAGGCGTATAAAGACTATTTTGATTTACCGATGTATGGTTTGGGACAAGACGCTGCTTTTCCACAACCACAGATTACCGGAGTTTATCCGGACTTTAACTATCCTACTACGGTATACCCTGGGCATATGATTGGTACGGGTCCCTACATATTTATGGAGCAAGAGGAGCATTTAGTAGGAGGAGGTTGGATGGTGAGAAATCCAAACTGGTGGAATACAACTGCCGCGCAAGCTGAAGGTTGGCACAAAGTCCCCGAAATTGGTTTTTTATACTTTTACGATGATACTGCGGGATTTACCGCAAGGAATTTAGCTATGGTTACAGGAGAAATAGATCTTGCTTATGATGCCCTATGGTCCGGAAATCTTGTCTATGAGGAAATGGTAGATGACCCTGACATTAATTACTTTAATTTGGGTTATGAAGCAACTCGTACTTTTATTACTTTGAATCAAATAAATGAAACATATTGGAAAGATTGGGCAGATTCGGGTGCCCCTGCGGAAGTTGCGAGTAGGACAGATTTGCATGACATTGATTTGGATGGAACAGTCCATACTGATGGAATTAATAGAGCTCTCAGGAAAGCGCTTAGTTTCGCGTATAATTACAGTAAATATATCAATAATGTACTAGGGGGACGTGGGATACGGGCTGGAGGGTTTCTAGGGGTAGAAAATGAATATTATAACCCAAATATACCTATTCCATACCAAAATCTCACAATAGCACGACAAGCTCTCCTTGATGATCCTTATTGGGCTCCAAAACTAGCTGCTCCGGGGAGAAATTTGGATATTACTAACGAGACTGACGATTGGATTTGGGTCGCGAATAATGACCCAATCTTTGAATTTACGCTCATGTGGGAGGCTGCCACTAAACCCCAAGCTGACATATTCTCGACTAGCATTAAAGATATAGGCATAAGATTGGCGACTGCAGGCCCAAAATATGAACCTGACCCATCCTTAGAACTAATCGCAGATCTTTACCAAGTAATGATTATGCGTATTAATGAATTTCCAGCCTTCACATATCATGGAGTCCCCACTAACTGGCCCGATATAAACGTTGGTAATATACCCGTCCTTGAATATTATTATAAAAGTCCCGGACTTCCGTATAACAACGGCTCGGGGGTTCATTGGCCAAGTTATACTGGGGGCCAATTCTTTAACATAGGATTTCATTATAATGCGACCGTCGATAGATGGATAGAGTTAATGCGGTTTTCAGATAGAGCTACATCGCAAGAGTTAATGAATAATCTGTCAATACACTGTCAAACCTATCAATATCCGGAAATCTTTATTTCTCATATCCCTTATGGATTTGCGATAGATAAAGATTGGGAGCACGATTACCAACGGGGTGAGATATTTGCTTTCATAAAGTATCTTCCGGCTTCTGGTGGTGTTGATGATCCTGGTGTCCAAATCCCAGGGTTCGATACTGTTGCTCTTTTAGCCATTACTAGTGTAACTATTACGGGAATCGGTTTATCGTTGAATAGAAAGAGAAAACATGCTAAAAAATAAAATCTATATAATTTTTTTTTTTTAATTTTTTTTTATTTAATATGTGATTTAGATGTTTTTGAGTCTCATAAATTAAAAGAATTTGTCAGTGATCCAAGTAATTATATTAATAATAGTCACAAGTTTTTTCAATGGGTCAATAATCTAAAGAAAATATAGTATATAGATGTATTAATACCTATATCAGAGAAACAGGAATTGTTCAGCGCCTTAAAAGAATACTTAAAACAAAAATCAACTCATATGAATTAAGAAGAATATAAAATCTAAATATTTATCTACGATTTAAATTAAAACTTCCAAAATTAAAGATGATGCTGGTTTTTTCGTAGTATTATCTCTTATTACAAATATTTATTGCTCTAATTAATACATTGCTCAAAAAAAGGTAATAAAAAAAAATTTTTTAAATGTTTTTATGCTTATTTCAATTTCTTCTTTGTTATATATATTATACCAGCGGTCGCTACAGTGAGAAAGCCAATAACCAGAAGCGGTTCATAACCAGGGATACCGTCTGGTGTTGGTGGTGTTGGTGCTGCGTTAACAGTCATAACAACTGTATCAGAAGCAACATTAGGACGATTAGGTCGAGTATCTCCAAAGTTGATTTTAAAGACGTGAGTTCCTGGTGCGAGACCGTCTGAAACGGCATATTGAATTGCTACTCCACTTGACCAAGCAGTCGGAAATACTACTGCAGTGTCATTTCGGAGAATCGCATACTCATCAGGATTTGTATCTGTTGCTGTCCAATTAATTGTTACTCCTGTGTAATCGTGATCAACGGTAAAATCACTCGAAGCGTCAGTTACTACCGGATAATCTGAATCAGCATAGGCCATGTCTACAAGTACATCACTTCCATATCGCATTTCGTAGAAGGTCAATAAACCATTCGAATCATAGGTAGCAGTTACATTTATATTCTCTGAATTAGTTCCAAACCACCCGGCATCTGCGGACATCATAAATCCGTTAGTTAAATTCTCGAATTTGATTCCATAGAAATGATCATTCCATATTTGTAGTGCCAATTGTGAATTACCTAGATCTGCAAATTCCGACCAGTTTACATTGGTTGGTGCAAAGAATATTGTATTTGAGTAATTCATATCTAAACCAGCACCTAAATACCCTATGTTACCTGAATTAAACATGTTAGTAGCCCATATTAAACTACTATAGATAGCTCCGTACCCAAGATGCTCCATCCACTTTGCTGTGGTGTTTGCAACAAAAATTCCCGTACCATTTGCAAAATTATAATAATAAGGCCAGCCTCCAAAATCCATAAAAGTTCCTCCTGACATATTAAGCAGTGTTACGCCAGGATCAGCCCAGACTTCGTCTGCGGTAAAACCACCGTCAGAATTATCATCGAAACCATTAGTGTCTGTAATGATTTCTTCAACGGTATAAAACATAGTAGCCTGTGGTAGAAGGGGAACCTTTGCGGCCGTATCTACTACTGCAGTCATATTGTCTAGATAGGTTTGGTTAAAAGCAGTCTCCCAGAATCCGGTCATATTATCAGCATCCCATTGAGTGAAAGCCGCGCTGTATATATTTGCATCCCATTCCTCATGTTGACCTACTGTTACTGCAACAATTGAAGGAACTTGGGCTACGGCAGGTCTCATGAATGGAACAAGTAATAGTGACCCCAAAATTAAAATCGTTGTTATTTTAGTTTTTTTATAATTCATATTCATATTTCACTTTTTTGTTTAATGTTTTTTTTTAGATGTTTTTATTATAATTTCTCCGCATTATTTATAAATGTATTAGGTATATTTATCACAAATTCTATAATTGTTTAATTACGATTTGTTATGAAATAATTCATTTCGTTTTAGAGCTTCGGAAGATAAAAATATCACTATGTATAAAAAAAAACTTTAATGTCAAACCCCACTCACTCGACAAAATAGATTAGGTCCCCCTTAGTTGAGTTACGTTATCTTTAAATTGGGTGAAGTTACCGGTGTCTTTTTCTCTGATTCTCCACGTACGTCTTACTGTTGCGTATTGAGCGTTAAATTCTTTCCTTTGGGCTTCAATAAGTGGGGTTTCACACGCTAACAATACGCGTGTAACATTTTCCTTCGTAAAATCGATATCTAATAGTTGGACATGCAGTCCTCCGTGGTTTAGAAACGCTTTTGCGACATTTTCACGCCCCAAAAGAGCCTTGAAATGATGCTTGCTGCGGTGAAACAGCTGCTCC
>SDBS01000480.1_pt1 | contig 38645 bp, 35 predicted proteins | sample 2277091 | NCBI WGS metagenome assembly SDBS01 (sample SAMN10404972, study PRJNA504765) | marine sediment metagenome | isolation source: marine sediment core GS10_PC15, 163 cmbsf | place: Arctic Ocean: Southern Knipovich Ridge | collected 2010
GCCAATTTTATTGATCCCGCTGCCACCGTCAACATCATCAAACAGCTGGAACAATACTGTCAGACTCAAGGAATCGATAAACTGGAAGACCTCATCGGAGCTGTCGATGTCTCATCTTGATCGTCCAAAAAGGATACACCTCTATGAAAAATAATAATGCTGGAAAAATCATCGTAGCTCTTGATGTCAGCAGCAAAGAAGAAGCCCTCTCTCTTGTCCGGCAGCTCAAAGATACACAAGTCTTTAAAGTCGGCTTGCAGCTCTTTACGGCAGAAGGCCCGCTTCTTGTCCAATGCCTCCATGACCTTGGAAAAAAAGTTTTTCTCGATCTCAAGCTTCACGACATTCCAAACACTGTTGCCGGAACCGTTCGGATGGGGGTTCGTATGGGAATTCACATGATGACTCTCCATGCCTCCGGAGGTAAGGAGATGATGGCCGGTGCGGCTTGTGCCGCCAAAGAAGAAGCTGAACGTATTGGACAAGAAGCCCCTTTGCTTCTTGCAGTCACCGTCCTTACCAGTCTTAAAGACGAACAGCTCAAAGACATCGGAATACCTGCCGACACGAAAAGCCAAGCTCTCAATCTGGCAGGCCTGGCTCATCAATCAGGAATAAAAGGGATTGTCTGTTCCCCAAAAGAGATTGAGACGATAAAAAGGACTTACAAAAAAGATCTGACTGTGGTGGCTCCGGGGATACGGCCGAAGTGGGCCGCCGCTCAAGATCAAAAAAGAATATTGACTCCTGCTCAGGCTGTTCAAAAAGGAGCAGATTATCTGGTGATTGGAAGACCGATAACCCAGGCATCTTCGCCACATGACGCCTTTCTCAGGATTTTGGATGAATTAAGATCTTTTTAAATTCTGCCAATCGTCCCCACAAGGAAGATAGCTCCCACCACAGCCCAGACAATGGCCGTCAGTATGAACGCCACAACAATGCTGACAACGACATATCCAATCACTTTATCAGGTGGGGTTTCCATAAGTGAAGACGTAAATCCTAGATAGAACAGATAAATACCGTAGAAGCTTCCAAAAACGGCCAAAAAGCTTAAGAAGGGAATAAGGTGGAAAACGCCCGCAATCCAAGCCGGGGTCATGCTGAAAACAGCAATTTTCATAGCATTCTCTTTATTCTGCTTGGAAGAAAACGTGGGGGCTAGGGCATTTATGATGATTCCAAGTACATAGACTGATACGAGAGAAAGCCCATAGAGAAATATGGCATAAAAAAGCGTACGGCCGAAACCAAATCTGGTCAATCCCCGCCAGGGAATATTTCTCCCGATGAGGCTGAGACCAATAAATTGGCAGACAGCCGGAATGGCAGCCAGAATAGCTGCATACGATGTGAACAGCATGGAGATGGGGAGGGGTTCTCCCTTTATTTTCTCCCATTCATCTTTTGGCTTCAGTAGAATTCCTTGAACTCTTGCGACTATATCCATTTACCTCCTCCTTCTGGAGAAATTTTAAAAAAACTATATATCTTTTTTTTTCTTAAGTCAATCCGGGAAGTGGAGGCGCGGGTCGGATTCGAACCGACGAATCGAGGTTTTGCAGACCCCTCCCTTAGCCACTTGGGTACCGCGCCCTCTGGTTGAAAAAAATGGAGCGGGCGAAGGGACTTGAACCCTCGACCTTCTGCTTGGCAAGCAGGTGTTCTACCGCTGAACTACGCCCGCATCCTGGCTCATGTACACTACCAAAATGCTAAAAATCTGTCAACTCTTCTTGGAATTGAGGAAAAATTTTAAAAGTGAGATTTTTCAGCCAAAACAGCGTCTCTATAGACAGAGGAAAAAAAATGACAAATATATCGAGCTATGAAAACTTGGATTGTTGGCAGAAGGCCAGAAATCTTGCTGTGGATATCTATCAAGCGTCAATGAACGGGAACCTGAGTAAAGATTTTGTGCTCAGAGATTATCTAAGGAGATCGGCTGTGTCCATAGTTTCCAACATTGCCGACGGGAAAGAGCGAGACACTCCAGCCGAGCTTATCCGATTTCTGCGTCTCGCCAAAGCCTCAACCGCCAAACTGCGTACTCAGCTCGTAATCTCAAGAGAAATCGGGCATCTCGCCGAAGGAGACTTCCTGGATCTGGAAGACAAGGCCATCAGCATTTCTTCATCCATCGCCAATTTGCTAAAAAGAATGAAGACATCTACAGAATAACTCCAGCCTGGATTATTCACGTGAAGTAAACATCGACATTTTTTATGCAGGCTTGGGGTATTGGACAAGGAAAAGGCATTCCTTTAGAATAGTTGTGGATGCCTAAATATGACAGAAAGAACTAAAATTGCTCTCCTCTTCGGTGGACGCTCCGCCGAGCATGAAGTCTCGCTTGTTTCTACCGCCTCTATCTATAAAAACCTGAACCCACAGAAATTCGAAATCCGCTCCATCTACATCAACAAAGAGGGGAACTGGCGCTTAGTCCCTTCCCCCCTTCTCCCGTTTGCAGAATTGTCGGATGGGCGCTTTTTTCCCTTCATTCCCTGGGCAAGTGGAGAAGATACTCAGGATGTCAAAGCCGACATCTATTTTCCCGTTCTTCATGGACCTTTTGGAGAAGACGGCACGATTCAAGGTTTTTTTGAGATGGCCGACGTTCCCTATGTGGGCGCCACAGTTTTAGCCTCGGCTGCATGCATGGATAAAGCGACGGCCAAAATTCTCTTTCAAGCAAAAAATCTACCTCTAGCTAAATATGCCGTCTTTTTAGAGGAAGAGTGGTTACTCCAAACAGAAACCACTTTAAAAAGAATACAGGAAGATTTCTTTTTACCTTTATTCGTCAAACCCGCAAACCTGGGATCGAGTGTGGGGATTTCTCAGGTTAAAGACTATGAAGATTTGGGAAAAGCTCTGACTGAGGCATTTCTCTATGATAAAAAAATTCTTGTCGAAGAAGCCATTCAAGGGAGGGAAATTGAGTGCAGCGTCTTGGGAAATGATAAACCCAAAGCCTCACTCCCGGGAGAGGTTATCCCCCATCGTGAATTTTATGATTACCAGGATAAATACATCGATGGCAAAACGACCTTCGGTATTCCGGCCGACCTCTCCGAAAACATCACAAAAAAAATTCAAGATTTGTCCATCAAGGCTTTTAAGGCTGTCGACTGTTCCGGGATGGCCCGTGTCGATTTTTTTCTCCAAGATAAGACAAGCACAATTTATCTCAACGAGATCAACACCATCCCAGGTTTTACAGAGATCAGTATGTACCCCAAACTCTGGGAAGTCAGCAACCTTCCCTTTCCAGACCTTTTAGAGAAACTGGTTGATCTTGGCTTCGAGAAACACCGGACAAAAAAGCGGAACACTCAAGGTTTTGTCTCATGAGAATCCTGGGAATCGACTATGGAGATAGAAGGATCGGTCTCGCTGTCAGTGATAGGCTCCAAATCACAGCGCAGGCTCTTGGGCGCTATTTGGTCACCAATAAGGAAGAGGATAAGAAGTATTTCACACAGCTTGTGGCCGATTACCAGATAGAAAAAATCGTTCTAGGCCTTCCCTTAAGAATGGACGGTACCTCTGGACCCCGCGTCGACAAGACCAAAGCCTTTGCAAAATGGTTGGAAGGGTTTCTGGATACACCCATTATCTACTGGGATGAACGGCTTACAACCAAACAGGCCACACGGATACTCAACCAGCAGAATGTCAAAGGAAAAGCCAAAAAAAAGCTCAAAGACCAAATTTCCGCCGTCATCATTCTCTCCAGTTACATGGAAAGTCTAAGATAAAATTCCCATGATGCTGAAAATGATTAAGCGTTTTCTCCTGCTGGCCGCTATTTTGATCCTTTTCCTGGGCAGCTGGTTTGCCTTTGAATTTCTGAGCACTCCAAAAAGCCCAACGGAAAAAATTCTGTATGAAATTGAAAGGGGAGAAGGAGCCAAAAGCCTGGCAGAACACTTAAAAGAAGAGAGAATCATCCAAAAAAAAATGCCTTTTCTGCTTGGCCATTCCCTATTCTATTCCCAAAAAACTATCAAAGCCGGAGAGTACGTTTTTGATCTTCCCCTCTCTATTCAAAAAATTCTTCACATCATCACAGACGGGAAAATCCTTCTTCATGCGGTAACCATTCCCGAAGGATTGACCCGGATGGAGATCGCAGACCATCTGGGATCACTCTGCTTTGCCGAACGACAGGCCTTTATGAAAGCATCGGAAGACACGAGTGCTATCTCTGCCATGGACCCCGATGCGCGTGATCTGGAAGGATACCTGTTTCCTGAGACATATTTTTTCCCAAAAGGAGTCACGACTGAGAAGATCGTCTCTTCTATGACCGCTCAATTCAAGGACACTTTCTCAGAGGAATGGACGAGAAGAACGGATGAGATAGACTTGACAATCCGGGAGATCATCATCCTGGCCTCCTTGATCGAAAAGGAAACATCTCTGCCGGATGAGCGTCCGCTCGTTTCCGCCGTCTTTCACAACCGCTTAAAAAAGCGGATGAAGCTGGATTGTGATCCTACGATCATCTATGCACTCAAGCAGGATGGACAATTCAAAGACCGCCTGCGCACCAAGGATCTGCGGCTCGATTCTCCCTACAACACGTATCTTTATGGAGGACTTCCTCCGGGCCCCATCGCCAATCCCGGAAAAAATTCCATCGCAGCCGCCCTTTATCCTGCCGATAAAGACTTTCTCTTTTTTGTTTCTAAAAACGACGGCAGCCACCATTTTAGCCGTTCATTCCGGGAACATCAAAACGCGGTGAATACATTTCAGAGGAATAAACGATAAACCAACCCTCCGGGCGTATTGATGTTTTTACAACCTTTTTTATAGAAATAAATGACATTTTTTGCTATAGTACTGGATTGCATTTGTCTAAATAGATGGCACAAAACCAACATTAATAAAAGAATACGCAGGTTAATCTTAAGGAGGAAACATGAAACTCAAAAGCTTTAATATTTTTGTACTTATTTTCGGACTTGCCATCGGTACTCTCTCCATCCCAAACCTTAACGCTCAAGTGCAGGATCCACAACAAGTTGCAGAGGAATTGGCCAGGGAATTTATCCCGGCGGAAATTCTGGCCATAATTAAATCAGGTTTGGACACAAGAACACCAAATACAGGGATTCCTTTTGATCTTTTCAAGTTTTTGTATCTTCCCGCCCAGCAAAATATGCATGGAATTTTCTTTTTTAAATGCAAAAATGTCGATCTTGACTTTCAAGGTGTTGGCCAAGCCGCAGCCGCTGAAGAAAAAGAGGTGTCGGCCTTTGAATCCACACCCACTCAACTCATATCCCGAAACAACATCTTCCTCTATTTCAAACAGTTGAACGGAGACTATGAAAAACAAGTCTACATCCCCTTCAATCAAAAAGCCGATGGGTTGACATATTCACCTGAAGAGGAAGCGTATTACTCAATCGGTTATCCACTACCGCCTGGGGATTATGTTCTAGGCATGGCCATAGCCTCTCCCGATCACCAAAAAGTAGGCACCCAGTATTATGAATTCTCTCTCCCCAACGAGGCCTCCTTTACTGAAATCGACATCACTCCTGTCTTTTTTGTCAACAGGATGAACCAGATGGATGCCGTCGAAACGCAGACAGAGGTCCATAAAGGATTTTTTACCTATTCGCTCTATCAAATGGAGCCGAATGTTGAACACGTATTCTCACCCGGCGACAATCTGGATATATTCTTTTACATCTTTGGTATTCAAGCCAATGCCGAAGGCAAGTATGACATCGAAATCAATTATTCCATAACTCAGGGAGAGCAAGCAGCCATCCGGTACGCCACCACCAAATACGAATACCCCATTATCAGCCAGCCGCTTCCCATGAAGAAAACCGTTATTGTCAAAACGAAGGACGCGGAAGGAACCGAGATTGAAACGAGAGAAACTCGAGATCTCGAATCCGGAACCTACACATTTTCGATGGAGATAAAAGACAATCTTTCTGGAAAATCGGTGACAAAATCTGTCGAAATAGAAGTCAGATAAAGTAATTAGATACTTTTGAAGTTCAGGTTAGAGATTTACGGCAAAGATTTTCCTGGCTTTGCCTATATCTGATCCGCCTCTTATGACCACGTCGACGTAGTATTTTCCAGGACTCAAGTCCGGAAAAGAAAAGCGGAAATTAATATCCTTCAACTGAACGGTCTCTTTCTCAGATTTTTCAAAATGCCGGCTTTCTGTGAAGCTGTAGTTATCCGAACTTTTTTTTCTGTAAAAATAAAACTCGAAATCAAAATCAGCCTTAAGAAGGTCTTCCTCTGAAACAAAAGTCACGGTCTCTGTGGGAATAGACAAATTGAATTCCTTGGTTTCACGGTCATATTTAAAGCCAAAGTCCAGAAATAGTTCTTTAAATCCTTGAGTCCTCATGGGCAGTCCAAATTGGGCCCTATCCATAGCCAGAAAAAAATCCCCAACGATGCCTCCTCCTTCTGAAAAAACTCCGATAACCGGATCAAATGTATACACACTATCTCCACGTTTGTCCACAAACATAATAGCAAAAGAATACCGGTAATACTGCCACAGGATATAGCCATGGTAACCAACAAGTTGCGGATTGCTGACCATGGGATGCATCTGGACCTGATCCGGTTCACCAAAATAGATAAATATTCTCCCCCGATCTGTTTTCCAACCGGGAATTCCCTCTCTAAACCGCTCGTTGGCATAATCAATGCGGCGGTAAAATTCTTCCTGAAATTCATTAAAATCTGTGCTCAGATCAGGATCTCTTTTCTCCCAGAAATCTCCCATGAAATCCTTTCGGGATTCCGCATCCGGAAGATGTCTAAAGATATCTCTTTCCTGCTTGCTCATGATGAGGCGGGCGTATTCGAAAAACTCTCTGCTGTCTGGATCCATATCCACTTTGGTTGCCACACTGCAGCTCAACAGGGAAAAAACACAGACAAAAAGAAGTCCCGAAAAAAAATAAGCTGTTATCTTTTTTGACATTTTCTTCCTATTTTAGCCTTAATTTATATTTTAGCACGTCAAAAGGTGAAATCAAAACTCTTCTTAAATTCAGCCTTTTTCTTTTCTCCTTTTTTTTGAGTTTTTCTTGTAATGTCAAAGGAGATTGAATACACTGGAATTGTTTAAAAAAAATGGTAACTTCAACAAAAAAAGCGATAAAAACAAAAGATGCACTACGTCGCTGACATCCATATTCATTCGAAGTTTTCCCGGGCAACGGCACGTGATATGACCCTTGATACTCTCGCCCACTGGGCTAAAATCAAAGGGATCCAGCTCCTGGCCACTGCAGACTTCACACATCCGGAGTGGTTCTTTCTGATGAAGGATAAACTTGAACCGTCGGGGAATGGATTCTTCAGGATGAAGGACATCCAGCGTCCGGAAAATGAACGGCTCCAATCTATTCAAGTTTCGCCCGATGACGTGTCCTTTATTCTTTCTACAGAGATCAGCTTCATCTACTCAAAAAAAGGGAAAGTCCGCAAGATTCATCTTTTAGTACTGGCTCCTGATTTTGAATCGGTGGAGACGATTAACGGAAATTTGACTGGCATCGGCAACCTGGGCTCGGACGGACGACCTATTCTCGGAATGGACGCCAAAGATTTTGTGAAAATCATCGCCAAATACTGCCCGCAGTGCGTGGTGATCCCCGCCCATATTTGGACCCCCTGGTTTTCTCTGTTTGGAGCCAATTCCGGTTTCGACTCCATCGAAGAATGTTTTGAGGAGTTGACTCCTTTTATTTTTGCTCTGGAAACAGGTCTCTCATCAGATCCATCTATGAATTGGCTCTTGTCTGCACTGGACAAATACACCCTGATCTCCAATTCCGATGCTCACTCTCCCTCCCGGATTTTAAGAGAAGCCAATGTTTTTGACACCGATTTCAGTTACTCGGGTCTGGTTGATGCCTTAAAGAGCAAAGATCCGGATAAGTTTCTCCACACACTTGAATTTTTTCCTGAAGAAGGCAAATACCACTATGACGGCCACAGAAAATGCGATGTCCTCTTTTCTCCCCAAGAAACCAGGCAAAATAAGTACCTCTGCCCAAAATGTGGCAAAAAACTTACTGTCGGAGTCATGCACAGAGTCGCTGAACTGGCAGACCGCGAACCAGGACCCCAGTCTCCTTCCAGAATTCCATACAAGAATCTTATTCCTTTGATCGAGATCATCGCCCAGGCCGTTGAAAAATCCACAGGCAGCAAAAGTGTCTGGGAGATATATTTCCGCTTCATCCATGAATTCCAGAACGAATATAAGATCCTGACTAAAGTCCCTGTGGAAGAATTGGCTCGGATTGCACCGACAAGAGTCAGCCAGGGAGTGGAGCGAATGAGGAGAGGACAGGTCAGGATCATTCCTGGACACGACGGTGTTTTTGGAAAAATCCATCTCTTTGAAAACGAGGAGGAGGGGGAGGACGGCCAGGGCCAGCTCACCCTTTTTTAAAATGATTATCAACTTCAAGGACACCGATTTTAACGAACACATCCGGTTAACTCTGCTGGCAATTCTCATAGGTGTCTTAGCCGGATTGGCCTCCATCCTTTTTAAAATCATGATCCACTTCTTCCAGAATCTGTTCTGGAGAGCGGGAAGTATCCTCGAAGGAGTCGCCCAGCAGCCTTGGTTTCTGACTATCCTTATTCCCACCGTAGGAGGGCTGATCATCAGCCCTATTATTTACTACGGGGCCAAAGAAGCCAAGGGACACGGCGTACCTGAAATCATGGAAGCCTTGATTTTTCGCGGAGGGAGGATTCCCAACAAAGTGGCGGCTGTTAAGGCCGTGGCATCCTCGATATGTATTGCCTCAGGAGGGTCGACAGGACGGGAAGGACCCATCGTACAGGTCAGTGCCAGTCTGGCTTCCACAATCGGTAAGCTATTCAAGATAAAGGACCGTGGAATGAAAACCCTTGTGGCCGCAGGCGCAGGAGCCGGTATCGGCGCCACTTTTAATGCCCCCATTGCAGGCGCTCTTTTTGCGGTTGAAGTCATACTGGGAGAATTTGGCGTCTATTCGTTCTCTCCCATTATCATCGCTTCCGTTATTTCTACAATGACATCCCGATTCATAACCGGAGTTAACTTTTCAGCATTTACAGTTCCCAAATACACCATGAGCAGCGTATGGGAAATCGGGCCCTACATTCTTCTGGGAATCATATGCGGGGCCATCGCTATCCTTTTCATCCAGGTTCTCTATTTTTTAGAAGACAAATTTGAAGCCCTCAAAGTTCATCCCCTCCTTAAGCCGGCCATGGGAGGACTCCTTGTGGGTGTGATCGGCCTGAAGTTTCCTCAAATTTTTGGTGTTAGCTATGAAGCCATGGACGCCAGCCTGACAAATCAAATGGGCCTCTGGCTGGCATTTGTTCTCATCTTCGCTAAAATCCTCAGCACCTCTTTAACCCTTGGATCCGGTGGATCAGGCGGGATTTTTGCGCCTTCTCTGTTCTTGGGAGCCATGACAGGAAATGTGGTGGGTACCTTTTTTAAGAATATTTTCCCGAGTTCTATGTCCTCACCCGGTGCCTTTGCACTCGTAGGGATGGGCGCCGTAGTGGCCGGCGCCACACATGCACCGATTACAGCCATTGTTATCATCTTCGAACTGACAAATGATTACAAAATTATTCTTCCACTCATGCTGTCCTGTATCATTGCCTCCCTCATGACGGTGGGGATTCACAAACAATCCATTTATACCTTGAAGCTCAAGCGCAGAGGAATCCTTTTTTCAGAAGGACGCGAAGTCAATATCCTGAGATCTCTGAACGTAAAAGATTTTGCGAGTCAGGATCACCAGGTCTTCTTAAACACGGAGCACGTCGGACGAATCATCGACTTGGCGATCAGCAGCAACCACCATACTTTCCAGATCATCGATGCCGAAAATAATTATGTCGGCTGTTTTTCACTCAACCAAATGAAAAAGCTTGTTTTGGACAAAGATATACTCGATTCTCTTCTCATCGCCGAAGATCTGGCTGTCCCGGGAATTTCCATCGATTACGAGGATAATCTTGAACGGGCCATGAAGATTTTCGGTAAGGAAGATGTCTCAGAAATCACACTGCTCAGAGGGAACAAATTTTCCGGTGTGATCAAACGAAAGGATGTCATCGAAGCCTACAATCATGAAATTATCAAAAAAGAGGCCGCAGAAGGTATCGTCCAAAAACTTAAATTTTCTGCGAAGAACAAATCTTTTGACATCGGCACAGGATACAAGATCATGGAAGTCGAAGCCCCTGCACCTTTCTTGGACAAATCACTCAAGGAGCTGAACCTGAAAGCCGTGCACAGGATTGACATTCTTCTTATAAAAAGAAAATACCCACCACAGACCATCCCCATTCCCTCTGCTGAGGAAGTTATTAAAAAGGGGGATATTCTCGTTTTGGCCGGTCTTACCGAAAACATCATGAAGATCATCCAGAACGACATTCCTTGACAAGACCCTGTTCAGATTTTATATTTAGCCAATGATACGGAGGTAACATGGAAATTGAAATGAGAATTAAAGGACTCGTGGTCGATCCCATATCCAAGATGCCCATTGTCGTGCTCGAAGACCTCCACAGCAAGCGGATGCTTCCCATATGGATCGGTGTCTTCGAAGCCAACGCTATCGCATTAAGGATAGAGAACATCGCGACTCCACGCCCGATGACTCATGATTTACTAAAAAATTTGCTGGATGAACTGGACATCAAGGTGGAAAAAATTGTCGTCAATGATGTGAGGGACAACACGTTTTATGCACTGATATACTGCCGGCACATGAACCAAACAATCACTATCGATTCACGCCCATCGGATGCCATAGCACTTGTACTTCGCACGGATGCGCCCATTTTCGTAGAAGAAAGCGTCGTTGAAAAGGCTCAAAGCATGAAGATCGACGAAAACCTCGAAGATTCGGAAAATCTGAAAAAATGGCTGGAAAATTTACAGCCCGAAGATTTTGGAAAATACAAAATGTAGCCCGTAAAAAAAAAGGCCCGGGGAAAACCCTGGGCCTTTTTTGAATCTGTGATTTAGTACATGTCTGATGGGGGCATGGGGGGGTATTTGGATCCTTTATCTTCTTCAGGAAGGTCTGAAATCACACCTTCTGTCGTCAGCATTAATCCGGCAATACTGGATGCATTTTGCAGAGCTATGCGTACAACTTTCGTTGGATCGAGCACGCCCGCTTTAATAAGGTCTTCATATTTTTCTGTCAGTGCGTTAAATCCGACGTCTTTCTCTAGATCTTTGACCTTCTCAACAATGATAGAGCCTTCCTTACCGGCGTTTTTGGCGATCTGTCGGAGGGGTTCTTCGATGGCTCTCTCGATGATGTTGACACCAATGGCCATATCTCCTTCGAGCTTAAGGTTGGCAAGAGCTTTCTGGCTTCTCAACAGGGCCACTCCGCCTCCAGGTACGATGCCTTCTTCAACTGCGGCTTTTGTGGCATGCATGGCATCTTCCACTCTGGCTTTCTTCTCTTTGAGTTCAGTTTCTGTCGCGGCTCCCACTTTAATCAAGGCCACTCCACCGACCAACTTGGCCAGTCTTTCTTGAAGTTTCTCTCTATCGTAATCAGAGGTGGTGTCGTCGATCTGAGTTCTGATCTGTTTGATACGGGCCTGGATATCGTTGGATTTTCCCTCGCCTTCAACAATAGTCGTGTTGTCCTTGTCGATGACAACCTTATTGGCTGTACCCAGCCAATCTGTGGTAATATTCTCGAGCTTGACACCGATGTCCTCGGTGATTACTTTTCCGCCGGTTAAGACAGAGATGTCTTCCAGCATGGCTTTTCTTCTGTCGCCAAAACCTGGGGCCTTTACGGCTGCGCAGGCGAATGTACCTTTGAGCTTATTCACCACCAGTGTGGCTAGAGCTTCACCTTCCACTTCTTCAGCGATGACGAGGAGGGGTTTGCCCATCTTAGCCACGCTTTCCAGTAAAGGCAGAAACTCCCTCAAGTTGCTGATCTTCTTTTCGTGAAGAAGAATCACAGGACTTTCTAATACAACCTCCATCCGATCCGGATCGGTGACAAAATAGGGCGATAGGTATCCCCGGTCGAACTGCATCCCTTCAACGATGGACATCTCGGTTTCAAGACCCTTGGCCTCTTCCACTGAAATTACACCATCTTTTCCAACTTTGTCCATCGCTTCCGCGATGATATCGCCAATAGAGACGTCGCTGTTGGCAGAGATGGCGCCGACTTGGGCAATCATATCTCCACTCACATCGCGGCTCATTTTTTTCAATTCCATAACAAGCGCTTCCACGGCACGATCAATTCCCTTTTTAATCAAGTTGGGATTGGCACCGGCGGTGACATACTTTAGTCCTCCCGCATAGATGCTCTGTGCGAGAACCGTGGCTGTCGTCGTGCCGTCTCCGGCCACATCAGAAGTTTTTGAGGCCACTTCTTTGACAAGCTGGGCGCCCATATTCTCCATGGGATCCGCCAACTCAATCTCTTTGGCTACGGTGACACCGTCTTTGGTGCTGGTTGGAGAACCGAACTTCTTGTCGAGGACAATGTTTTTTCCCCGAGGACCCAGAGTCTCTTTGACAACGTTGCTCAAAGCATTAATGCCCCTTAAGAGAGCCTGTCTTGCCTCATCTCCAGTTGTTATTTGTTTTGCCATTGTTTTCTCCTTTTCACAAAATCAGGTGATTTTGGCTAAAATTTCTTCTTCACGGACGATGATATGTTCCACATCTTCAAACATCACTTCTGTTCCGCTGAATTTTCCTATGAGAACTTTATCTCCTTTCTTAACATCTAAAGGGATAACTTTCCCGTCCTCTGTTACCCGGCCTTTACCAACAGCAATGACTGTGGCTTCCTGTGGTTTTTCTTTGGCCGTGTCAGGGATGATGATTCCACCCTTGACAACTTCCTTCTCTTCTAAACGTTTGAGAAGAACCCGGTCATGTAAAGGGACTACATTCATGAATACCTCCTAAAAGAATTAAATTTAATTAGCAAATTAGCTAAGAGACTGCTAATTATACTGAATTCTTCTCTGTTGTCAAGAGGAAAAGACGACTTTTTTAGCACTCTGGGTAAACAAGTGCTAAAAATAAGGCTACTTTATGTTAAGTGCTTTGATCAAATTAAAAAGTGTGTTGCGGTGTATCCCCAGCGCTTTGGCCATTTTGGTTTTGTTCCCATTGTATTTCAGAGTAGACGTCTCGATATAGATCTTTTCGAATTCCTTCAAGACTTCTTTAAGAGGCAGTTCATTATCGACAAGTTCCGTAATGAGAATTTCCATTTTCTGGTGGATGGATACCCGTTTAGACTTTTCTGACATCTTCCCTCCCCCTTTCGACAATATCTTTATACGCCTCGTTGAACTTTTCTTTCAGGTCATCCGGGATGAGATAAATCACCGCCTTTGTGACTCGCAGGCAATAAGGAGCGAGAAAAGACTGCCTTAATGCGTCCTCTTTGAAAGGGAACACAAGCATCGCAAACACAATCACCCCACAGATGAGCAGGCCTTTCAGTAGGCCCAATCCTCCACCCAGGGCAGAGTTGACAAATTTCAAAGGACCCTTCATCACCTTAGAGAAAAGAAATGCCAGAACTCCTCCCAAACATAGGACTGCGATAAATATGACGATAAAAGCAATAAAATGAGAGAGAGTGCTGCTGCTGATCCATCGCGAAAAAAAGTCAGAAACACCGGGATAATAATTAACAGCTAAGATCAATCCTACGATGACCGCAAGAATGCCGATAATTTGCCTGACAAAACCTTTCAAAACACCAAAGAAAACCGTTAATCCAAGAATCACCAGAAGAATGAGGTCCAACCAGTTAACATTCATTTAAGACCTCCTTTTTTTTAATTCTTTGACCATCCAATATCCCCCCTCTTCGAGTTCCCCAATATGAATGTGAGGTTTGATAGAGCCATGGAAATCAGATCCTGCCGTGGGAACAAGGTCCAATTCCTCTGCGATGGACTTGTATAAAGATTTCTGTGTTTCATCATGGTAGGACGAATAGACCTCGAGCCCTTTAAGTCCTCGTTCTTTTAGTCGCCTCAGGTCCTCTTTTTTCGCACTTTGAAAATATGCACCTGGATGAGCGACGACGGGAACACCTCCGGATAAAAGGACTTTGTCGAGCACGTCCAACAGATCGACATTCCGCCTGGGTACAGAGGCGGGCTTTCCCTCCATAAAATAATCCTTGTAAAAATGATAGGGCGCAAACAGCTTATTTTCACCCTCCAGATAGAGGGAAAAACCAGGTGTTTTGTTTTTTTCGGCCTTGTTTAAGATCAGTTGGGCGATTGTGACACCCAACGGAGGGGATGGATTCGAAGCATGAAGAACCTCTTCCCAACTGATGTCAAATCCAAGATTTTGCAGTTTTTCCACTCTTTCTCTCGCTTCATGTCGACGTCTTTCGGCCACTTCTTTAACAAGATTCCCCAAAACATCACTTTTCCAATTTATAAATGGACAAAGGAGATGGAACTCACGTCCCTCAAAGAGAGTCGTTAACTCTAAACTCGGAATAATCTCAACGCCCTTTTCTTCACCATAGCGAATCGTCTCGGGATATGCATCCACCGTATCATGATCCGAAATCGCAATCGCCCGAAGATCGGCTTTTTTTGCTAAATCAACAATGTGTTCAGGTGAACATTCTCCATCACTGCTTCTGTCTGAATGGATATGGAGATCAATTCGATCATCCATTAGAGTTCATTTTTCCCCGTGAGACGCTGGAAGATGTCCAAATATTTTTCCGCTGTACGTGCGATTATCTCGGAAGGCAGTTCCGGTGGAGGAGAATTTTTGTCCCAGCTCAAACCTTCCAGGTAATTCCGAACAAATTGTTTGTCAAGGCTGGGTTGAGACATCCCGGGAGAATAGCTTGCGACAGGCCAGAATCGAGAAGAGTCAGGGGTGAATATTTCATCGATAAGCACAATCTCACCATCTCTGATCCCGAATTCGAATTTTGTATCAGCTATGATGATGCCTTTTGAATAGGCGTATTCGGCCGCTTTCCCGTAGAGGGCTAAACTCAATTCTTTCACATTCTTTGCCAGTTCCGCGCCAACCATGTCCTGCATGTCCTCAAACGAAATATTTATGTCATGTCCCTCTTCCGCTTTTGTGGCGGGAGTAAAAATGACATCATCTAACTTGTCGGCCTGTTTCAATCCCGATGGAAGTTTTACACCGCTTGTCTCTCCGGTGGCAAGGTAGTCTTTCCATCCTGAACCTTCCAGGTACCCCCGCATAACGCATTCAACAGGAAGCACTTCCGTTTTCCTGACCAACAACGAACGTTTTTCCAGCCTATCCCTGTATTTTTGAAGAATAGATGGGAATTCATCAAATTCTGCGGTCAAAACATGATTGGGGCATATTTCAGAGGTGAAATCAAACCAAAATACTGAAAGTTGTGTCAGTATTTTCCCCTTATCCGGGATGAGAGAGGGAAGAACCCAATCAAAAGCGGAAACGCGGTCAGAGGCGACGAAAAGAAGGCTGTTTTCCATCTCAAACACATCCCTCACTTTTCCTTTTTTGAACAGAGTAAGTTCCGGAATAGAAATTTCTGAGTAAGTTTTATTCATTGTCCTTTCCACCAAGAGCGAAATTGATTGTTTCTTAGGATAAAAAAAAAGAAACGAAAAAGCAAATATAACGATAAAAATTATGAAGAAAGGATTCGAGTGGTCCGGAACCCTAGAACCCTCGGATCCTTCGTATAATAGGTTTAGAAGGACATCCCGATGAAATTGATCATCCGACCTGTCTCATTTTTATCCCGCCGGTATGAAAAATATTTTTTATCACACACTGTACACCGTTTGACAGAATAGATGTTTTTATCCTCAACTCCTGCGGTTAAAAGTTGAAAACGGTTTATCTCTTTCAAATCAAAAAAATACTTTTCCTTCCGATTGGGACTAGGCTTAAAAAAACGAGATGCGGTCTCGCTGTCCTGAAAACCATCCTTTACATCATCCCCGACCTCATAACATCCCTGTTCGACAGACGGCCCGAGGGCCACAACAAGAGAACTCGGCCGGATTCCGAATTTATGGCCCATGGTCTCAACAACCTTTTGCACTAAACCTTTACACGTTCCCCTCCAGCCACAGTGAACGGACGCAATGGCTTTATGCTCTTCGGAAACAAAAAGGACGGGGAGGCAATCCGCTGTTCTGATCGAAAGCAGCACATGGGGACGGTCGGTGATTAAAGCATCTCCACTCAACTTCTCTAAGGGAGGGGCTTTGATTTTATGAATGCTATCGGAATGCACCTGTCTAAGGGAAACCAAAGTGAAATCCTTCCACTCCGGATTTTTTCCAACAGCACTTTCAGTCATGGCCCTTGTGCCGAATCCATGAATAAGGAAGGGGATCTTCTCCAGCTGCGGCACCGTGCAAAACAAGGTCTTTAGATTTTGAGTCATCTTCTTTTTATATATTTTGATTTATTTAATTGCAAGACCATATACTGCTATAATTCAAATTGTCATGACTCTCCAAGAATTTCGGCCGGTTTATCTGAAGACTTATAAAAATGGGGAGTTTGAGAAAAAAATCAACCTGGCTTTCCAAAAACTGGAGAATTGTTCCATCTGCCCAAGAAACTGTGGTGTCAATCGGCTTAAAAGTGAAAAGGGGATCTGTTCTTCAGGGTATCTTCCGAAAATCTCTTCATTTTCCCCACACTTTGGTGAAGAGCAGCCCCTTGTCGGCCACTATGGTTCTGGGACAATCTTTCTCACTCACTGCAATCTCGGCTGCTCCTTTTGTCAAAATTACGACATCAGCCATGATGGGATGGGCACCGAGATGTCCTTCGAACAATTCGCTAAAATCATTCTCAAGCTCCAAACGCTAGGCTGCCATAATATCAATTTTGTCAGTCCCACTCATTTTGTCCCTCAAATCCTGAAAGCTGTTTTTTTGGCGATCGAAAAAGGATTGTCTATTCCTCTTGTCTACAACACCGGAGGATACGATTCAGTTGAAACGATCAGACTCTTGGACGGAGTCTTTGATATCTACATGCCGGATTATAAATTCACAGACAACAAAACCGCCAAACATTTCTCAAAGGCCCCCGACTATCCTGAGATCGTTAAAAAGGCCCTCAAAGAGATGTTCCGGCAAGTCGGAGACCTCCTTGTGGATTCTGAAGGCATCGCTTTCCGCGGACTGCTTGTCAGACATCTCGTTCTCCCTGATGGGCTGGCCGGCACTGAAGAAGCCATGTTTTTTTTGGCCCAAAATATCTCAACAAACACCTACGTAAATATCATGGACCAATACTATCCTTGTGGAAACGTCTCCTCCAAGTCTCCGGTCGGAAGACGCATCTTTTATGATGAATTCAATGCTGCCGTCGGCGCAGCCAGGGCAGCCGGCATCACTCGTTTGGATAGGAGGGAGAAGCACCGGCTGGTATGAGGGTAAATCTAAAGAGAACAAGAAGCCACGCTACTCAGCACTTACGGTAGAAGTGAAAAGGAAATTTCGGTAGTGTCGAAGCACCTCTAGGATAAAGTCCTCCTGAGAGATATCCATTACAGAAGAAGGAGCGATCCCCTCCATAAAGGGACATTCCTGCTCCTCCATTAAACCCTTCTTGTTCTTTCTCCCACCCACTCGAGAATTCAATTCAAGCTGGATAGAATTTTTTTGCAGATAAACTGTGTATTGAAATTGGCGGATACTTGACTTTACGAAATTTGTCTGGAAAGAGATGGAATGCCCCATGATGCGTTGTATTTTAGCTCCAACTTTGTACAAATCCAGCTCTTCTTTTAAGTTTTCTAAGGCAGGTTCAGCAATAAATTCACAAAAATTATCAAAGTTCTCGTGCGTTTCATGAATACTGGCTACAAGAATTTGGATGTCTTCAAAACACTTGGCAAGGGCTTCTTTCCAGTTTTTCCCCATAAGATCCTCCTCTGAAAGTTTAAACGTTATATTATCACAATCTCCTTGTCTTGCCAAAACTCCTTTTTGTTATAAAATATGAAAAGCATCCCGTCTCCCAACAATAGGTCAGGAGGACATTATGACCGACTATTTTATCATTGGTGCAGATGCCGCAGGCCTGTCTGCAGCCGTCCAGATTAAACGTAAACGTCCAAACGCTACAATTAAAATTATCAACAAAGGAAAAATCATATCCTACGGTGCCTGTGGTATCCCCTACGTCATCTCCGGCGATATCGACTCCGAAGAAAACCTGATACATTTCACTCCAAAGAGCTTTCAGGAACAAAGGGGTATCCCTGTCAAGATAAGAGAGGAAGTCACATATCTTGACCCTGAAGAACATGCCGTCGATGTCACAAATCTGGACACGGGGGCGTCCTATCGAGAAAAATACGGCAAACTCCTGATTGCCACCGGAGCTCAACCCATTTTACTTCCCTTCATCGACAAGGCCGTGGAGGGCATTTTCAATGTCCATGACATTGAGGACCTTCGCCAAATCCTAGCCTATATTCAACAGCGACATCCACGCACAGCTGCCATCATCGGGGCCGGAAACATCGGTCTGGAACTCACGGAGGCCATGCACAAGCTTAAGATAGACGTGCTCCTTTTTGATAGACTCAGAACTCCAGCCGCAGACTGGCCGGCCGCCATTCAAAATGCCGTGATTGAAAAGATGAAAGATAAAGGCATTTCGTTTATTGGCAGCACTGCCATCGAAGCCGTCCTCAAAAAAAATGGTCATTTTGTCCTCAAAACCGGCCCAGCTGACTACAATGCCGATATTGTTTTTTCTGTCGTGGGAATCAAGCCTGCAACGGCATTTTGCGGCCAAAGTATCGAAAAAATGGATAACGGGGCCATCCTCATCGATCGCTGCGGACAAACTTCAGCTGAGGATGTGTATGCAGCCGGGGACTGTGCATCGGTCTTCCACAGAATCCTCAAAAGACAGGTTTATTTCCCGCTTGGATCCACGGCCAATAAAATGGGAAGGATCGCCGGTCTCAACATGGCAGGAGGCACTGTCTCTTTACCGGGAATCGTGGGGACACAAATATTTAAATTTTTTGAGCTGTCGATGGCGAGAACCGGACTGCGTTTGGATGATGCAAAAAATGAGGGGTGGGAAGCGTCAGCCTTCTCTGCAACAAGGCTAAATACGGCCGGATATTATCCTGGAGCCGAGAAGGTTTATGTGGAAATCATCAAAGAAAAGGTTACACAGAGCATCATGGGCGCCTCCACTATCTGTGCTGGCAATGCAGCTCAATTTATCGATCCCGCCTCCGTGGCCGTCTTTTCCAGAATGAAAATTTCCGATCTAGCCTGGTTCGATTTTGCATATGCTCCCCCCTATGCCCCAGTCTGGAATGCCTTGATCTCTGCCGCAGTCAAGGCCTCTCAGCAAGAATAATTCAGGTCGGATATAATTAAGCAGATATATTTTTTATCTGTTCTGCAAAATTCCGTCCAAAGGCCTCGGCCTTTTTGATGTCGCCATCAGATGGACAGCCTACAAACTCCAAGACATCCAACAGCTCCCATTTTAAAGGTTCGACAATGCTTTTTAATCCTCGCAGAGCGCCCCCACTCCATCCATAGCTGCCAAAATAGGCGGCCTTTTTATTTTTTATGTGCTTATGAGCAGCCATTTTCAACACATCGGATACAGGAGGAAAAAGGGAGACTTCATAGGTGGGAGCGCCAATCATCACACCATGTTTTGTCCACAAGGACGGGAGAATATAACTGGAATGAGTGCGAGCGGCGTCAAAAATCTCAAAAGGAACACCTGCTTGAGAGATCCCATGGGCCACAGCGTTCATCATGACTTCGGTATTTCCATACATCGATCCGTAAATGAGAGTGACGCCGGGTTCTGTTTTTCCCGATGCATACTCGGCCCATTTTTTGTAGAGGTCCATAATGAGCTCCGGTGCTTTCCTCCAGATCATTCCATGCGAGGGAGCTATGATGTCCACTGGAATATCTTTCAACTTGTCTATAGCGGATAGAACCCGGACACTGAAATTGGCAACAATATTGACATAATACCGTAAAGCTTCTTTCTTATAGAACTCAAAATCCCGGCATTCGTCATCAAAAATGCCCCCTCTTAAAGCTCCATAACCGCCAAAGGCATCACAGGAAAACAAAATGTTTTGGTCCATATCGTATGTCATGATAGTCTCAGGCCAATGAATAAACGGCGTCGATATGAATTTTAGAGTCCTCCGGCCAAGAGAAAGAGTGTCTCCATCTTTGACAACTTTGACATTGTCTGTAATGGAATAAAACGTTTCCAGCATTTCCCTGGTTTTTTCAGAACCGATGATTTTCACATCCGGAGCGATGCGCAGCAGTGTCCTCATCAATCCGGAATGGTCAGGCTCCATATGATTGACGATGATATAATCTATCTTTGTAATATCGGTGAGCTCATCGACTTGAGCGATATACTCATCTCCTTTGAAGGCTTTGGTCAAATCGATAATTGTCTTTTTCTCATCGTCGATAAAATAAGAGTTATAAGAAACTCCGGCCTGGGCAATAGGCCACAAGCCCTCAAATAGGTCTGTGGTCCTATCATTGATTCCGATCCAATAGATATCCGGTTTTATCTCGATGGCTGGCATGTTGGTTCTCCCAAGGTTATTTAAACTATTTGATTTTAATAGCACGGGTCCGAATATGCAACCTTCTAGAAAACACCTTTGAACAAGACTTTTAATGGAATAAGAGTTGGGCGAAGCGGTGTATCTCCGCCCGCAGCGTAAGGGACCCACTGGGGGATGGGTGGAGCGAGGACGGAGGTGCGCCGTGGAGGGGTCCCAACTCTATTCCTTTAAGTCCTAAGAATTCTTTTACAATTTCCAAGGTTTATGGTAATAAATACTGAACATGATTCGAGCATAGGATTTGGACTCGATTAAGGAGAAGAATATGGAGAGCCAGAGTTTGAGTCAAAGAGGCAGCTGGGGCTCCAAAGCCGCATTTATATTTGCCGCGACCGGATCCGCTATAGGGCTGGGCAACATCTGGCGTTTTCCAATGGTGGTCGGTGAAAACGGTGGGGCTGTTTTTGTTTTTGTCTATATTCTGGCTGTAGCACTCATCGGCTTTTCAGTCATGCTGGCCGAGCTCGTCATCGGACGCCATACTCAGAAAAATCCCGTCGGGGCTATTCATTCTATTAAGCCTCGATCTCCATGGAAAGGTATTGGCTATTTAGGGATGGTCACAGGGATCGCTATCCTATCCTATTACGCCGTTCTGGCAGGCATGCTCGCCGGATATTTTGTCAAAATGATTTCCGGGACGTTTCGCGGAACAGTGACCAGCCAGATGACCGAAAAGACATTTACGGATTTTTCTTCCAATCCCTTTTTGGTTCTCTTCTTTTTTGCAGTTGTTCTCTTTATCACAACATATATTATATCCAAAGGAGTCAAAGGGGGGATCGAGAGATACACCAAAGTCTTGATGCCCATCCTGTTCGTTTTGATTGTATTTCTTGCTATAAGAGCCCTGACCCTACCCGGAGCTGGAGAGGGATTGAAATTCTATCTTAAACCGGATTTTTCCAAGCTGAACTTCAAGATCGTCTTCTTCGCCCTCGGACAGGCATTTTTTTCACTCAGTCTCGGGATGGGGACCATGATCACCTACGGCAGTTACATCAACAAAAAAGACAATCTGGTCTCCTCCGCAGGATGGGTCACTTTTGCGGATACATTCATCGCCCTTTTGGCAGGTCTGATCATATTCCCCACTCTCTTTGCTATCCCGGGTATTTCTCCGGATTCTGGACCCAGTCTGGTCTTTAAAGTATTTCCCCTTATTTTTTCAAAGATCCCTGGTGGACAGATATTTGGCATGCTCTTCTTCATGCTGCTTTTAGTGGCTGCCATAACCTCAACCATATCTCTCCTCGAAGTGCCTGTCGCCTATTTTGTCGATGAACGGAAGTGGTCACGTGTCAAAGCCGCCGTTCTGATGGGATTATGCGCCGCTGTTTTAGGAATCCCTTCCGCTCTTTCCTGGGGGGGAGTAAAATTTCTCACAAAGTGGGCATTCTGGGCCAAAGTCGATTTCATCTTCGGAAATATCGCTCTCGCTTTTGGCGCACTTCTGATATGTCTGTTTGTGGGCTGGGTTTGGGGCGTGAAAAAGGCCGTTGAAGAAATAAAATCCGGCAGCGAAAAATTCACAATCCGTCGTATCTGGATATTTTCTATAAAATTTCTCTCCCCCATCGCCATCCTCTACGTTCTTATAAAAATCATCATAGGATAATGTACACATGAAGAAAAAAATATTCGTTTTTATTTTTGTTTCTGTCCTTCTGTTTGGGTCCCAATCACTCGAAGCCGCTGACATCAAAGGAAAGATCACTCTTCTTCCCAAAGGAGATCCTTATTCCCAGGGATTCATTCTTTTGAGGTCCGCAGGGGAAGCAAGCTATGTTAAGGCAGAGATCGATACGGAAGGCTACTATTCCTACACAGATCTCAGAACAGGGAAATACGAAATAAAAATGGACCTTTTCAATTTGACTCCTTTTCAAGACGACATCGAGATTTTTACGGGCGGTCAGATCATTGTTCGCGATTTTCCTATATCTCTTTCCCTCCTGGATAAAATCCATGTCTTCATAAAAAAATCGAGTGACTTTGTTTGGTTCCCAGTTATGGTTATCCTTCTTTTAGGAACAGGAATCCTTCTGACATTCTTTTGCCAATGGATTCAGGTCCGGAGGCTAATCCTCTCCTTAAAGATGGTTCTTGAAGGCGCTCTGCACAAGGATAAATCTGAAAAAGAGGAGGGGGACATCTCTCCCTACGCCGCTTTGATGACGGCTTTGGCCGCCACGGTTGGGAACGGCAACCTTGCAGGTGTGGCCACGGCCATTGCGATTGGCGGGCCTGGAGCTCCGGTCTGGATGTGGATTGCCGGTTTTTTTGGAATGGCGACAAAGTATGCCGAGGGATTTCTTGGAGTCAAATTCCGGATTAAAAACAAGTTGGGCGAGATGTCCGGAGGCCCCATGTACTATGCCCGCCACGGAATCAAGAACGAAAAAATCGGCAAATTCCTAGCCATGTTTTTTGCCATCTGCGGCGCTTTTGCATGTCTCTTCGGTACAGGAAACATGGCCCAATCCAACTCTATGGCGCTGGCGTTCAACGACCAATTCAGCGTGCCTTTCTGGATAACCGGTTTAGTCATTTCCGTAATGGTCGGCGCCGTCATCCTCGGAGGCATCAAACGCATCGGAGCTGTTTCTGAGCGACTGGTCCCTGCAATGATCATTTTTTACTTCGTTGGTGCCCTCATCATCATAATAGCCAACATCACCAATCTTCCTCATGCATTAGGCGTTATCTTCTCATCCGCCTTTTCCGTCAAAGCCCTCGGTGGAGCCATGGTGGGGACCTCGGTCAGACAGACGATGGTTTTAGGAGTGAGGCGAGGGATGCTTTCAAACGAATCGGGGCTGGGTTCAGCCGCTATTGCTCAGTCTGCGTCCAGGTCGACCGATCCTTCCAGGAACGGCCTAATCGCCATGACAGGAACGTTTATCGATACCATGCTCGTCAATACGCTGACGACACTGACAATTGTGATCACCGGCATGTATCTCAAGACTGCGGCATTCGGCGCATCCGGAGCGCTCACTTCTACAGCCCTCACAGCAGCCGCCTTCGATTCCGTGATCCCGTTTGGAGGCTATATCATTGCCATCAGCTCCTTTCTCTTCGGCTACTCCACACTTCTCGGATGGTGTTATTACGGCGAAAAATGTTTGGAGTATATCTTTGGCGTTAAAGTCATCCATCCCTTTCGCATTGCGTTTATATCGCTGCTTTTTGTTGGGGCCAACATCCAAGGTGTGCATCTCAATATAATCTGGAATATCGGTGATATGGCCAACGCATTTATGGCCTTCCCCAATCTTATTTCCCTGCTCATTTTAAGTGGTATGCTGGGAAGAATTACAAAAGACCATTTTTTCAAGAAGAATAAAAAAGAATAGAAGGTGAACCCGGGGCATGTCAAAACAAAGAAACTTATTCATTTTTTTGCTCAAATTCATCTTCAGTTTATCCATCATCGCTTTTATCCTAGTAAAAAAAACACCCATAGGCGAGATTGGAGACTCCATAAAGGGAGCCAGTCTTTTTTGGATCTGTCTCTCTTTCTCTCTTCATTCTTTAGGGCTTTTAATCAGCGCTTACCGGTGGCAGATTCTTATCCATGCTCAAGGCGATCACGTCCCTCTCGGTTTTTTGGCCAAATCCTATCTCGTCGGCAACTTTTTTAACCTTTTCTTGCCCTCAAGATTCGGTGGGGATGTTGTCCGGATTTTGGACGGATCCAAGCATTCCAAATCTGTGCTTAAATCATCGGCAATTGTTTTGGTGGAAAGGTTATCGGGAATCATCATTCTACTTATCTTCGCCCTCGTTGTTTCTCTTTTCCGGCTGGACATGGCTCAGCAGCTGCCGGTCATATGGATATCCCTAGGCATCGGTTTCATCGGACTCGCGGCCATCCTGTGTTTTTTTCTGCCTATTTCTAAAAATCTAATAGATATAATTCCTCAAAAAGGTATACCGGGAAAATTCAAGGCGAAAATTTTTGAATTTAGAGAAATCCTTCTCGTTTTCAAGAGAAAAAAAAGGGCCTTTCTCAAAGCTCTTTTTTTTGCATTTCTTCTCCAGGTCAATGTGATCCTTCATTACTATTTTGTGGGAAAAGCCCTTCATATCGATATCCCTTTACTTGACTATTTTATCTTCATCCCCATCGTCCTCATCATCTTGACTATCCCCATCACTATCAATGGCTTGGGAGTGAGAGAGGGCTTGTACATCACAGTGTTCAGTTTCCATGGAGCAACAAGTTCAGTTGCATTCTCTTTTTCTCTAATCGCCGATATCGCTTTTGCCTTTATCATAGGAATCATCGGAGGCATCATCTACGCATTACGCAAACAGAAAAAATGAAACCATTCATGGCGTGGTTGGTTTCCCATTCATTGTCCATATTCCTCGTCTTTATCCTTTCAGTTTTTTTGTCAGTATCTCTGCCTGTAAACAGCCAGGAAGAGATCAGTGTTTACAAAGAACGGCTGGAAAAACTCCAGAAAGAGAGGGAACGACTCCAGCAAAACATAAAAAATTTGGATTCAAAAAAGACATCCATCCTTTCACAGTTAGACCAGATTGGCTTTGAAAAGAAACTGATTCAAAATGATATTGCCGGATATACTCTGCAGATGGAAAAGGCCAACCGAGAACTCACTGCTGTCCAGAAAAAAACACCTCCCTTAAAAGCGAAACTGGAAAAAGAAAAAGAATCTGTATCTCAGATCTTGGTAACCCTCTACAAATTTGGAGATATGAGCTACCTTGATTTTTTGTTCAGGGCGACCGATGTGGCCGATCTCATGTCAGAAAGTAAAAACCTTTCTCTCCTGGCCCAATATCAAGAGGACATTGTCCTGTCATTTATGCAAACATTGAACGAGCTTAAAGAAGTGGAAGAGCGAATAGAAGCAAAAAAACAGGAGGTGTCCGGCCTTCTCTCCAAATCCAGAAACAAAAAGCAAGATTTAGACAATCAGGAAAGAAAAAACAGGGTATTCATCCAAAAAATTAATCAAGACAAGAAGACACATCTTAAAATCCTGGATGAACTCAAAGTCAGAGCCGAACAGCTCCAAAAGCTCATCGATCGTTTGATCGAGGAAAAAAGTTCCCTTCCTTTCACCGTTATTCCTCTCTATGAGAAAAAGGGATCGCTCCCATGGCCCGTCCAGGGAAAAATCATCACGACCTTTGGGATTGAACGACACCCGACATTTAAAACCGTCACCCAAAATAACGGCATCGAAATATCCACTCAAAAAAATTCTGAAATTTTGGCCATTCATCCCGGGAAGGTTGTGTATGCAGACTATTTTCAAGGTTTTTATGGAAACTTGATCATTATAGATCATGGTTTAGCCTACTATTCCATGTACGGGCACTGCTCAAATATTAAGATCCGGACAGGAGATATCGTCAGTGCCGGCCAGCCAATTGCTGTCGTTGGAGACACCGGATCTCTAAAAGGAACAGCTCTATATTTCCAGATCAACTTTAAGACCGATCCTTTGAATCCCTTGCAATGGCTGAAAGGAAAATGATACAATTTGGTTTCTATTTTTAAAAAAATGAGAAGAAAAACTGTAAGAATTACACTCCTCTTCCTGTTGGTTGCGGCTTCACTTTTTTTCCTTTTTGAAAGCGACATCCTTCCAGGGCTATCGACTCAGAGGCCCACAAGGGGAATCCTCTGGATCGTCCGGGAAGTTGTCAATCATATTAAAGAGGATTATGTGGATGAACCTGATCCCTCCAGGACAATGGAAGGAGCCTTCAAAGGATTGGTCAATTCACTCGATGAATCTTCAAGCTATCTCACAAGAGAGGCCGTTTCCAAACGTCAGCAGATGGAGGCCGGGGACCTGAAGGATGTCGGAATTATTCTGTATAAAAAATACAGAACCTTTCCTGTTGTGATAGGCGTGCTTGAAAATTCTCCTGCAAAGAAACAGGGGATACAAATTGGAGACACCATAAGCGCTCTTGATGGTCAATCAACACTAACCATGAGCATGTATGAAGCCAACCTCACTCTCAAAGATAAAACAAACAACCCCATTCTCATCAGAATCATGCGCGCGAGTAAAAATGAAGAGTTGAAAGTCCAACGAGAGCAGCTTTTTGATAAACCCTGTACCTATTTGCTAGCAGATGGAACAAGTGGAATATTGAGTATTTACAGTTTTAATTCTGCCTGTATCCAGGAGATCAGGACATCCATTCTTCCCCGTCTGAAAACTTTGAGTCAATCCCTCATCATCGATTTAAGAAACAGCCATCAAGGAAATTTTAACGACATGATAGAATTTGTCAATCTTTTCCTCCAGTCGGAAAACATCGGCTATTTTGAAGACAACAGAGGAAAAAAAGAGATGCTCTCCACCTCCTCTAAACCAGAATTGGCACATCTTCCTCTTCTCATTTGGACAAATCAAGCGACCATGGGACCCGCCGAGGCTGCGGCCGCAATTCTCAAGGAACATAAACAGGCAAAAATCATCGGATATCCTACACCTGGCCTGGTCGCAAAGCATAAGTTTATTCCCTTAGAAGATGGAAGCGGTTTGTTACTGACTACAGCCATCTTCCATCTTAACACCAAAACAAGGATCTGGGAAGAAGGTATCGAACCAAATGTAAAAATGCAAGGAACGGACCAAAGCTCCGCTTCATATCTCAAACAGACAAAAAAAATTCTCACAAACATCTGATATATGCTGAGGACCGACTCTCCCACTCCGCCTTCTAAGAAGACACGCCTTATCCTCTCCTTCAGTTTCCTGTTTATTGTTTTGTGTTCGGCCATTGGACTCGACTACATCCACTGGAAAAGGGGGAATAAATCCTACCTCTTCTATCTTTTGGAGACGCCTCCCATTCAAAAAGACATTGAGACTCTTGACCAACTCATTCTCAACAGCTTAACTTCTCTTGGCATTCAGGCAGATCTTAGCCACAACAAAAAAGACGAGAAGGGAAGGATTCAGATCCCTATTTCTATGGCACACACGGAATATAAAAATGTGGCATTTCTCCTTGAAGCGGAACTTCAAAAAACTCAGATCCTCATAACGATAAATCAAACAACAGAGAACAACACAAACTTTTTTCTCTGGGAGCTGCAAGGAGGAAAGGAAGAACAAAGAGCTTCACTTCTTTTCATGTGCCCCATAGAAATTGTCGCATCTCTTGAAGAGCCCACTCTTGTTCAGCCAAAGAACAAAGTGGCTCTAATCATCGATGATATGGGCTACAGCTTGAAAACTTTAAGAGATCTAGAGGCTCTGGGCCTATCTCTGACGATAGCCATATTACCTTACACTCCCTGGGCCAAAGAAACAGCTCAAATTGCACAGCAAAATAATATGGAAGTGATTCTTCATCTACCGCTCGAATCCTTAAACGATTTTAATTCGAATGCTGCAACAGAAGGTCTCATCCATTCACGAATGTCCGAGAAAGATGTGGTGGAAATCCTGGAAGCAAATCTCGCTCAAGTCCCGTTTATCCGAGGCGTCAATAACCACATGGGTTCGAAAATCACGGCAGAAAGGAAAATGATGTCGATTATTCTTGCACGGTTGAAGGAAGACAACCTCTATTTTATTGACAGTGTAACATCCGGAAGCTCCATCGCCTTTAAACTGGCGAGAGAAATGTCTGTTTTATCAGCCTACCGGCATGTCTTCCTCGATTCAGAAACGGAAGAGGGATATATCCGAGGGCAACTCATACAGCTCCTTCGCCAGGCTCAGGAAAGAGGGATGGCCGTGGGCATATGTCATCCTTATGCCTCCACTCTTAAAGTGCTTTCAGATAATTTGGATCTTTTTGAACAGTACAATTGTGAAACCGTCTTCGCCTCACAAATCGTAAAATAATTTCTTTTCAGGAAACCACCGAAAATTTATCTATAAGATAAAAGCTGGCAGCACAAAAGAGGAACAGGACGAGAATGATCATAACTGACATGGGGACAGACTTTTTCACTCTTTTTTGGACAGCAAGGACAAGGTTCCATATGGCAAATATTTCCAGGGCAAAGGGGAGAAATCCAAGATATCCAAATACAGGCATCTGGAAGACACGCCAAAAATCAAGATAGGGCAGGGAGTATTGCCAGTGAGACCCTGCCCAAAAATTCCAAAATTCCCAGAGGAATCCTGTAGTCATCCCGGCAAAGATCCAGCTCCAGAAATTTCCCCATTCTCTCCTTTGGAAATCCACAATCAATGTGACGGCTTTTAGTCGATAATTTAGTGGTTCAATTAGAAAATATAAACCCAGCCAGACCAAGGGAAAGCAAAGGTTCGGCCATACGAGAGCCCCTCCAAGACATAAGATTCCGAAAAAAACACTCCCAGACAGTAAAAGCTTGGTTGGCCGCACCTGGAACAATCGGAGTTGTCGTCGGCCAAAATAACTCTGGAATAACAAGGACAGCTCTTTTAAGGCAGGAATGACCGTGGCAAAAGCCAGAAAATATCCCAGCCATCTAGGGAAAGTGCCTGTGGGAAGACCAAAATAAGTCCAGTTTTTTAACCTTAAATTAAATAGCTCAAATATCAACCAAACACAGACTGAAATTAAGGCCATAAATAAAAATTTGGACAGACCTTCCGAAAGGGGAGATATTCCTCTGGACCGAAAATTGAGGCCGTCCAGAAAAAGGATAAACGACCACCATGCAAAGATGTAATACCATGTTTTCATGAAAGAACTGTTGAAGATAAGAAGAAGAGTGGCAAAAAGAAACAATAAAACACCAAAATAGAGATTTCCACGTAATATTCTTTTCTTCATGACTTCAAGTTAACGATATCTAAACAAAAATGCAATATTTTACTGGCTAAACACTTTCCAGCATCCAGACGTTAATAAATATAGAGAGACATCAAAGATGAACTCCCGCCCAATTTCAGATTGCATAATATCGGAGCATCATCTATATTTAGATTGAGACTATTCCAAGGAGGAAAGAATGAGAAGGTATGGTGTCGCTGCGATTTTTATCGTCATCGCACTCCTCATGGCCTATGCTTTTAAAAAAACTGGCTTAATGAGCACACTCACTCCTGAAGAACTCGAGGCGTCCATTGAAGTTATGGATGTAGAGACAAAATGGGTCGATAAATACTATCAGCCCTGGCCGCCAAAACTCATCCTTGTTCCCGCCATTTCTTTTAGGATAAAAAACCTGACCGATAAGCCGCTGAAGTATGTAAATTTCAACGCGAATTTTCGCTTTTTTGACGACTACGAAAATCTGGGAGATGCGTTTTTAGCCGCCATCCGGAATGTCCCCGTTGAACCCGGAGAAAAAAGCGATACAATTTTACTCAAAAGTAATTATGGAGTGGAGGGAAAGAGTTTAGCTTCTTTTGAAAACAACTCCCGTTGGAAGCTCGTGACTGTCAAGCTGTTCGCTCAGTCTAAAGGCTCACAATTCATCACGCTTGGAGAATGGGATGTTTCTCGCAAAATTGATTTTAAGGAACCAGAACCTGTAGGCAAAAAAGATCCAGAGGAAAAGAAGGACGATAAAAAATAGCATAACTGGATAAATGTCAATGACAGGCTTTGTTCCCTCAAAAATTTTTATTACTAAAGGTGTGGGACAGCATAAAGAAAAGCTGGCCAGTTTTGAACTGGCTTTGAGGCAGGCCGGCATTGCGCCTTTCAACCTTGTTAAAATCTCCAGTATTTTCCCTCCGCAATGTAAACTCATCCCCAGAGAAGAGGGATTAAAATACCTCAAACCGGGTCAAATCATGTTCCTGGTTATGAGTGAAAATGCTACGGATGAGCCGCAGAGAGTCCTATCAGCATCCATAGGTCTGGCCATCCCCAACAATCCCATCCACTATGGGTACATGTCAGAACACCACAGTTTTGGTCAGAGTAAAGAAGAAGCAGGCCAGTATGCTGAAGACCTCGCAGCCTACATGCTGGCCACGACACTCGGCAAAAATTTCGATCTTAATGAGATCTGGAATGAAGACAAAAGTCTTTACCAGATATCCGAAAACATTATCGTTAAAACAGACAATATCACACAAAATGCCATTGGTAAAAAAGACGTCTGGACCACTGCATTTGCCGCGGCGATCTGCCTCCCATAAAGATAATTAATCCCTTTAATTATCTGTAATCCAATGGATTCGGAATAAGGATTTTTATAAAGCTCCGGCTTTTGAGTTTATCGAGGTATTTTCCTATCCCCTTTTCATATCTCTCGCTAAAAAGTCTGTCCTCTATCTCTTCCCGGACTTCCTCAAATGTCTTGATTCGGCTTTCCTTTTTGTCTTCAAGGCGCAGCAAATACCAGCCGTTTGGCATCTCAATCCAGTCCGTCAGTTCTCCAACTTGTCGGCCTTCCACAGCCTGCTCCATGTTGGTCAACATCTGCCCCTTTAAAAAACTGCCTAAATCCCCTTGGACCTCCTTTTCCGGTCCCTCTCCATACTGAGCGGCAAGAATCGACATGTCTTCTCCCGCAGTAATCTTTCCATCAATCTCCTGTTTCTTGGCTTGAACTTCTTCTTCACTCTTTCCTTCTGAAGAAACATAGATGGCTCTCAGCGTGTATTCTTCGGGTTCCCTGAAATCCTCGAGATGCTGATTGAAAAATCCAATAATTTCGGAATCATCAATAACAATACTGCGGACAACTTCGTTAGAGAGAACAGCTTGTTGAAGCATATTCGATTCGAGAGTCTTCTTCCAGTCTTCGTAATTAAGATTTTCTTTATTCAGCTCTTGAATGAGCTGTGCGTTGCTCGTAAACCCATTTTGTTCCTTAAAAAGCTCTATCTGTGTGTTGAGCTGCTCTGTGACATCAAGACCCAATTTTCGCGCCTCCTGAAGCAGAAGGAGGTTGGTGATCATCGTATCCATTAACCTATCTTTGAAAACATCATACTGTCTGGTAAACTCTTCCCCTTGAAATTGGGCTCTTAACGCCTGATAGAACGAATCATGACTTTCTTTATAATCCGAAAGAGAAATGAACTCATCGTTCACGACAGCAACGATGGCTTCCACCACTTCTTGTGCACGGATAATCACAGCGACGCACATTAACAGCAAAAAAATTTTAACTATTTTTGTTTTACTCATTTGAATTCCTCTGATAGGGGAAGGATAGATTTTTAGGATAAAATTCCCAATCCATTGTGTCTTTTAACTCAAGCAAATGCAACAAGACGAACTGTTTTATTTTTTGGTCCAAGATTTTCATGTGAATATCTGTCGACATCTTCTCCAAAACCTCAAGTTCAGGTTCCAATTTTTCATCCAAACGGAAAATATGGAATCCATAGGCCGATTCAACTACCTGGCTGGTTTCTCCTTCTTTCAAAGAAAATATGACTCTTTCCATCTCGGCAGGGAGCTGACTCATCTCAAAAATTCCCAGGTGGCCGCCATATGCCGCTTCAACACCTAGTGAAACCTCTTTGGCTGTCTTCTGGAAAACATCTTTGGGAGAATTAGACACTCTGTCAAAGATCTCCACAGCTTTTTCTTCCGTGTCTAAGAGAATCTGGCTGACAGATACTCTTTCCGGACGCAGAAATTCTCGTTTGTTCAAATCATAGTAATCTCTGATCTCATCCTGCTCAACCTCCATATCCTTGACCATTTCGTAGATGTATTTCTCTATCAAAAATCGTTCCAGGAGAGATTGTGTTTCCATCTCATCGAGTGGGATGTTTTCTTCAGGCAAAGAGTTGCTCAACACCTTGGCAATAACCTGTTTTTGCTCCTGCCATGATACGGATAAATTGCTATTTCCGGCTGCCGCTAAAAGCATTTTATCCTCGACAAAATTGTCAATCAACCGACTGAGAGAGACAAGGTCTAAAGTCTTAAATTCATCTCCTACAATGGTCTGGAGATGCTTTTCGAAATCTGCATTGAAATAAAATGTTTCCTGCACACGAAGGATGATATGAATCCTTTTATCCGGATCACTCAGATTAAAAGCTTGGGATTCCTCTAAAGGAGAGCGGTCACCGCAATTGACAAAAAGAGAAAGAGCCGCAGATAGGGACATCAATACCATGCCATTCTTGAACAATTGTAACATCTGTCTTCACGTTCACTCATTATATTACAATTGAGTTAACTCCTTCAAGACGGTAATCGTTTCCTTCATAAATGCTGTCTCGTTCTCCGCACGAATTTCAAGACTTAGAATCCCCTGTGGAGTGATGGCTCCTGAACGATTGTTCATAAATTCTGTCAGTCGATTCAGGTCGGTTGAAAAAGACGGAAAAAACTTAAAGATGATTTTATGTCCAACACGTTCGATGCTTTTGATCTCCTGCTTAAAAGAAAGGAATTTTACAGCCCCGTACCGCAGCAGATTTTCTACACTTCCAGGAAGAGTCCCGAACCTGTCTTTGACCTCCTCACGGATCCGATCCAATTCCTCCAGACTTTCGACAGAAGAAATTCTCTTGTATAAATTAAGCCGCATATTCATTTGAGGAAGATATTCTTCAGGAATTTGAATGTCAATCTTCAAATTGATCTCACTCTGGACATTCTTTTCACCATCTCCCTTGAGTCGTTTAACAGTCTGCTCCAGAAGATGCATATAGTACTCAAAACCTACGGCCTCCATATATCCATGCTGCTGCGATCCAAGAAAATTTCCTGCTCCGCGAATCTCAAGATCCCTGGCAGCCAGCCGAAATCCAGATCCCAGTTCGCTGAATTCTTTGAGTGCTTTCAATCGTTCTTTAGCCAGGAGAGTCAAATCCGTAAAGGGCGGGACGAGAAAATAGGCAACCGCCTGGCGTGAAGACCGGCCCACACGACCCCGCAATTGATACAGTTGAGCCAATCCGAATTTATCAGCCCGATTGACAAACAGAGTGTTGACAAGCGGAATATCTATCCCGTTTTCGATAATGGTCGTGGAGACAAGGACATTGTGCTTCATCTGGATAAAATCGATCATCCTTTTCTCCATAGTGAGTCCGGATATCTGTCCGTGAATCACGACCACCTTGGCCTCCGGCACCCATTTTTCGATCATTTGAGCGATGGAATCGATGTCCGTGATCCTGTTATGGATAAAATAAACTTGACCGCTTCGAGCCAACTCCTTTCTGATGCCCGAAGTGATCAGTTTGCGGCTGAAAGGTGTGACCGCTGTATGAATGGCCAACCTGTCTTTCGGAGGCGTTTCGATGAGACTTATGTCCGTGATCCCGGAGAGGGACAGGTTAAGAGTCCGCGGTATAGGCGTTGCTGTCATCGTCAACACATCCACATTCAACCGCATCTGTTTGAGTTTTTCCTTATGTTTAACACCAAATCTCTGTTCCTCATCGACGACAAGCAGTCCCAAATCGTGGAATTCAACATCAAGGGAGAGAAGTCTGTGTGTTCCGATAATGATGTCGATAAGGCCTTTTTTTAAATCCTCGAGGGTCTTTTTCTGCTGCGCTTTGGTCTGGAATCGTGTCAGACTCCCCACTTTTACAGGGAAGAGGATCATTCTGTTCCTGAAAGTCTGAAGATGCTGACTGGCCAAAACTGTCGTTGGACACAGGACAGCAACCTGTTTGCCGTCCATGACGGCCTTGAAAGCCGCCCTGATGGCCAACTCTGTTTTTCCATATCCCACATCACCACAGAGAAGCCTATCCATAGGAGTTTCTGACTCCATATCCAACAGGATCTCCTCGATCGCTTTTTTCTGATCCTCGGTTTCTTCAAACTCAAAAGTTTTGTCGAATTCAGTCTGCCAGGTCCCGCTTGCGCTGAATCCAAATCCTTTGACCGCTTTTCTCTTTGCATAGAGATGCAGAAGCTCCTTGGCCATGGTTTCTATGGCTTTTTTTGTCTTCTCTTTCGTCCTCTCCCAATTCGGCGTTCCCAGTTTATTAAGGAGAGGTGAGGCCGTGCCTAAACTCGAATATTTCTGGACTAAATTTATATCCTCCACCGGGACAAAAAGCTTATCATCATCTTTGTAAAGGATTTCGATAAATTCCCGATTTTTTTCATCCAACTCCAATTTGATCAATCCCTTAAAAACACCGATACCGTAATCGGTATGGACAATAAAATCTTCCGCTTTCAAGTCACGGAATTGAGAGACAAAGGGGCGGACCCGAGACCGGCTGACCAATACTTTTTCTTCAGTAAAAATATCCCTTTCGGAAAAGAGGGTCCATTTAAGCAGGGGATAACTGAAACCGTGTAAAATATTTCCCAAGAGCAGAGAAACGGCTCCATCCAAAGAGCTGCTGAAAGGATCGGACGTTTGCCGGCCGGGAATATCATGTTGGGCTAGCAGGCTTGCAAGCTTACGCCGTACTCCATCACTTGAGAAGAAAACCGATGTCTGCTCTCCCTTTTCCAGGCCATTTTTTAGATATTTGAGAAAAAAGGGGATTTTGTTTTTAAAACGGGTGACGGATTGAAAGGGAAAGTGAAAGGTTTTTTTCTCGGTCTCGGATGTTAAAACATTAAAGTGTAGAGCCTCGTGCTCGATCTTTTCCCAGTGATCCAAAAAATACATTTTTTCTGGAGGCAGGACTGGCATTTTCTGCGTTTTGAGTTCCCTGTACTGGTCTTTATAATCCTGCAGAATCTCCTTCCAATCGCCCTCCACTTCCTCCGTGTCGTCAATGATGTACACATGATTATTAAGATAATGCGGGAAAAATCGAAAATGTTCCGACGCCAGCAGGGACAAGGAGTAAAAGGAGGGAGGAATTTCTCCCTTTTCCAGGCACTCTACTAATTGGTTCAAATCCTTTTCCTGAAAGTGAAAATTTTCTGTTTTGGCGGCAGCCTCCCAAGAGTCCACAAAACTAGCAGAGGAAACGGGGAATTCATAGAGAGCTGGGATGGTGAGACGATCCAGCTTTCTCAAAGACCGCTGCGATGACAGCTCAAATTCACGAAGGGAGGCCACTTTGTCGCCGCTAAATTCGATCCTGAAGGGATAATCCTGCCAGGGAGAAAACACATCCACGATCCCTCCTCGCCATGTGAATTCGCCATGTGAGTTGACAATCGATTCACGTGTATATCCGAAGTTTTTTATCCGGTCAAGAAGATCATCTCTATCAAAAAGATCTCCTCTGCTGATTTCAAGAAAAAAATTTTTCACATTCTTATGATATGGAAAGGGCCAAAGAAGGGCCGAGGGTTTCGTTAAAATCAGGTGTGGAGGATCATAGAGGAGATCATGAAAAAACCTCATCCGCGTCGAGACAGTATCCAGAGCAGGAGGGATGTTTTCATAGGGATTATCCAGCAAAGGAGGAAAGCAGCTGGCTTTTAACTCTGATGAAAAAAATGAGAGATAGACCCGACATTGGTCGGCGAAATTGGAAAGGTTGGAAAAAGAAGGCTGGATAAAAACGATCCGTTTTTTTGTTTCAACCAGGAGTGAAGCCAAGACAAAAGGTTTGGCCGAGGGGACAACACCTGTAAGTTTCAATCCTTTTTTCCCCTGATGGATGGCCTCAACGAGCTCTTTAAAAGAATCTGTCTCTCTAAAAAAATTCCAACTCATAACTTTTTATTATACAAGGATGAAGGAAAGGAAAACAGGTGACCTTATTTAAATCCGCCACCAATAGGAAAACTTCACAAACACGCTGTAATCCGTCTGTCCGAAATGCCCAAATTCATCTTTAAGAAGGTCGTTATCGACTCCCAGGAAAAACACAGTTCCTGGACGGAGAATCCAGCTGAAAAGAAAACTTCCATAGATCTGTTTGTCAAAGTGGTTGTAATCGACAATTCCCCTCACAGAAAGGGTTTTGCTGAGCTGATAGGTCGTCCGCGTGCGGAAGACGTTATAATCGTAAAGAATATCTTCGCCTCTGTCTTCAAAAAATGTCTGTTTGATGTACTGGAGGTCCAGCCTGAGCCGCTTGCTCGGCTTCAATCCTAGAATGAGGGCATAAGTGTTGTTGTGCCCAAGAAAAGGATCATCCGGATCATAATATATGCTTCCCCCTGTCTCAAAAACAGTCACAAATGTCAGCCATTTAAGAAATAGGAATTGTCCCTGCAATTCGAATGAAGTCTTGTTGAAGTCGACACCGGAATAGCGTTCCATATCTGTTTGAAGTTGTAATCGAAGCTGACTGAACTCATTGAATCGGAAATTAATATCTCCTCTCAGCCACTCGTCCTGAAGGAGATTTTCTGAGAAAAAATATCTCCTTCCTGCATTTAGATTAAGCCGTATCTGATTCAAATACTTTTTCTCGGGATAGATCGAGACAAAAGTGAAAGCCCCAAAGGATTTATAATCCACTCGGTTGACATATCCGGAGGAGGCTTCAAAGTCGGGGTGCATGGCCTGGCTAAAGATTCCCACGCTCCAATGCTTGGAATAATAGAAAAATTCTCCATAGAGGGCCGGAACAATATCGGTCTCCGTGTCCGTGAGTTTTGTTTTTGAGGCTAAAGCCTGAAAGTTAAAAAAGAATTTATTATTGAATTTAAGCTGTCCATCTATCCCGGCCACTCTATTGTATGATCCATTGATCTGTCGGTCCGCAAGGCAAAAACCGATGTAGGACTCTTTAAGCACATCGGCCTTGATCCTGAATATATTAAAGAGAGCATTGTCTGTTTTTGCTCCCCCGCCGTTGCTGACATCCCAGAGACTTTCCGTAGGGCTTGTATCCAGAGCCGTAAGAACACCGTAGGTAAACCGTCCGATCTTTCCCGTCAGCTTCCCTCCCACAATGGGATCATTGATTCTGCGCGTGTAGACCATGTTGATCTTTGGAAAACGGAAGATCTCCATCCCTTCAAGGAAAAAGGGTCTCTTTTCCTCATAAAAGAGGGCAAACCTTTGGTTGACATCGATTTGAGGAGCATCGGCTTCGATATGGCTGAAATCGGGATTGACAGTCAAGTCCATTGTAGCATTGGATGTGATACCCCACTTAAAGTTGATTCCGGGATCAAAACTCAGCTTATCTCCTTTTGTCTTGAGTGATGTGGCAACAGGCATAAGCTCAAAGTTCTTGCCTCGCTCCACAGCTTCTGTGAGCACAATTTCACCGCCCTGGGCTAAGAGTCCAGGTATTTTCCTTGTGAAAGTCGGCCACATGACGATTTCACCTTTTCTGGCGATATTCCGTCCAAGGACCACACTCCAGACTTTCTGTTCATCGTCCGGGAAACGGAGGCTCTTAAAGGGAATCGCCATTTCCACAGTGTATCCCTCATCATCGATCCTTCCATCTGAAGAAAAGGCGGCATCCCAGCTAAAGTCCATGTTGTCGTTTCCACCTTCTTCAATCCGGATACAATCCATCTGGACTCCCAGAGGATTAGAGAGGAAGGACAGGGCCCGGCGCTTTTCATTGAATGTATCGAGAAAAACTACGACCCAGTCGTCTTCGATACACTGGTCACGGTTGGTGATCGAGGCTCTGATTTTCTCTGGTTTGGAATCATAACATTTTATGGCAACATACAGGTTTTTCTTGTCATACCCGATATACATGACCGTTTTTTCTGTGGGCAGCCCACCTTCCTTGGGAGACAGCTGAAAGAACTGTTCGAACTTGAGCGCTTCCTCCTCCCATAAAGGATTATCTAAAATGCCATCGATCTTAGGAGCCTTTGAGAGCAAAGGTAAAATCAAAGGTTCATCAGGTACGGCTACTCCAATCGAAGCAAAAACAAAGAGTCCGAATACAATCATAAAGACAGCAAAAACATTTTTTATCATATGTTCTATCCATTCTACAATTTCATTATTTGTTTCTAGGTAATACGTAAATAGACTCAAAAAAGTTCTCCCCATGAAAGAAGGTATTGACAGATTTACACATTCCCGATATTATTACTAATATAAATACCATAAGGAGCTTTAAATGAAGAAACACGCTGTTCCTAGAGTAGCCCACTGTTCAGAAGGCTGCCGGATTGGATCCTGAACAAGAT
>SDBS01000481.1_pt1 | contig 38622 bp, 21 predicted proteins | sample 2277091 | NCBI WGS metagenome assembly SDBS01 (sample SAMN10404972, study PRJNA504765) | marine sediment metagenome | isolation source: marine sediment core GS10_PC15, 163 cmbsf | place: Arctic Ocean: Southern Knipovich Ridge | collected 2010
ACCGGATAATATTTCCTTCCCCTGATCCTGGATACGGGTCACACTTTCAGAAAAATAGCTTTGAATGCTTTCCGGAAATCCATCTTCGCCCAGGTTGACACTGCGTCCAAGACAGTGAATTGTATTATCCTTCAGCTTCAAAGGAGTGTATGGAGGGACAATCCCATCATCCTGTGCAATTGTAGAATTCAACCAGTGTAAACGGGACAACCTGACGGGTTCATTATCTCCGGATGCAATAATCAGTTTATCCAGGATTTCAATTTTTAACTCAACCATGGATGTTCCGGAATTCCGGGGCGTAATGAAAACCTGGCCTTCATATTTCCCCGGCTCAATATTTTCCGGGATTTGTATTCCCATCCATAGTGCCTGAATATTGTTTTGATTTAAATTGCATTCCTTTTCAAAGGATTTTCCTTCTAAATCTATCCCACCTGTATTAAAACAGGTAAAAGCCTGTGGATCAATTATTTCTTTGCCTTGCTTGCTTAATCCTGAAAATTTAACCCTGATTTTCTCAAGGTCCTTCCCGAGGGCAAAAACACCTACCTGAAAGACAAAATACTCTCCCTTTAATACTTTCCCCGTAAATTGATTCGTTACACCATCCTGTATCCATTTTAGAGGGATATTATGCTTCATCCGAATGGGATTTTCACGATGCTCGGGAAATAGCAGGTAATCTGCTCCGGGATTCTTTAAGATTAATTCATCAACTTCTTCTTTCGTGGCAATTAATTCCATGGGGTATAAGGAATTGAATTGGTCGATTGATTGAAACTGGACCAGCTTTGCTTTTGGCAGCTTTTCCATATTTTTTCCTGCTATATTTGCCTTAACCAGCCAGTCTTGATCGGCATTTTCCAAAATCTCAGGGTAGGTCACGGTTGGGTAATTAATCCGGCCATACATAATGTGTTTCATGTAATAAACATGGTATTCGCCAGGAACTGTCTTCGGCTGGAAGAGTATATCAGCATATTCCCTGCTGATTGAAACCTTAAGTATGTTTTGAATCCTTTCTCCTGAGTCTGCATCAATTATTATGATGCCTTTTTTTTCAGGATCATGATCTCTCCGGCGCCATGGAATGATTGCCCTGACAATATCCGCTTTATCTTCAATATTCAATACTACACGGTGATTCCCAAGAGAATCTTCATCCCATTCCCCGGTACCGTAAAGTGCCGGGGCCGGATATTCGTATTTTACCTGGGCAGCTATTGTCTGTAATAATACCAGAAGGATGAGGAGTGTTGGAAATATTTTTTGCATTTGAATGAATTTGTTTAATAATTTGAGTTGCACATATTACTATTGTTGTTTATTATTCAACCATCACAGTTGTGGTTGCATCAGGTAATCCAAAACAGCTGGCTGTAATTTCTACGTTTCCTGTCTTACCTCGTTTGCTGCGCAGGATCAACATAGCTTTACCAAAGAAAAGGGCATGTCTTTTATCGGTCAAAATATCATATCCCATTGGATCTCCATTCCCAACTCCTGCAATTTCTGCAGGACCAGAAACATCGAAATTGACTAGATTATCGGCAAGTGGACATAAAACACCATTTTTATCGACCATTTCAACCAGGACATAGCTCAGATCGTCGCCATCTGATTTAATGTTTACATGGTCCGGAGAAAGTTTCAGCCTAGCTGGCTTACCTGCAGTCTGCATGATTTTTTCACCGATCTTAATACCATCTTTATATACTACTACCCTGATTTCGCCAGGTTCATAGACGACATCCATCCATCGCAGACGATAAGAATCAACCACATCATAGTATGGATTTTCTTCTCCTACATTCTCTGGAGAGCGAAGATCTACCTCCCTGATGCCCGCAACCGAAGGATCAGGAGATCCGGAAGCCCACTCACGGCTGTCCCTTGATTTAAGATCTGCTTTATTGCTATCAGCAGGGCGACCAAACGCAGCAGTTACGTTTATCTTCAGAAAACTTGTTTCCATATTTAAATCTATCCACGCCTTATCTCCTTGCTGTTCAAAGTCTTTCTCATCCGCAACCTTATGCCAGTTCTCACCATCATCAGATAAGAACAACTGGTATTCATAGTTCTCAGCCACCGTCTCCCAATGAATGTGGCAGGTTGATATGGCCACCTCCTTTCCGAGGTCAACCTGCCACCATTGAGGCATCCTGTTACTTTCTGCTGTCCAGCCATAAAAAGAATCACCATCATTAGCTCTGTTTGCAGCCCGGGGCCACCAGCCTGTTGTTAGCTCAGAGGATGCTTTTGCTGGTTTATGCATAGCCAGATTCAATACTCGTCCCCCAATTTTATTGGAACGATCCTTCTTTTTCCTGCGGCCAAGAGATTTGCCGTTCTGGAACAGTTCCGCTTCATCTCCGTTTGTATATACAAAAACTGGGACCTGCATGCCTTTCCGTTCCGGCCAGTTCCAATGCGGAAGAATATGAATCGTTGTTTTTTCAGGTGCCCAATGGCTTCGATATAAAAAATACCGGTCTTTTGGTATCCCACACAAATCAACAATTCCAAAATAACTACTGCGTGCTTCTTTTGGGAAGGGTGTAGGTTCACCCAAATAATCAAAGCCGGTCCATACAAATTCCCCGGCCACGTAGTAATCCTCTTCCATACGATAGAGATCCCAATCCGGTATGTCTCGTGGGCCCCAGGCTGAATTGAAATCATATGAATCAACCTGCAATACACTTGAATAATCCGTCTTGTTCGCCGGAAGTGGTAACTCATAAAATCCACGGGTACTCACGGCAGAGGCCGATTCACTGTATATGATACCCTTGTTGTGGTATATGTCTCTGGCATTGACATACTTACGGCCGTAATTCCAACTCGTGGCATGCAGGGGCCCCATTATGCTTTTATCCTTTCTTAGAGAACCTGGGGTCATACAGCCAAAAGTGATGGGCCGGGAGGGATCGTATTTAAGGAAATAATCCGCCATCAAGTTTACCAATTCGGCGGAATTCCCGAAATTATTATCCTCAATTTCTCCAATTTCGTTACCGATAGAGTAAATCACAATACTTGGGTGATTCCGGTCCCTCAATACAGCATTTCTGATCTCCTTCTCAGCATGATCTTTTACAAATTCGGTCGGACTTATTTCATAACCGGCTGTTGGTCCCCACTTATCAAAGACTTCATAAAATACAACAAAGCCCATCCGGTCACACAATTCAACCAGCTCCGGTGCAGGGGGATTATGGCTGGTCCGAATGGCATTACAGCCCATATCCTTCATGATCTCAAGCTGACGTTCCAGGGCCCGGGGCAGCATTTTAGCCCCGAGTACTCCCTGGTCGTGGTGCAAATTAACACCCTTAAGTTGCACCCTTCCTCCATTCAGATGAAATCCATCCTCCGCGGTAAATTCAATGGTGCGTATCCCAAAATCAGCTTCAACATCATCGAGAATTTTCTTTCCACGGGATATGATAGTCCTGGCTTTGTAAATATTTGGATAATCAATATCCCAGCATTTAGCATTCGGAATTACAAAACCTATTTCTTGCTGCTGTTCATTTCCTCCCTCAACTTTAAGTTTCCTGCTTTCTTTCCCAACCATATACCCTTCAGGATTATATATCATAGTCACCATTTTCAGCTGCTGATCTGTTTTGCTTGTATTCTTAATGGAATACTGAACCCTTATCGTTGCTGATTGATCGTTGACCTGGGGTGTAGTGACAAAATATTGCCACAAAGGAACATGAACCTGGTCTAGCACATACATAGTGACCTTCCGGTAAATGCCTGCTCCCGGATACCAACGTGAATGCATTTTGGTGGTGTTCACAGATACAGAGATGACATTCTCCCCTACATGGTTCACATAATCAGTGGCATCTATCATGAAAGAGTTGTAGCCGTATCCCCACGATCCAGCCTTCTGACCGTTAACATAAACTTCAGGGTGAGACATAATTCCGTCAAATAGAAAAATGATGCGCTTGTCCTGATCAACTTCATTCAGGTTAAATGATTTTCTATACCATCCTTCACCCCGCCAAGGCAGCCTGCCCTGATGACCCCATTTTTCATCCATATTGAAAGGACCTGATATGGCCCAATCGTGAGGTATACGAACAGTTTCCCATGAAGAATCATCAAAATCAGGATCTTTTGCACCTGTTTGCTCACCTTTTGCAAATTTCCAGCCGCTATTGAAATCCATCTGAAATCTTTGAGCATACGTAGAGGATACATGAAAAGTAAAAAAACAAACAAGGCCTCCAATGATAAATTTTTTAATGTATGTTTTCATTAAGCAGGGCATAAAACACTATTAGTCTGTAATATATTTGATGAAAACGCATCCGTCGGCGGGTACAAGAAAAGAAGATATGTTTGCATCCGGCAATTCAGCCTTGTTCCAGATATCTTTTAAAAGATATTCACTGTCTGCATCCAATCCCAGTTCTTCAGGCGTTATCTTAACCTTTTTCTTTTTTTCACCATCACGGTTGAAGATACCAATCCAGCCATTGTCAGGTTTACCGTTCTCTTCGGTCTTCCATACATCAATTTTGCCTTCTCTGTGAACAAGTTTTCCTACTTTCCCATTTTGGTTACACTTTAAAATATCGGGATGGGTCAACAAGCCAAGTGAAAATTCATCCATACTGTACAATACCCCGCCAGCCATCAAGGGAGAAGCTGACAAGGCCCTTTGCAAAATAAAGCTGCGTTTTTGGTCATCTGTGAACTTACACAACCATCCGCCATCATTCACAACATAAAGTTGTCCAAAACAGATCATATCGAGATCGAGCCAGCTATTATGTTCTGCCCCCTTGTAATTTTGCATATCCTCCCAGCGTTTAAAAGACGTTTCAAGGCTCTTCTTGTTATCCCAAATATCGCTTGTAATGCGAACCATATTGGCATCTTTATATGCATCACTATGCTTCACTTTAATATAGTCACCAGGAGAAAGACTCAATACTATTTCCCTGCCACAATTTTCAATGGCTTTCACAACGGCTTCAATCTCATCCGGATGAGGCACAATATCATCATATTTGATAAAATCCACTCCCCAATCTGCATATTTTCGAATGATGCTGTTATAGAATTCCTGGCCCCCGGGTTTGCTCATATCGACTCCATAATTAAAGTCATTCCATGGACATGTATCTTTCCTGGCAGCGATGTCCTGTAACCTGTATGGTGTTCCTTCAATAGGCAGATTCATTTCAACTGCGTTCCTGTCCACTCCCCGGATTAACCAGACGCCAAACTTTACACCTTTTTTGTGGGCGTAATCGATCACGGATTGAACTCCGTTGGGAAAGAAATATGGTGATGATTCAGGCCTGCCGTACTTATCAATAATCACTTTTCCTCCCTCATTGTGACGCTTATCCAGGAACCATCCATTGTCAACAGTCACATAGGTATATCCATAGGGATTAAGTTTTTCACTAAATGCATCGATATTCTTTATTATCTCCTCTTCGGGAGCAGCGGTACTGTAACCGGTATAACTATTCCAACCCAGGGGTGGTGAAAAGTGAGCCTTTTCTCCACTTTTAATTTCTGTTACTTTGAGAACCCTGCACTGGTGAGATGCAACTGTTAAAACAATACTATCATCATAATAACCAATGTCTTTATGCTTCCACAGATCCCGGGCTTTAACTCGTTCCATTTTTAATTCCTTTAGGTTCAGGGTAATTTCCCTTGCCTTTTCATCATCACGGTTTAAAAGTCCTACGGCATAACTTCCATCAGATAGTTTTTTTGCCCAGATTTCAGATACACCTTCTTTATGAATGCGTGTGGCCTGCTTGCCTAAGGGATCCTGGTTTACAGAGATTAGTTCTTTGTTATGCAATATTCGCTTTGATTCCAGATCCAGATACCTAATATCGCAGCACATTAACAGGGGAGCTGAGAGTAATGCCCATAATCCCATGTGTGCTTCATATTCGACAATTGAACACCCATTGGCTTCATTGGCAGAGGCCGAATTACCTTTGCCATTTAGACCTACCATCAGGATGTCAGGATCGTTCCAGTGACCCGGACCTGCAAACTTTTCCAGTCCCACCTGCCTGTCCAGAGCCTCCATAATGCCATTGTGCCTGTTGGTATATTTCCCATGCTCCCAGGTGTCGCGGAGATCCCAGGTGGTTCTCCACAGGTTCGCCCCAATCTCTTTTCCCCATAACCACGGTGAGCGTTGTCCCCATTCACAGACGGCGAAGACAACCCCAGGCCTTACTTCTCTAATCTCTTCTATAAAGGATTTATAACGCTCCACCGCTGTCCAGATATCCTCGGGAGCATTACAATAATCACATTTCACATAATCAACACCCCAATCTGCATATGTTCGGGCATCCTTTTTCTCAAAGCCGTAACTGCCTGCAGCTCCTGCGCATGTCCATTCGGCAGCATCCGTATAAATACCAAACTTCAGTCCCCGGGAATGGATATAATCACCCAATGCCTTCATTCCCGAGGGAAATTTTTCCGGATCAGGAAAAACATTACCATTTTCATCACGCCCCCCCTGCCAGAGATCATCAAGGATAATATATTCGTATCCCAGGTCCTTATAACCATTGGCCACCATTACATCTGCAATCTCATGCACCAGGGTCTCATTGATATTCCCTTCAAAAAGGTTCCAGCTTATCCATCCCATTGGAGGGGTAGAAGCTAATTGGTTTTGTTGAGCTAAAGCAAGGGTGCTTAACAAGCTCAATCCAAGCAAAAAAGTACGCATAGTTTGATTGTTTAATTGAATTTATCTTTTTGCACCTCAATCATCGGTGTCAGTATCTCTATATCTTTTCTTCGTTCTTCAGGTTTAACATCTAAATATTGAAGTTTTCCCTCAGCATACAAGCCCTGGACCACAGTATTAAATGGAGCATGTAGCTTAAACTCGACGTTCCAGTTTTTGGGCCAGGCTGGTAAAAGCATCATCTTCTCGCCATCAGCCTGCAGAATCATAGCCTGTAAAGCTTTCATACTGGTCCCACCATGAGTCTGGTCGGGTACCCAGTCCCAGTTCGGCCCCCAGAATGCAGGGAAACGTACCCAGGAAACACCATCTCGGTTAGTTTCACGAAATTTTTCATAATTATTGGAAAAATTGGCAGTGATCAGTTTTGCCGCTGATTCTGTCATCCCAAGCCGGGCCGCAGTGATTGGGTGCTGGAGCCAACCACCTGTTTCATAAAACTCAAGGACACTTCCATCGAAGCTATTGCCACGAAGTTCAAAAGACTTCCGGGCTATGTCCAGCAATTTGGGTTTAAAGAGGCTGACCTGCCGGAATGGCTCAACGGCATATAACTCAGGACATTCAAAGATAAATCCCGGATCATACCTTTGTGCCGGTGCCAGCAGGGTGGTCTTTTTCCCCTGGTATGCCACCTGGCGCAAGGGCAGATCCGGCATCTCCCGTAGCATTCGACTATACCATTGTCTTTGTTCGCTGGTGGTAGTATTTTCCGGAAGAGCTAACAAGTTTGCCAAGACAAAACGCATACCCGCAACCTCAGTCATGGGATTGGTCGTGGCCTCCGGTCCCCGGCTGTATGACTCCACACAGCCTCTCGGGTAGAGATTAATTTTATTATCCACAGTACGCAGGTAATGCTGGTCATAGAATGTAAGGATCTGGTCTGCAAACGGCAGGAGTGTTTGCTTTATAAAATCGGCATCCTGGGTGTAATTAGCGTATTCGAGCATTAAAAATGTACATTCAAGTCCCGCCAGCCAAAGGTATTCAAGATGCCTGGGGCGAAGATCTTCAGCACCACCGATCAACATTGATTCAGTTAAATACGCACCCTCATGATGGAAGCGGTTCTCCGTTCTTTTTCTGGCCAGAGGTATGGCTTTTGTGTAAAGATTGAACAGGGACTTCATCAAACCGAAGTCACCTGAAGCTGGCATTGCACCGAAGATTTGCCTGGTATTCTGCCACATAAAGAAGCCATTCCATGGCCTCCAGTCGGCATCCTTATCTGCTTCAAGCGGTACGGCGTGGTAATGATAAGTCCCTTTTTTAGTATCAACGTTAAAGATGGAACCGTTATACGGCGGTGGATAATCACCACGACAGCTGCAGGCATTGATAAAACGTTGAAGTGCGTAACCCTGCGAGACAGCAAAAGCATCGTTTAAACCTGTAACATTTATCCAGCTGCGGGTCCAGAACTGATACCACCATTCTTTATGTGCTGACCAGACATCTTCCGGGTCGAGCTTTTCTGTTTTCTCTACCTGCTCATCAAGCATTTCAAGCCATTGTTCTGCGTTTTCTGTCTGAGCAGTCAATACGTAAATTGCCAGGTCAAGCTGCTTGATATTAGCTGATGATTTCAGGGAGTTGGTTTTAGCTGAGATGAGTCCCTTGCCTTTCATTTTCCCGCCAAAAGTTCTATGGATCAACGGATCGATTTTACCTTCAAGTTCAGGAACAAAGTTGAATTTCAGTTTCTCTGGATATTTGGATGTAAGGTTTCGGTGATACCAGATAACACTTTCATTAAGTGAATCGAGTGCAACCTCTTCCGGTCCGGTCCGCCAGCTTTCCAGATCAACCTTTGCCTCAAAAGGTGAATCACTTTTGGCTTCAACATGAATCACCGGATTGTTTGCATCCACCCAGATTCGCAGTGATATGGCCTGCTTGCCTTTTCCGGCTGAGATTACTATCTGTCCGTTCAAAAGATCGAGCTGCTGCTGAAATGAATTGGCATTTATTAATGTATTTGGGGAAAGGTTAACCCTGACACGACCGAGTTTCAGGAGACTGTGATGGCCGTCATAAGAATCGATTTTACCTATATAGAAAAGCAGATCGCCGTCTTGTTCGACCCAGACATTCAGACCGATATCTCCGTTACCAATTGGCATTGAACCCCTGGCATCTTTGCCAGGTATATTCCAGACAACATCGTACTGGGATACTGGATTGGCTTTTTCAGATCTGCAGGCAGTAATGATGGAAACGGTAAGGATGACCAAACCAAAAAAGATCAGACATGAGGTTAACTTTTTAATCATTCCCATTTTTTATAAATTCAGAATCCCGGGTCAACAAGACTGAGGCGAATGGAATTACTGTAAAGTAAATTAAGGATATTTATAAAATAAAAGTCTGTTTCATCAATAGCCTGACTTCCAACTATTATTTTCAATCATGAGCATTGACATTAAGAATCATTCCATCGTTATTAGTACCCTGTCCCATCGATGCCTGCGCCAGGCTATATCCGGCAATTCAGAATCGTAAAAATACTTGTAATAAACCCAGAAGGATTTTCCAATCACCTCATTATCATTTCCCGCGCTTATGATGGAAGGATAGTCATGCGGGTGATTGTCCTCATGAACCATCTGCCAATCACTCCAGCTGATGCCATCTTTCGAAAAAGAAATAAGAATAGCTCCGCTTTTCGCATGTTCCCAATCTGATCCAAAAACCTTTCTCTCACCATCCGCATAAAAATATTTACGGGTTACCAGGATATATTTATCCAGATAGCTGTTGTAAGCGGCATCCCCGTGCAATAAACCAAATGGTGCTATATTAAGCGGAGTGAACTTTCCGCCCAAACCTAATTCATCCCAATCTCCATTATGGTATTTCTTCCAGGGAACAGTAGAAAAATTCTCTACAGCATTGATCACATCTTCTACCCTGGCCCTGGCTACCGCCACTCCATTGATCAAGGTATCTGGTCTGTCCCTTGTATCCGTATAATAAAGGTAGAAATAGTCATCTTTAATAACATAATTCGCCAGTCCTGTATTAGGATATATAAATTCAGCATATAAATTTTCCGGATACCAATGATTTGACCAAGTCTCATAAGACAATTCAGGTTCGATGATAAATCCGCACCATTGAAATGATTCTCCTCCATCTTTTGAAACCGCCAATCCCAATCGGAAATAGACCCCACCCCGTGATTCTGGCGCGTACTCCACGTGGACAAAACTCAAGATATGGCCGTTTTCAGGAATACGATAAACATTGGCAAACCAGCTGATGTTTCCCCAGAGGTGATCGTAAGGAAATCCGAGTCGCATGTCAGCATAGGCATCCGGTAAATTTGCAAATTGACCAGATTTTACAACTACACTATCGAAAGGATTGTTCCTGGGACCAATACTAAATACTCCTTTCCAACGGCTGGTGCAAAACCATTTCAACTGACCATCATCATTTAGAGCATATATGCTTGCATCAATCCCGTCTATATCCAATGCTTTCAATCGGTCCTTGGCAATAAAGGTATGAGGTTCATCTACCGAAAATTCTTCTTTTGAAGGGGTACAACCGAAAAGAAATACAAGAAAATATATGAATGAAAATTTTGTCATAATTGATGATATGCTAGTTGGAAAAATTAAATCTTCCTGAGCCTAAAAACTTTGGTTTCATGGCTCAGGACTTGTCCCTTCCATTTTTTCGATTTACCAATTACTTGATGCTCCCACAAATCGTAAATCTCATATTTACCTGGCAGTCCGATTTCCAGAAAATCCATACTGAAATTTTGTGAATCATCACTGAGGTTCAGTATAGCAACCGCCTGATCACCATTTGACAGTTCTTTGACAAAAACATTCCATGTTTCATTGTTAATTTTTCGTATGGCCTGTTTTCCAAGTACATCCTGGTCCACAGCTATTATCTCCTGATTAAGCAGGACCCGTTTTGTAGCATCATTCATGTTCCGCAAATCACTGGAGGCGGTCAATGGCGCGGCCATCATACACCAGATACTCATTTGGCTTTGATATTCGATATCGCTGCAACCGGTTGCTCCGCCTTTTGTCGAAGCGCGGCCTCCTTTGCCATATAAACCCGCAGAGAGCATACACATATCGTTCCATGTGCCCGGGCCGGCGTATTCGTGCAGATCGGAATTGCCATTGATAGCCCTAACTATGTTTTCCCATTTATCCCTGGCATCGGGCCCTGTTCGCCATAATTGTCCCCCAACAGGAGCTGCCCACTTCCATGGATGCAAGCGTGACTGGCAGCAAATACCAAAAACAATATCCCGACCGGATCCTCGTAAGGCATCAGCCATGGCCTTGTAGCGTATTTTGGCACTGACTGAATCCTGCGGTGCATTACAGTAATCATACTTTAAATAGTCAATTCCCCAGGAAGCAAAAGTCTTGGCATCCTGAACCTCAAAACCATAACTTCCTGTTAAGCCTTCACAGGTGAGTTGGCCGGCATCCGAATAGATGCCCAGTTTCAGACCTCTATCATGCAGATAATCTGCAAGCGCTTTCATTCCTGACGGAAATTTCTCAGGATCGTGGATTATGTTGTTTCTATTATCACGACCTCCTTCCCAACCGTCATCAATATAGATATAGTTGTAGCCAGCTTCAACCATTCCCGACTGCAACATTGCATCAGCCATATTGCGTATGTCGCTTTCGTGAATACTCACATCGAATAAATTCCATGTCATCCAACCCATAGGAGGTGTTGGTACCAAAGGGTTATCCTGGGCATTAATAACCGTGCTTAATAATAAAAATCCAAGTAAAATTGTGCGCATAATTAAAATTTTTATAAATGATAAAATATAATGTAATACATGTTCATTTTTTTAAACTGTTTCATTTTGTACCATTTTCTTTAATTAAAACGCCCACTTTCTGAAGCGTTTCGACATCAATATCCCTGATCCTGCCTTCATAATTCGGACCGACATTAACTGAGAAAATATTTCCGTATTTAATTGCTCCGAGATAGTCCTGATAAAGTTTACTTGCCGGATGGCATAGGGAATCATGTTTTGGTAAAGAATAAAACCACTGTGCGCCACCCTCATGAGGAGGCAAAATGGGATAAGTAAACTCGGCCACCAGATATCCATCATAGTTAGCCTCTGCATCCTTATTATATTTGGTAGCACTTGAGTCTCCAACAGGCCCTGGCTTTCCCATTTCTCTAAGTGACAACCTGCCTGCAGGTTCTCCATGGTTGAACCCAATGAAGCAATCAGGTTGAAACTGATGTATCCATTCAACCGTTTCCTTATGGTTCATTCCACCATCTCCGACAGCATGATCCATCCAGAAAAACTCGATAGGACCATATTGGGAGCAAAGCTCTTTTAGTTGTGTTCTTTTCAATTCAGGATTTATGCCCATACCGTGATTATGCCCTTCCCCATCAACGGCCCCAGGCCAGTTCCAGTCACCTTCTGAAAAATAGAGTGCCAGCCTGATATCGTATTTGTCACATGATCTCCTTAGTTTCGAAAGGACATCGATGTCAACCGGGCTATTTGTAACTTTTTTATCTGTAGTTTTAGTGCTCCACAAACAAAATCCATCGTGATGCTTCGAAAGAAATAAAATGTAACCCATCCCGGCATCCTTTGCAACCTTGCACCATTGATCAGTATCACAGCCCGTAGCATTAAAATAGGAAGCATCCTTATCCAGCGTAGGCGTCCATTCCTCTCCATAGAAAGTACTGAATGACCAGCATATAAACATTCCGAATTTCATGTCAGAAATTTCTTTTGCTCTAAGGCTATCGGACGTTTTAGCTTTTTTACCCGTATTTGAAATTTTCTTTGTTGCCTGGTTTTGATTTACTTCACCTTTCCTGCTATTGCTGCATGATATTATTAAGCTCATGAGAGCGATGGAATATAAAATCTTATTCATGCTTATCTGTTTTAAAAATTATTACTTACCAAATATTCCTGGCCAGCTACTGTCGGGAAAGCAATAACACCCTGATCAACCTCATCAGTCTTGACGAGTATGCCACCATGGGTTACCTTTACAGGAACATTTGTCCGAAGCCGACAGATCCTACCGTGCTCTGAGCGAATTGCAGCTTTAGAAAGTTTCCCTTTTTTCCATATTATGTCAATCTCGAACCCACCACGCGCACGTATGCCTTTCACTTCACCCTCAGGCCATGCCTGTGGTAGGGCAGGGAGAAGATGGATTTCTTCCTGGTGGGATTGCAAAAGAATTTCGCAAACACCTGAAGCGTATCCAAAATTTGCATCGATCATAAAAGGGGGATGGAAGGAAAAAAGATTGCCATAATAGTTATTCCGTATCAACTCTGAGACAAGATTATAGGCATGGTCACCATCGTGCAGCCGTGCCCAGATATTGATTTTCCATGCCTTGCTCCAACCTACGGCCCCGTCACCGCGCGCATTCATGGAAACAGATGCTGCCTGTGCAAGTTCCGGTGTTGTTATCGGTGAAATCTGACGCCCGGGAAAAATGGCTATCATGTGTGACAAATGCCGGTGTTGGTCATTGGGATCATCCCGGTCAACCATCCATTCCTGAAGTTGCCCCCATTTACCTATCCTGGGTTCCAGCAGCCGGTCCCTCATGGAGGAGATTTTCCGGCGAGATTCTTCATCCTCCCCCATCACCTGGGATGCTTCAACATAATTGCTAAACAGATCCCATACCAGCTGCTGATCATATGAGACTCCGTCTTCTCGTGGAATTTGTTTTTGTTCGGGGGACCAGCCGTTGGGACAGATAAGGGTCCCATCAGGCAAATCCTTCAGGTTGTCTTCCCAGAACTTGCTCCGTTCAGGATCGTACCAATCTCCAATATAATCAGCTGGAACCTCCTTCAGGTTGTCTTCCCAGAACTCGCAGAGTTCCTTCATGACAGGGTACGCACAGTTCCGAAGATATTCCTTATCAAGGGTGAAAAGATAATGGCTCCAAAGGTTCTGGGCAAGCCAGGCAGCATCTCCATTGGACCATCTCCATGTAGAGCCGCCGAATATATTGTTTTTGGAACGCAGGGTCCATCCTCTGCTCCGAAAAACCTTCTTTGTTTCTTCCTTCCTTAATTCACGAATCGAATGGACCCATTCCGAGAGGGGCTGAAAACACTCTGATAGGTTTGCCGGGTGAACAAACCAATAGTTCATTTGAAGGTTGACATTCGTATGCAAGTCACACTCCCATATCGGATTATTACTGTCGTTCCAGATTCCCTGAAGGGTGGCCGGCAGGGTGCCAGGACGGGAACAGCTGATCATAAGATAACGTGCATACTGAAAAATTAACTCTTCAAGGTCAGGATCCGGTTCCTTCTGTATATACCTATCAAGACGTTCATTTACAGGCAACTGTAATATTTTATCTGGTGACTTTCCAATATCCAGGGCAAATCGATTGAACAGAATCTGGTAATCCCGAATATGATCTTCCTGCAACACTTTGAAAGATTTCTTCGAGGCATCTTCCAATGCTGAGGAAAGACGACTATGGGGATGTTCTCCTTTCCAGCTGCTGGAACGCTTATTCAGATAGTCGGTGCCGGCCGCAAGCAGAACAGTCAGACTGTTGCAATCCCTGAACGAGATACTGCCGTTCGTCCAGGCCTCAAGGGTACCTCCATTATTCAGCACTAGCACCTGGGCCTCATAATCCAAGGAGATGTCGTAATCCCCTCTGATCCAGTACGTTACTTCATGTCCATTGGCGCCAGGCCCCGGCAGTGAGCCTGAGGATGTGATCCGGTTTCCCTGTGCTGTAACTGTCCCCTCATGTGAATCCGTCAGTTGAATGTTGCCAGAATATGCCCCTTCCTGGTCTGCCGTGAAATGAAAAACCATCATGCCGGCGGGACAGCTGGCAAAATATTCGCGCCGGTATTTCACGCCGTCCAGTTTGTAGCTGATACGCTGTACACCATCCCTGAGGTTCAATGAACGTTTGTAGTCTGAATAGGTCTTGGAAGTCTGTCCAAATTCAAAATACAAATCTCCGAACGCCTGGTAGGCACCAACATCCGTTTCATCACCGACCCATTGACTGTCTTCATTGAACTGGATCCGCTCCTTCGCCACCCCACCGAATATCATGGCTCCAAGACTGCCATTTCCTATGGGCAGTGCCTCTTCCTGCCAGCTGTTAGCTGGCGTATTAAACCAGATGAGTCGATTTTCGGATCCCGGATTTGCTTGCTTACCAGCCTTGCAAAAATTATTTGGTGAAATGACAGTCTCAAACACTATGAGGATCACAAGTTTAAGTGATATTTCTTGAATCATTTATGCAGTTTGTTTTGTCTCGATATAATAATTGCAATCCCAAGAACTTTCTCTGTTTGCAGATTTAACTAAATCACCTTCCGTTTCTTGAAACGTAATGTCAACAAGACTTTTGGTTATTTTAATGAAAATAAAATTAACCTCATCACCGTTCATTAAAATATTTTTATCCTCCTCACAACCGGTAAGAAGAAAAACTATTACGAAACAGAAATAAGTAAATCGTAGCATGCGAATAAAAATATTTCATCGAATGGAAGCCATTCCTTAATACTATTTTGCAAATGTCATTCTCCAGTTTATAGTTTTTGTTTCACCAGGTGTTATGGTTACTGTAAAGTATTCATCGTATTTAGTGATTTCAGCATTCAAACCGGAGGGTTCCAATTCTAAGAAGTCATAAGTTCCTGGAATATAAACCGTTATTATATAGGGGTCCAGTTTAACCACAGCACTTTCTCCAACCAGGTCAAGTCTATCCTCATCCCAACGAAGATTTATTAAATCAACCCCCCCCTGTGATATATGACGGCTGGTTGAAACAACCCATGGATGGGCCCTTACCTCCCTGATTGAAAATACCTGCAGGCCATTATCAGAAGCTTGAAACGGGGCAATAAATGAATATTTCGATTTCCCTAAAAACCGCTTGCTCCAGAATTCATATACCAGATACTCTTTATCTTCAGGCAGGCCCAAATCGGAGAATCTTACCTCTTCTGCAGCCACATTATCCCTGTTCCAATGAAGTGAACGTTTCCTCCAGTTAAACCTTGCTAACACTGACCAGTTTTCAAATGGCCTGTCAATTTCCATCATCCACCAAGGTGATTCATTCCCGCGATGTGGGGGATGAAGCATATTAGGGTGCCGCAGATTAATCCGTGGCTCGGGGAATCGTTCCGGGTTATCTTCTGTATTATTTAATACCCTGTCGCTTTCAATGGTATTGTAGTCATATAACTGACCCGGAACAGTAAACAGAACCGGCGAGCTCCTCTTTATGCCCTCCAGGTTTTTGTCATCTTCATATACCTCAGCTTTATCACTCAGTAATAGCATTCCCCCTGCCATGGATACAACGCTGGGCCGAACGATCATGTCTGGATTTATCTCCCGGGGATTCTGATCTACATCTTCCATAAACCAGGGCAGATCTATTGTCGACCATGGGGGTTTAATATCACAATGATCCGGATCATTCCTCCAAACGATACCATTCCAGGAGTTGAAATACTGAAGTTCAGCCGGACCAAAACCATCACGGCCCAGCCTGCAACCATTAACGATTCCGATAAGTTCCGGTTTTATGCTCCAGCATGCCAGAATGAACCTATCATCGCCCAACTCCTCACGGCCTGCTTTATAAAATCTCCGCAATGCTTCTGAAGGGGTTGAATTCAGCTTTTTGAATTGTTCCGGATATTCCCGATAACCCCATTCCTTTAGATCGCCTGCACCATCCATCTTCACATAATCCCAGCCCTGCTCTTTGAGTCCCCTGTAAGTGGGCCGGATCATCCTGTCAACGGCTTCTTCATTGAAGGTGTTTAATGAGTAAAAACCTTGATCATTAAGCATACTTCCATCTGGCTTCTGCATGAACCAGTCAGGATGCTCTTTTACCATCTTTTCATTGACAGGGTCTCCTTCTCGAAAGACTATGGCAGTGTGCAAACCCGGCTTCATCCCGGCTTCCTTGATCTTGTTTACTGCATATTCCGAACCTCCAGGGAAATTTTCGTTCCAGGTCAGGTATCCTTCAGGACTTCCGGTTCCTGTTGCCCAGCCGCCATCAATCTGCAAATATTCATAACCAAAATCAACCAGGTTCTTTCTCCTCCATACATCAAGCACCTCATCCAATGCTTCCTGGTCAAAACCTTCCTCCCTGTATGCCCACCAAGTACAGTATCCCGTAATGGATCCCTTCCAGACTTTATAGGTCCACGGTTCAAAGTAGGGTAAGTTTTTGTGCTTCTGATAGAACCTGGGTTTGAATGCTATGGATAGATCTTCCCCTTCACAAGTGATCAGAAATTCAACCCCTTGATCCTTCTTTTTAGGGACAATCCGTGTCTTCCCCAGGGCTGGTCCGCTCAGTAACCAATCTGAATAACGGTCATATATGGCATTGTTTCTCAGGTTTCTGCTTAAACCATCACATGTCCTGACATAGGGAAATTTTCTTTGCTGCTCCCCGCTTGATTCTTCAGCAGGAAAGGCTTCTTCACTGCCAAAAACTTTGCCTTCCAGGATGAATTCAACATCTTCTTGTGTTGTCTCAGTGACAAACTTTATTCCCTGTGTCAACTTCTCCCCTGATATATCTTCTGTTGCTTCAACTTCAATCTTTGAGCTTTCAACAGGGAATCCGCTCTTATCAATAATCCTTACAACAGCATCCAGTACTACCTTATTGTCATACAATAATTTCAGGTGTCTCTTTTTCGAATCCCATTTTACCGTGGCAGGCTTGTTTGGCGGCGGGGTAGACCTGTCCTGACCATGTAATGGAATAACCGCCAAACACAAAAAGGCCATTAAAAAAATAAAAGTCCGTTTCATTATTTCCATTTTAGATTATTTTATTGCTTCTATTGATAAGAGATTGTACTCATGTCACAGTAGTAATTCACCGTTTATTTTGCATTTCTATAGCCGGGGCCAACCTTGGATAAGTCAATGGATATGAAACCTAATCGAAAAGCCGGAGATCCAGGATTCAATGAAAAGTCGTCATTTTCAGGGTCTGTAAACATTGGGTCAGCAACAATGGAATTTTTATCAAATCCATGGTCTTGCCAGTCTTGAAAAGAATCAACCCCGGGTAGTCCTTCAATAACAGGGTTTTTCAATACGCAGATACTGTTACAAAATATAACATTGTAATCCGACTCCATAGGAATGGATCTTTCTCCTCCTTCGATGAAAAAGATGTTTGACCTCATATTTGAATAGTATATGATATTTCTCAGGAACCTTATATTCCTAAAACTGAGATTTGGCGGGTTACTATAATCTATTTGGCTAAGTTTCCTTTTGGTCCAGGTCCCCTGCCCTCCGTCAACGAAAATGTTATTTTCTATGACAATGTTTCTGCTCTTGTAAAATACATGCATAGATTCACGGGTTCTGTAGATAACATTGTTTTCAACCAAGTTATTTCTGGTCTCACATCCGAGATAAATACCCCATCCGGGACATGCCCCGTCAAAGGAGAGGACATCATGGATAAGATTGTTTCTAATAATTATATTGGAATCACGAATAAAAATACCTGCACCATCATTCATTTTCTGCATCACATCATGTATTTCATTGTACTCTATGATGAGTGCCTGTTCCTGGTTCTCTCTTTCCCGGGGTTGATGTTCCATTGCCCAATGACGCGCATATATACCGGAATGAGATATATCATGTATTAAGTTATGTCCGATATTTCCACCACCATCGTCAATATTAATAGCAACAGCACTGTGATAGACTTCTCCACAATGATGGATTTGATTATATGAGATTACATTGGGTTCTTTGTCGTAGTTCCTGCTGATTATTCCACCGCTACCTGTAGAAAATATATTGTTGCCCACAATTTTGTTTCCCGAACCGGTTAACTCCAGTGCATAAGTGCCGACGTTTCTAATAATGTTATCTTCAAAGATGCATTGTCTGGCATTCTCAAAAGTGATAGCTGAAGGGTAGACCATGTCCCCTACATCACCGCAATCGGGATATCCTTTAGCTGGAAGCGTCCATTCCGTATCTGAGAATGTAAGTCCACGAATATTTATATATTGGACTTGATCCTCAAATCTAACAAGCTGATTTAGGACAGGAGCTATGATCACCTGGTTCTCCATGTCATCACAGGGCCAGTAGTAAAGTTTTCCGGTATGGGCATCCAGATACCAGTCTCCAGGAAATTGCAGACCTTCAAATACATTATCTATGTAATACCTGTTACGACTGCCAGCACTCGTCCAACCAATTGGATGCGGTGCTTCAGAATCAAGGCACTTTAGAATCCTTTCATCCTCATCCAGTTCAGATACAATCAGCCGGGATTCATTCCATGAGTGGAACATGACAATTTCTATATCCTTGAGGTTATGCCAATTTTTGAAATCACCTTTCCTAAATCTGAAGGATGTGTCTGCCACTGCTTCTTCAATGAAAAGGTAACCATCATGTGGAATTCTAGCCCTAGTCTGTCTTTTCCCATTGACAAAAAGCTGTCTGAAGTACCATTGTCTCCCCCTGACTTCTGGAATACTACAAACCAGAACATCATCTTTGTAGGTTTCCCAGAATGCTTCAATTTTTCTTCCGCCGCTAAATACTGGTTTCTCTCCTGGATAAGCTATGTAGGTAATGGGAGATTCCTTTGTCCCACTGTCAACAGGTCGAAAAACTATGGTTCTATCCAGGAAGTAAGTCCCGCCACGTATATTTACGGTTACTGGGTCTGAAAGATTATTATTTTCCTTTAGCTCACGTATGGCATTCCTGGCTCTTTCAATTGTTGAAAAAGGTCCATCTGTTTTCGCAGCATTAGGTTCCGATAACTGTCCAGACCAGGCATCATTGCCTTCTGTTGACAGAAATAGCGTTACCTGAGAATGTGTGCATGAACACCAACTGATAATTAATATCAACAATGCAACTTTTCTAACAATCATTTTTTTTCAGTATTGGAACATTTTCTTTATTATGTTTTACTCCTGGTGAAAAGGAAATATGTCGCTGTATGTGCTTTCATTCTCCAATATTTCTATCATTTCTTTGGTCAGTTCAGGGTAACAATCGGCAATATCTCTCTCTTCGGAAGGATCATCATCCAGATTAAATAACAGAACCGTGGTTTTTGATTTATCCCGGTAATTTAACCTCAGTGCTTTCCATTTCCCTTTTCTAACAGCTTGTTTCCCGCCTTGGGAGTGATATTCCCAATATAAGTGATCATGAGTATCCTGGCCCTTAATATCCATGAGGGTCGGAAGCATGGAGATACCATCAATATTATTTGGTGGATATGCACCTGCTATATCAGCCAGTGTTGGCATAATATCCCAGAAAGCTGATATCAGATCTGTTTCTCTGCCTCCCCTTATCTTTTCCGGCCAGCGGGCAATCATGGGAACCCGTATACCACCTTCGAACAGGTCCCGCTTCATCCCTCTTAACCTCCCATTGCTGTCGAAATCATCCGGATGGATGCCCCCTTCACCATGAGGACCATTATCACTGGTAAAAACTATCAAGGTATTTTCATCAAGGCCAAGCTCTTTAAGTCTTTGAATTATATCTCCTACATACCTGTCAAGGCGGCTTATCATGGAAGCAAAGGTTGCCTTGGGATATTCCTGTGGACAATAACCGCTGATTGAAATTCCGGGACCATAGGACGCTGCTTCCCTGCTCGGTGCATTGCCTCCAGAGTAGGGTCTTTCTTCAAAATTATCCTTATAATTCTTAAATGATTCATCATCAGGAACGATTAATTCGGCATGTGGTATGGTTGTAGGATAGAACAAAAAGAAGGGTCTGTCTTTATTCTTCTCAATAAATTTGATTGCTTTTCCGTGAATAAAATCAGGGGCATAACTGATATTTTTTGTCCAATCATTGCCTGGAAGTTCAACTTTATGGTTATTGTCCCAGAGATATTTTGGATAATACCTGTGGGCAAAACGCTGGCAATTATATCCATAAAACTCATCGAATCCCTGCCGGTTTGGATCCCCTTCGGTTCCGACAAAACCAAGTCCCCATTTGCCAAAGGCTCCGGTTGCATACCCGGCTGCTTTTAACATCTCGGCAATTGTAAACGCTTCATCCTTCAGGGGATATTGTCCTTCCTCACCCACCTCTTTATTATCTCTGATGGGGGTGTGTCCGCTGTGCTGACCTGTCATCAGTACAGAACGTGAGGGTGCGCAAACCGTACTACCAGAATAATGATTGGTAAAGCGAATCCCTTCACGGGCCATTTTATCAATATTCGGTGTGCTGAAGTTCTTTTGACCATAACAACTCAAATCAGCATAACCTAGATCATCTGCAAGGATGTAAACAATATTTGGTTTAGCAGGTTCTTTAGACAGACTGCATCCATACATCCCGATTAATATAATAACCACAGGCAGATGCATATTTCTTGATTTTTTCATGGAGATGTTATTTAAAAACTTCATTTCTTTGAAGTTACCTTATTGATTGTCATTCGTTATCCTTTAAATCATTATCTCCCTTTATATAATTCCTTTTTCCTGACTGGTTCTGGTGTAATCCCTTTTTGCTGCCAGTACATTAAATGAAATGTATTATGTCCTTCAAGAACAGCATCTTCATTTACCATCAGGGGGACAGCACGATCCCACCATGAATGGTAATGGTCCATCATATCATTTACAATATCAGGATGAGATGAATATACATTTTTGGTCTGTCCAGGATCATTGAGCATATCATACAATTGGTAAGGACCGACCAATCGCCATTTCTTTGACCTGACAGCAAAATCCTTGTTTTTATAATGAGTGGGTGATTCATCTTTTTGCCAGCGTCCGCGATGAAAAACCAGGTATCTATCTTCCCAGTCGGAATCAGGATCTTTGCATAAGGAAAAAAGGCTCTGACCATGTAATTGTCTGCTTTCACTTAATGATACACCCACAATTTCAGCTATTGTAGGCAATAGATCTACATGGCGAACCAACTTATTGCATTCTATACCCGGTTCAATCCTGGCTGGCCATCGGATGAATAAGGGTACACGTGATCCACCTTCATCAAGAGAACCTTTTGCACCTTTCATACCAGCATTCCATGATTGGGATACTACTGGTGAACCGTTATCTGTTGTGAAAATAATTACCGTGTTATCGGAGATACTCCACTCATCCAGGATATCCATGATTAACCCAATGTTTTCATCAATATTGGAGATCATTCCATGAAAACCAACCTGGTTTGCATCATAACCGGCTTCAATGAATGGCTTCTTATATTTTTCGGGACAGATAAATGGGCCATGCGCTGCATTGGTAGAAATAAAGGCGAAAAATGGCTTTTTGTTTTTATTCTTTTCAATCCAGCTTATTGCTTCCTGGACAAACACATCTGTACAAAAACCTTTTGTTTTTTCAAAAACCTCGTTATGCAGGATTATTGGATCAAAATAATTATTATCTGGGGCATCCCCACAGCTCCCGGAGTAACTCTGCCCGATACCCCCACCTCCATGCTGGAAAACTTCATCAAACCCACGCTTATCAGGACGATACGGTTCCTGATCCCCCAGATGCCATTTCCCGAACAATCCGGTTGTATATCCGGCCTTCTTCAGCATCTCAGGCAAAGTCGGAACCTTTAGTGCCAATCTTTCGCGCTCAAAGATAGTGTGAGTAACACCTACATAAAAAGGATCTCTGCCGCTCATTATGGCAGCTCTTGTGGGCGAGCAGGTCGGACTTGCATGATAGCATGTAAAACTGACACTTTGATCTTTCAACCTGTCGAGATTGGGTGTTTCCAGGACCGGGTGACCATGACAGCTTAGATCTCCGTAGCCCTGATCATCGGTGATTATAAAAACAATATTCGGTTTTTCATGGTTCCTGTTACCTGCACATCCACAATTCCCGGCAGCTATTGATAAAACAGCAGCCAGATATATATTTCTCAGGATATTCATCAAACTTCTTTTCATTGTTTAACAAAGGGAAGAGACTATCAGTCTCACCAGCCCCATCCTTCCCGGTAGGTTGGCTTGATCCATTGCTCTGCACCCTCCATGGCGTTCATTTCTTTCCAATTGCTGAACACTGAGGGTTTACCTCCTTCCGGAATTTTCCCGAACTCGCGTGATTCAAGCATACGAATGGTCTCCTCAGGCTGAATATTGGTTATTTTCATTTCCTCCTCATTCCATAATAATCTCCGGTTCAGATCCTGAAGTCTTATGGCAAGATTCCCCATAAGAACTATTTCTGTTAATGGACATGCCACATCGAAATTGGAAGCAGCCTCTTTCCTGTTTTCCGGATCTTCCTTACACGCTCTTACCCAATCCATTTCATGCCTTCCTCCACCCAAAGGATGGTCAGGGATCCTTTCCAGTGACTCATCCGGCTCAACTGTATTTTTGTCCAGTGGTAATAATTTGATATTCGAACCATAGGTATCGCACATCAGCTTTCCCTTTGTTCCAATGAAAAGATTGGTGCCCAGGCGCTCTCCGTCACGGAGTTCTGTAGGACGAGGAGGCAACAGTCCACCATCATACCATATGACTTTTACTTCCGGTAATTTAAGATTGGGTAAATCCGCACGTGCTGGAAAGATATATTCTACCCTGGAAGCCTGAGGCGCAGTTTCAGTATAAACAGTAGTTGAACTGGCATGAATGGATACCGGAGTATTCAATCTCAATGCATATACCGCAGCATCAAAGACATGACAGCCCATGTCTCCAAGTGCCCCGGTTCCAAAATCCCACCATCCTCTCCACCTGAAAGGAGTATATACCGGATGGTAAGGACGCCAAGGTGCAGGACCAATAAACAGGTCCCAGTCCAGGTCACCGGGTACAGGTGGTTGTTCTTTCGGTCTTTCAACTCCCTGCGGCCACCATCCTGCGGGCCTGTCTGCCCACAGATGAACTTCTACAATTTCACCAATAGCACCACTCCATAAATACTCAGCCAATTTCCAAACGCTGTCACTTGAATGTCCCTCAGTTCCCATCTGTGTTGCCACCTTGTACTTTTTTGCTGCAAGACTGAGCTGGCGGGATTCCCAGATGGTCTGTGTCAAAGGTTTTTGAACATACACATGCTTTCCCAATTGCATGGCTATCATTGCCGGAATGGCATGCGTATGATCGGGAGTAGCTATTATACATGCATCAATATCTTTTTGATTATCAAGCATTTTCCGGTAATCTGTCCATTTTTTAGCTTTTGGAAAATTCTTGAATTGTGGTGCAGCAAAATCCCAGTCAATATCACAGAGTGCTACAATATTCTGTCCAACAACATTTTTTAAATTGTTTCGGCCTTTGCCCCCGATACCTATACCTGCAACATTCAGTTTATCACTCGGGGCAATATGGCCTAAACCACTGATTACATTGCTGGGCAAAACCGTCAGACCTATCGCACCCTTCGCAGTAGCACTTAGAAAAGTCCTTCTTGGCATGGATGTCTTTGTGGATTCATTTTTTAATTTCATGATTAATACAGATTTATTCTACAATTGGTGTCAGCATTATATTCCGGAAAGAGATGTTACCGTGATTTCCCTGCAGGTATATTGGACCCGGGGCAAAGACATCCGATAAAATGGCCCCTCCAGTAGGACCATAAACCGGTTGATTATCAATTATTTTATTGCCATTCAATACAACGGTTAAATGACGGTCACATAAGGTTATATCTAATGATTGCCAGGTACCTGGTGGTTTTTCTGCCTTTTCACTTGGGGTGATACGGCTGTACAGGGCACCCATATGATGTGAATCCAGATCTAAATCATAAGAGTCGGAAATTTGGATCTCATACATACCACGCAGGTATACTCCACTATTGCTTTCTTCAGGTACATTGACCTCAAGTGTTAGATTGAAGTATTCGAATTCCTGCTTTGTCCTGATATTTGTATAGGATTGGGCACTTTCATCCTTTACTAAAGTATTGACCATTATTCCGTCAATAATCTTCCAGCCATTTATTTTATTGTCATCAATTAATTCCCACTCAGAGAGATCTTTACCATCAAATAGAATCACTGGCTCACCAAATTTCAATTTATCCAGGTCAGGAGGTTCAGGAACGGGAGGTAACTTCCTCCCCACAAAGGAAGTAGTATCCATACCCCTTCCATCCAATTTGGGCTCAAGGAAATACCCGTTGATTTCATTTTCCTTTTGTTTATATACCTCCAGGAGGCTGGTAACTAAATGACTGCGAATATTACCATTGTTATTATGAGAAACAGTTTTTGAGCGGGTAACCACCAGGAATTTATTGTTGGCGAAATAGATATTGGAAACAGGTAATACACTTCCACCGATCCACAACAAATCAGCATCCAGATAATCATCTTCCTGGTGTACTTCGAGCCAACCTACTTTTCCACCTTCAATATCAATTGTCCACTGCCCGAGGAATTCAACTATATTCACATTTTTCGCCAGATCATTTTTGGTTGTAACATTACATGTTGTTCCAAAACTTGCCAAAAAGGTTAAGATCATTAAAAATTGAACAGGTTTCATCAGCAAATTATTTAATACATTAAACATAGTAAGGTTCCTTCTTGTATCCATGACAACATTCACCAGTGCCAGCATAATATTGAAAGCAGATTGATTATCGTTCGATTACAGCAATCGTATGTATATGCAATTTGGGTACTGTAAATGAAACATACCCATCTCTAATTTTATATTCAACTGAAACATCACCGGGAACGAGGGTAATGGATTTCACAGGTTTAATCGACTTCACCCTGACCCCGATATCATAAACCGGCACAATTTTCTCGGCAATGCTGTTCGACTCTTTGGTCGGTTTTTCGCGGTAATGGTTTACCAGGTTCAGATGCAAATTTTCTCCTTTGCTGTTCAATACAACTTCCACCATCCCAGGAGCTTCGATTTCTACAAGCTTTTCATCAATCAGCTCATTAACCAGGTTTCTGAACATGTTTTTCAGGTTCCACTGTCCGCACTTGTTATAGGCATAAAAGATGTCCTGCGCGATATAAGCAGCTTGTCCCTTCCCATATGAATTCACAGTAATAGCTGGAAATCCGGTATTCCCGCCGGGCGGGGAGTTGCCATGGAGATATTCACCATCACTGCGGATATACAGGTCCCAGAGTGCTGCCAATTCATGAGCACTGGATGGACGAACAAACACGACTTCACCGAAAGCCTGCTGGGGCATATCCAGCACGTCTTTTTTCAGGCGATCATCGGTAATTTTAATATAAGAATGATCGTATGGATAGATCTGATTTTCAAGTTCTACTCCCAGAAGGTCCTCCAGGACAAATTTACCAGTCGGCTCATAGGATGCATCCTGGGTGCCAGTCCTGCTACTGGCTATTATGCTGCCGCCATTTCTGACAAACTCCCTGAGTGCTGAAACCAGTTCCTGTTCAAGATAACGCTGGTCGGGAAGGATGACCAGCTTATATTCCATGAGAGTCTGTAGTAGCGTTTTTTCATTTACAACATTGAAATGAAATCCGGATTCCATCAGCATCTTGAAGCATGCGTTAAGGCGGGTTTCATCGATCTTAAGGGTCGGTCCGTGTGTAAAAAACCCGTTTGAGGAGTGCAGAACAGCGATGTAGGGAACAGGGGCGGCTCCATTGCAATAATCTTCTCGTTCCATTACAAATTCAAACGTTTGCTTGTATACATCCATAAGCTCCGGTTCAACATCATAATAGGCATCATACTGGTAACCAATCCAGGTTCTTCCACCGTTTGCAATGGTGGTGGCACATTCCTGCATCAGGGATTCCGGTGGTTTTACCCCCCTGCCACCCCACCATTGCAGGTGTGCTGAATTCATGATATCGAATGGCTTATTTAGTGTGACCCAATACTTGGCAATATAGCTTGCAGTATATACCTGGTCCTGTGGGAAGATATCCAGCGAAAGGAATCCCACATCTTCCAATGGGATTTTCGGCTGGCGGGGTGTGTAATTCCAATTGAATGCCACCAGCGTACGCTCCCGACCCCGGTGCACCGCATCCAGGGCTTGCTGATGTAATTTACGTACCTCTTTTTGTATCCATGAAACATAGGTTTTATAGACAGGATCCGTTTCTCCATCAGGTAGTTCTTTCCCGGTATCCTTTTTGAATTTTTCCCGGGTATAGCTGTCATGGGAAATCCACGACTCATAGAAGCCATCAAAGAATACTCCATCAACATCGTAATTCGATGCATATTCTTCCAGCATGGGGAACAATATTTCTTTAAAATAGGGACTCAGGAAGGATATCCGGTCCGCTAGGGGCTTACCTTCCTTATCCTTGATGAGCCATTCGGGATGTTGTTTGGTGATCATTTCACTCTTCCGGGGAAAAAAATACCCGATCACTTTAATGTCACGTTCATGACAGGCACGAACCATTTCCCCCACCAGATCAAGATCTTCGGGGAGGTTTGGATGAACCCATCCGTGTTTTCCTTCCCGGTAGTATCTCCATCCATAACCGCAGACCGTATGAAGGGAAATGGCCTGAACATGACTCTTCACTAGTTCATCAGCCCACCGGTCTGCATCAAATCCTTCCGCCACATCAACAACTGCACTATGGGTATGAAAATCGAAGAACAGTTTCCGGTAGCTGTTGAGGAACCAATCATCTTCGGATTGGGCCATGCTCTCATATGGGAAAACGAATATCCCCGATAATAGGAACAGGGCTGTGCACATCCAGTTGCAGTATTTTCTTTTTTTCATAATTCCTGGATGAAGCTGACAAAGGACTTAATATCGTTAGAAAAATTCAGGGGCAGATCCTCTGACTTTACAGCCAGTTCTGTTAACTCATAAGCAAGTTCGTCCATCTTATTTCTCATGGTTTCTGTACTCAGGGTGCCCTTGTGTTTCCAATCATGGTGTAGCTTTGAAACATCAACAAATATCCTCATAGCCAGGGCATAGTTCAGGAGTGTCCTGTATCCGGTCACAAAGAGCTCATGATGCTCGGGGTATAGGCCTGAACTTAGTTTCTCTACTTCCGGCAGTATCTTTTCCAACCATTGAATGGAAGCATCCTTACTTGCCCTGTAATGCTCATATGATTCGCTTACTGTCCTGCGTTGCCATCTCCATTGTTTTCCTGCACCCAGCGAATTGGTAAGTGGTGAGTACAGGGGGGTCCCCGGGGGGGCGAACAGGTCATCAACCGCCTTCATGGTGAGATCTATGTCCCAATACCCCCTGTCCAGGTGAACTCCCAGGGGAAACCTGGTATGGTTGAGAGGGTTCATACAGTTAATGCTTGTTACTTCTTCGATAATAGGCTCTGTACTTTTGAGTATCTCTACCAGCCGCTCAGGAATATCCTTTCCGAATGCCTCCTTTGCTGCATCTGCCAGGACTTCCCTGGTATCCAGATGGGGATTTTCTGCAAATCTCATCAGAATATAGGCATTCAGTCGGTTGAAACTCACATCGGTTTTTCCTTTATCGCAGAAAAAAACACGTCCCCGTATACAACCTGCTTCTATCCTGTAAGCTTCTTGTACGTTTTTCTTCCACCATTCAGTCATCACACCGGGAAATACTCCGAGCCCTATGTATTCTGTGTCAGTGAGGAAATTATAGGCGACACTCCAATTACTGTGTAACATTCTTTTCTCTGCATCGGGGAGATATCCGAGAAAAGGCATGGTAGCTGTCTCCTCGGGCCAGGTAATGTCTTCTAAGATTACCAGGTCAGAAAATTCAGAAAGCACCCGATAGGTCTCACTTCTTGTTCCTACCGTATGTCGGTAACTATGGGGAAATATCCTGCCTTCGACGCCCAGTTCCTTGCATACATCGTTAAATGCCCTGATAATGGCCGGCCCCCAAGATTTGAATTTGAAAAGCTCTGTCCTGCTGGCAGTATACATGCCTCCTCCCTCTACACCGAGCCAAAGTTCAAATCCTGATAAATAGGGCATGGCTTCCTTGTAGGCTCTCAACTCTTCTTTCAGCAACTCGGGTATGACAGGGTTTGATAAATCGAGGAGCCCCTCTTCATTAAATAGTTCCGGATGTACTTTTTTTACCACTTCCATGTCCTGGACAGGAAAAATGGGAAAGGGCAAAATATAATGGAATTCCATCCCGTATTTCCTGCACTGATCCTGCACTTTCAATAAATGATCCTCCTGCCATCTGGCATGTTCCTCATTTATGAAAGCTGTGTATTTTTGATCCAGGTCACCCAGGAAGGCAATCGTCTTCATTGTTGCTGGCATCATACTGTGGGGAGCATGTTGAACCCACCGTTCAACACCCCATTCCGATATATCAGCAAACCAACCAGGAAGATCAGTTTCGGAATTATACAGTCCATGCAATTCCTTGACCGGATCCAGGTCCCTAAAGGAATCAGAAGATGGCGGTCTTGGATCAAAACCGCTTATCTGAGATTGGGTATTGAGTGGTATAATTGTTAAAAATATAATTGTGCATAGCTTCAGGAAACGATCAGATCTGTGCGTATTTGTGTTCATATGAATAAATTTAATGATGGCATTTCATGTACTATTCTTTTGAGAGTTTGCTGCCCCACCAGTCATCGTTGGGTTGCCAATCTGGGTTTAATTCTTGCCGGCGTTTTTCTTCCAGTTTTTCTAATATTTCAGTCTTGTAGGAGTCAAGCTTAAAATTCATGGAATCAATATTAAATTGAGGATCTGGTGTCGGGTATTTCGCATCCAGGGAAACAAGCCATTTTTTCAACTTTCGACCCATTCGATCTGCAATTTTCGGGTTTTGGATTGCCACATCGTTATTTTCAACCAGATCATTACTGAGGTTGTACAGCTCATTTTTACCGTCTTCCCAGTAATGGATAAGTTTCCATTCGCCCTCCATAATCATTGAAGAAGGATCCCCGCCTTGATTGCCGTAATGGGGATAATGCCAGAACAGAGTCCTTTCTGGAATTTTACCCCCGGTCAACAGTGGCAAAAGGCTTACACCATCACTGTGTTCCTGGGGTAACAGATTTAAACCGGCCAGTTCGAGGATTGTAGGATAAAGATCAGCGCCGGTAACTGGAGTACTGTTCCTGCTGCCTGCACAACTCATCCAGGGAACATGGATAAAATAAGGAACACGTATGCCTCCTTCCCACTGGTATCCTTTGCCTCCCCTCAGAGGCCTTAGGCTGGTGGGACAGGTATTCCTGTCTGAGGTTAACCCTCCATTGTCAGATGTGAATATGATTACAGTATTGCGATCGAGATTAAATTTCTCAAGGGTTGCATGCACATACCCGACCGCAACATCAACCTGTTCGACTAATCCCGCATAAACCGGGTTGTCCTGATGTATGCGGATGGGTAGCCTTCTCTCCATTTCAAAGCCGTTTTCGCATATCCACATAGAATCGGCCTTACGCCGGTATTTATCCCATTTTTCATGAGAGGTCTGAATGGGATCATGAACGGCATAAAATGACAGGTATGCCAGAAATCTTGAATCCCGGTTGTTCTCAATGAAAATGGATGTCTCTTTTGCCAGCTTCATGGATAAGCTGATTCCCCGTTCATCCTCAAGATCGTCAAGGAAAGGATTGTTAAATGGGGAAAAATATCCGCCACTATATGGACCCCCAGCTTCATAACCTCCTTTATTTAGGTCAAATCCGTGATCTTCTGGGTATGAACCATTGCCTCCGAGATGCCATTTCCCAGCGAAAAAGGTATGATAGCCTTGTTCTCTCATTGCCTCAGGCAGGGTAATGTATTCCAGGGGCAACTGTTTAACATAGTCAGGTGGAAGTAGTTTATTATGGCGCTTTAATTTTCGCCATGCTGTGCCGGTTCTTGCACCGAGAAAATCTGTTATTCCGTGTCTTGCTGTAAACTTTCCAGTTAACAGGCTGGCTCTCGATGGACTGCATACTGCACAGGTTGAATAACCCCTGGTAAAATTAATGCTCCTATTGGCTATCTGGTCGATATTAGGGGTTTCATAATATTCACTACCCATATAGCTTAAATCATAATACCCTAAATCATCAACAACAATGAACAAAAAATTTGGCTCCGCTACTTTATTAATAGATGTTTGGCATCCCATTAAAAGATACAAGGTCAATGAGTAGATCCATGTAGCGCACCGCTTCATCTAAAATTATGTCACAGGAGTTTTCCGGACCGGCAATTAATAGACAGTCTACTCCTGAATTATTGTAATGTTATTAGCACCCTCTCCCATCGGTTCGTATGCCATGCTATCTCGGGCAATACAGAATCATAGAAATACTTATAAAAAACCCAGAATGACTGTCCGGTGACCTCATTATCATCTCCCGCACTGATTATGGATGGGTAATCATGCAGGTGATTATCCGTATGAATAGTCTCCCATTCACTCCAGCTAATACCATCTTCAGAAAAAGAAATTACAATCGCGCTGGTGTCAGCCGGCCCCCCTATTTCTCTGACTTTCCCTGTCCGCGTGACCATGACATATTGGTTAAGGTAGCTGTTGTATGCCGCATCTCCGTGCAGGAATCCAAGGGGCTTAATATTCAGCTGTGTAAACTCCCCGCCCATACCTGTCTCATCCCAAGCTCCATTATGGTATTTATGCCAGGAAGTGACTTGATGATCTTCTGCAGCAGAAAGCACATCTTCAATCTTAGCCCTGGCCACCGCCATCCCATTCTTGAATGTATCCCGGCTTTCATTGGTATCAGTGTAATACAGGTAGAAGTAGTCATCTTTAATGACATAATTTGCAAGTCCCATATTCGCGTGGGGATGATGACCACCCAGGTTTTCCGGGTACCAATCATTATGCCATGTCTCATAGGATAAATCGGGTTCAAGGATATATCCGCACCATTGGAATTTTTTACCTCCATCTTTTGAAATAGCCAGTCCCATCCTGAAATAAACCCCTCCCCTTGTCTCCGGATGATATTCCAGATGGACAAAGGCAAGGATATGGCCATTTTCAGGATTGAGATATACATTGGCGATCCAACTTGTGTTTCCCCAAAGGTGATCGGACGAAAATCCAAGCCTGGTGTCGGTGTAAGGTACGGGTAAGTCTTTGATGTGTCCTGAAGTTTCAATGACGTTATCAAATGGATTTTCCCTGGGACCGATACTATAGACTTGTTGCCAGCGGTTGGTGCAAAACCATTTACTCCGGTCTTTCTCATTTATGGCATATACACTGGCATCGATACCCTTAATATCCACAGCTTTCATCTTTTGTTGGGTAATAATGGTTTGCGGCTCACCAACAGAAAACTTTTGTTCGGAGAGAGTACATCCGGCAAACCAACCGAGAATAGTTATGAAGGAAAATAACATTATACTTCTCATCCCATTATATTTTTAGTTATTATTTGTCAGTATATTTCCCGCTGCGGTGAACACGCTCATTCCATCGTCACTTGTACCCTGTCCCAGCGGTTTTTATACCAGTTCCAATCCGGTAGGATATCATCATAACAATACTTGTAATATACCCAGAAGGATTTTCCGAGTATTTCATTATTATCTCCCATGCTGATAATGGAGGGATAGTCATGCAGGTGATTATCCTCATGCACGACCTGCCAATCACACCAGTCAATGCCATCTTTTGAAAAGGAGATCAGCACTGCTCCGGTATTCGTTGGCGCGCGATCCGGTTTTTTCCCGTAACGGGTGATCAATACAAACTTGTCAAGATAACTATTGTATGCAGCATCTCCATGCAAGAACCCTTTGGGTTCCAGATTCAGAGAAGTGAACTTGCCATTCAGACCGGGTTCCTGCCATTCTCCCTGATAATATTTATTCCATGGGGCAATTTCCAGGTTTTCTGCAGCTTCAAGCACATCCTCCACTTTTGCCCTGGCAATAGCGGTCCCCTGTATAAAGGTATTGGGTTCATATCTTGTATCTGCATAATAAATGTAGAAATAGCCATCTTTGATGACATAGTTTGCCAGTCCTATATTTGAACCCCCACTGATTTCATCCCCTCTCCCGCGACATTGGTTGTACCAGGTGTCATAGGTCAGTTCAGGTTCAATGATATACCCACACCAATGGAATGATCTTCCTCCGTCTTTGGAAATTGACAGTCCCAAACGGAAATAGGTTCCCCCTTTTGTCTCCACTGTCCATTCAGTATGGAAAAAGGCCAGGATGTGCCCGTTATCAGGATTTAGATAGACATTCGCAATAGTAGGACCATCCCCCCACAGGTGATCTTCTGCAAATCCGAATTTCGTGTTTGTATAGGCTTCGGGCAAACCCTGAAGCTCTGATTTTACCACAACACTGTCAAATGGATTGTCCCGTGGACCAATACTGTATACTGCTTTCACCAAGTTGGTACCAAACCATTTCCATTGCCCGTTTTCATTTAAGGCGTATAGGCTGCCATCAATGCCCTGTACATCGACCCCTACCATCTGTTCACGGGAAAAAATGGTTTCAGGCTCACCAACAGAGAACTTTGTTTCTGAAGGAGTACATCCGGCAATCCAGCCGATAATAAGTATGCAGGAAAATAAATAAATACTTTTCATCATTTTAGATTTTAAGTTTTAATATGTCATTCCATCGTCACAAGTACCCTGTCCCAGCGGTTTTTATACCAGTTCCAATCCGGCAGGATGTCATCATAACAATACTTGTAATACACCCAGAAGGATTTTCCGAGCACTTCATTATTATCTCCCATGCTGATAATGGAGGGATAGTCATGCAGGTGATTATCCTCATGCACGACCTGCCAGTCACTCCAATCAATGCCATCTTTTGAAAAGGAGATCAGTACTGCCCCGGTATTCGTTGGTGCGCCATCCGGCTGTTTCCCGTAACGGGTGATGATTACAAATTTGTCCAGGTAGCTGTTATATGCTGCATCACCGTGCAAGAACCCCTTGGGTTCCAGATTCAGAGCTGTGAACTTACCGTTAAGCCCGGGTTCCTGCCATTCCCCCTCATAATACTTTTTCCATGGGGCTATTTCCATGTTATCAGCTGCGGCAAGTACGTCCTCCACCCTGGCCTTGGCAACGGCGGTCCCTTGTATAAAGATATCGGGCTCATCTCTCGTATCGGCATAATAAATATAGAAATAGCCATCTTTAATGACATAATTTGCCAGTCCTATATTTGAAAACACGTGGTGTCCTCCAATGTTATCTTTTCCGAGCCAATGATTATACCAGGTATCATGAGTCAATTCAGGTTCTATGATACGCCCGATCCAATCGAATGATTTTCCTCCGTTCCTGGAAATGGACAGTCCAAGACGGAAATATGTTCCTCCCCCTCCTTCCGGTGTCCATTCTGTATGGAAAAAGCCCAGGATATGACCGTTTTCAGGATTGATGTATACATTCGCAAGTGTCGGGCCGTCTCCCCAACGGTGATCTTCAGCAAATCCGAATTTCGTGTTGGTATAGGCATCAGGTAGACCCTGGAGTTCTGATTTAACAACGATGTTGTCAAATGGATTCTCACGTGTACCCAAACTGTAAACCACTCTCACCAGGTTGGTACCAAACCATTTCCATTGCCCCTTATCATTTAAGGCATATAAGCTTCCATCTACTCCCTGTACATCCACCTCTTGCATCCGTTCACGGGAAAAAATGGTTTCAGGCTCTCCTACAGTGAATTTGTCATTCGATGGAGTAGACCAGGAACATATAATTAGAAAACTTATCCATGATACTTTTATCATATTTATAATCATTTTTTCCTCCTTAATTTTGTTGAATAATTCAGGTTAAATTTAAACTTTGGGTTTGTACCAGGGGCCGTAAAAACATTCCTGAAAAATCAATTGCTTCAATCCAATTTATCCCTCCTTGCTAATGATTGGGATTTATATATTCAGCAGTATCTTCAAATCATTGGTATGAAGAGGACCCTGGGGAAAAGTTTACAGTGTTCAAAAACCGTCATTTAGCTATCGCTGTTTCATAATAGTGAGCTGTTATATGACGAATTTTACAAATGACCTTTAAGAAATTACTTTGTAGTGTAAAGTGTATGAATTCTTTATGGACTGATAATAGTTCATTGAAGCATTGCCTTTTCAATATCTAATGCATATCTCAAAGATGATGAAAAGTCAATACTTCAATGAACCGAGGATATTGCGTCCTAGTTATTTCGCGAATCCCATTTATTTGGCCAGCTTTGTTATGATATTTGACCGTTAATAATTAGGATTCTGCTCAATCTGTGGAGCTCTTTGTGTTTCCTCAAATGGAATGGGCAGCCAGTATAGTTTATCACTCCAATTGTCTCTTTTATCTACAAGGAAGGCTTGATCCCATTCCCATCTCATTTTGCCATCTGTCCATTCATATATCCTCGTGGGATATACATCGTGCATTAACTGTGGTGCAGTCATCCAACGGCGTATATCAAACCAACGCTGGGCTTCAGCATAAAATTCGATGCCTCTTTCATGACGGACAAACTCCCTGGCTTCGCTCTGACCGGTTGTAGGCCTGTCAGGTAAACCGGCACGATTTCGTACCTCGTTAAGAGCGTCTATGCCATTTTGAATTTCACCCAGTTCTATGCAAGCTTCAGCATAATTCAATACTACCTCAGGATACCTCATGTCAACCCAGGTCAGATCCGTGTAAAAACCTCGTGGCTCAACTTCAATATCAATGAATTTCTGGATATAATATCCTGTTTTGGTAGCATTCCATGGCATTACAGGACCATCCCTGGTATCTAATCCCGGTGTTAAACTGTCTGATACGGTATGGTCAACACCTGCCGGGACAAAATATCCGGTTTGTATAAATGGAGGACCTCCAACAGCTTGGGGCCGTTCCCTCCATGGCTGACCGTGGAACATTATGGAAGCGTAAAAACGTGGTTCACGACCATAGTAAGGATCAAGGTACGGATTGGCTTCAAGTTCGGCAGCTGTTGCTTCCCTGACATACTCGTTTCCCGGGTCGAACTGGTCCCAGTCGAATTTGGTACCGTCCGCCATTTCAAACGAACGCACTGCAGGTTCTTGAGGATTATCTGACCCGAAGCACCTGTAACCATTCGGTGATTGCCAGACGTTACCCGTCTGTCTTAAACCTTTTTCCTCATTGAATTGAATGCCCCATATGATTTCGTCGTTCCATAAACCATGCTGAACAAAGACTCCCTGGAAATTGTCTGCATACTCCAAGATCTGCTCCTCGGTCATATTTGGTGGAGGATCTGCTGTGGTACCGGTTATCCCATAACTGCCATATTCCCCGTCCATCAGGGCCCTGGCAGCATCTCTGGCCGCAGCCCAGCGTTCGTTCTGAGCTCCGTCCTGAAAAGATACGAGGGAATTTCCAGCTTCATATCCGCCGTTAACCATCGGGCTGGCACAGAATGTCAATAACCTCACCTTTAAGGCCGCGGCAGTCCCTTGATTGGCACGTCCCTGTTCTATCTCACCCTTTGTTGGTAAACCATTCATGGCTTTATCAATATCAGCAAGGATAAAATCCATGGTTTCTTTCAGCGTAGACCTCTTTTTCTGAAGGAAGTCCTGTCCAAGTTCAAAGGGCTCATCCATCAGGACCAATCCACCATAGCAACGCAAAAGGTTCGTGTACATGAATGCCCTGATCCAATATGCCTCTGCCCTCAGGCGTTCAATTAATAATTGGTCTCCTGAGCTTTCCACAGGAACATCGTCAATATTTGCTAGCAGTACATTAACATTTTTAATGTTCTGGTATATCAGGTCCCATTGCGCGAAGTCATGACCCCAGGGCTGGACAAAGTAGCCGAAATTCGAGGGATTCATTGTTCCTTTGACCCAAACGAAATCATTGGGTCCATGGATGTTGACGGTTTCATCAGTTTCTGAACAGAATGCTCTCGAAGTCATCGTAAAAAGATATTCTGGTGTAGCAACAATCTTTTCGTAGCATCTGTTTAGATAAGGTTCAATTAGATTAATATCACTGAAGATTGTTTCTTCTGTGATGGAGTGAACAGGTTCCTGATCAAGGGGATCGCTACAAGATGTCAGTATCGCATCCAACATCAAAAAAAAGAACAGGCATGCTATTATCTTATTTATATGTTTCATCATCATTGATTTTTAAATAATCCGCTAAACAACTTTAAATTAGAATGAAAGATTTGCCCCAATAGCAATTGTCTTCAAAGGAGGATATATCTGCGGACCCAAATGTTCCGGGTCAAATTTATCCTGAGCACTGTAGAGTAACAATAAGTTATGCCCCATTAGGTAGATATTGGCCTTGGAAAGTCCAATTTTTCCAATTAATTCTTTTGGCAAACTGTATGTTAGAACAATATTTTTCAAACGGGTATACGCCATGTTCCCATACCAGAAAGTATTGTCATTGGTAATATAACTCCAGTATTCATTGGCCCGGTAGTGGGCTCTGGGTATATCGGTATTCAAATTCGGCTCAACACCTGGTATTCCACCAGGTGTCCAGCGGTCCTCCCATAACCATCTTCTGTAATTTCCCGGACCAGAGTGGCCTGTATTTCCAGCATCTCCTTCATAATGATTTCGCCAGACTGTTCCCTGACCTTGTACCAAAATGGATAAACTCCAATTTTTATAGCTCATATCCAGGTTTATACCGTAAAAAGTTTTGGGAATATCTGTGGGGCCAAATAGGATCTTATCCGCAGCGGTGATTTCACCATCCCCATTCATATCCTTGAAAATGACATCTCCGGGTTTTGCTCCTGACCAGTGTGGGTAAGATTCTACCGCATTCGCGTCGGCAAAAACACCAATGGCTTCATATGCAAGTACTGACCCGTAAGTATTGCCTTCACGTCTCTGATAGGATTCTGTTACTTCCGGTTCATCCATATAAACTACTTTATTTTTGAAGTAGCTGATGTTTCCACTTAAACTAAATCTAAAATTTTTGCCTATCTGCTCATTGTATGCAGCGCTAATCTCAAACCCCCGGTTGTCTACTTCTGCTATGTTCTCCTGGGGAAGCTCAACACCTGTATATTGAGGTACTGAAGCATCTCTATAAGTCAAGATGTCATACCTGTTTTTATAAAAAAAATCAGTTTCTAAACTAAATTTATTATTCAGGAACTGAGATTCAAAACCAATATTGTATGACTTTTCTTTCTCCCAGGTAATAGCCGGATTAGCAGTACTCAATTGGTACACAGTTGTGGAAGGAGTTTTGCTTGTTCCCATAGGTAAACCTGAGCTTATTCCGTACTGGTTTAAATATTGGAAGGGGTCACCCGGATCCATACCCAGCAGACCATAACTCGCCCTCAGTTTAAAGTAGTTGATGAATCCAATACTTGTTTTCCAGAACTCTTCTTCGGATGCACGCCATCCCAACATAACGGAAGGGAAATTGCCCCATCGTTGTTCCGGGGAATATTTCAGGGAACCGTCACGGCGAATCGTGGTTTCGAGCAGGTATTTTTCCTTATAGTTATAGCTTAACCGTCCAATATAGGATCTGCGGGAATAAATCCACCTTTCACCCCAATTGGTTTTCTCCTCTTCTGCACCAACATCCAATGTTTGAATTGTGTTTGAAATATAATAAAAGCGCTGAGCCCCCATATTGTTACCATCTGAGTTATACTGCTCGATAGCACCGAACAAACTTAAATTGTGATTACCAAAACTTCTTGCGTAACTGGCAGACAGTAGAAATAAATTCTTTAAATAACGATAATATTGCTCGGTATTGTTGGGATTTTGTGGCCTGAAGGACTCAGATTCGCTAAATTGCATCTGGTCTATGTATCCATCTCCATTCGTGTCTT
>SDBS01000482.1_pt1 | contig 38621 bp, 35 predicted proteins | sample 2277091 | NCBI WGS metagenome assembly SDBS01 (sample SAMN10404972, study PRJNA504765) | marine sediment metagenome | isolation source: marine sediment core GS10_PC15, 163 cmbsf | place: Arctic Ocean: Southern Knipovich Ridge | collected 2010
AAATTAATTTTAAAGTCGAATTTAGAAAAATAACTAATATAAAAAAAATTTGGTAATTATCCTTTCATTTTAAATTAAAAATAGAATTTTATTAAAAAGAAGAACATAAGATTAAAAAATGAAGGAAAGAGGTTAGGATGTTAAGATACTTTAGGTAAAATATCTTCAAGAAGTTAAAGTTATTTATGTTTTAAAATTTAACATCAATTGATGAAGTCACAACCCTATGAAATTGATGAAAATATATATCAACGCTTTGATCAAAAGAACAATATTTATAATTGTAGAAAAAAAGATTAGCCTAAATAACAATGACAGACCTAAAATTAGGAATTATTGGATATGGAAATATTGTTAAGACAGAACATATGCCGAATCTTTTAAAATTCCCCAATCTTAAAATCACTTCAGTGTTTTCAATAATAAAGGAAAGGGTGAGGCGCCCTAAAGGAGTCCCTTTTTATACCGATTACAAAGATATGGTGAAAAATGAAGAATTAGATGCTGTTTTAATAGCAACTCCAACCCATACTCATAAAGAAATTGCGTGTTTTTGCGCAGAACAAGGTCTTCACATCTTTTTAGAGAAGCCTATGGCAAGAACTCTTGAAGATTGCAATTCTATTATAGATTCAATTAATGAAAATCAAATTAAATTGTTTGTTGGTCATGTACTTAGATTTTGGCCGACCTATGGAAGTGTTAAAAACTATCTAGATGAAAACGACCAGAAGTTCGGAGAAATTCAAGCAATTACTGCAAAAAGACTGGGTACTTTCCCTTGGAGTAAATGGTTTGCTGATCAATCAAAATCCGGAGGAGTTACTTTAGACTTATCAATCCATGATATTGATTATGCATCTTGGCTTATGGGAAAAGTAATATCAGTATCAAGTAAAGCAATCACCATTAATAGACATGATATGGATGTTTTTGGTGAATCCTTAACAACTCTTCAATTTGAAAATGACAAAAAAGCGGAATGCGAAGCAAGTTGGGCAAAACCAACAGATTATATTTTCCATACAAATACTAGAATAGAAGGTCAAAAAGGGACTATTGAACTTGATGGGACTAGGATTTTTAATGAAGAATTGGAAATTAATAATATATTTTCCTCATATAGTGGGTATTATAATGAATTAGAGCATTTTTTTGATATAATGTCAAATAAAAATAAGAAATTTTTAATTACAGTACAAGAAGCTAAAGAAATAGTAAAAATATGTCTTGCTGCAAACAAATCAGCTCAAAATAACAGTAAAGAAATCTTTCTTGATGATATAGAATAAAATATAATAGAAAATAATGGTGAATCTAATTAATGGTTGATGTGAGAGGTAGGTCGAGTTTTGCTTTCTCAATAAGATTTAATAGGAAAAAAGATATACCAGCTAATTTTAAAATGAATGCTGAACAGAAATTAGCTGATATAATAAGAATTATCGAAAATCCTAATGAAATAGTAGAGGAGGCAATAATTCAATGCTTTAAGCTATTTGAAATCTCAGAAAAAGATTTTAAAAAATTTACAAGTGAGGATGGAGAGGTTGAGTTTAGAAACAAAACGAGAATACTCAACATTTCCTATAATAAGGTAAAACACAGTAAAAGCTCTGAGATTATCGCTCAAAAAGTTAATGATATAGATAATATACATGCCTATGAAATTGAATGGACAATCTTCAACGTTACCTGGGATCGCTGGAGCGAAATGATAAGAAAAATCTATGAATTCGCTATTAATCAGGGGATGAAAAAACTACCTGGATTGGGGGCTCTATTAGGAGATTTTATCAATAAAAAAATAAAAAAAACAGGAGATCAATGGATTGTAAATTCAATTAAATCGGAATTTGATGATATTTTCTATTCAATATTAAAATCTAATCCTATAATCGAATATATAAAATATCATAATAAAGGATTAACTAAATCTAATGGAATATAGATATGATAAAGACTCAATTCCATGTTTCTTTAAATAATCGTAGTAGATTTTCATGGGAAATCTTATCGATATCTTGATTACTATACCCATTTTTAAGGAGATAATTCCATAAGTCAGGAAATTTGCTACAATCTTTAAGACAGTTTGGTGTTGTTGTACCGTCAAAATCAGAACCAATAGCAATTGTATTAATATCTGTGATATTAATAATATGATCTATATGATTTTTAATTGTATCAAACTTCATCTTGTAATTTTCTTTTCCCGGTTTTTCTGCATTCAAAAAACCCATACTAAAATTAATTCCCACTGTACCATGCTTTTCATGGATTGCCTTAATCTGATCATCAGTTAAATTTCGAGGATGATTAGCAATAGAGCGCGCATTTGAATGGGAGGCAAAAAACGGTTTTTCTATAATATCATAAAAATCCCAGAAAGACGGGTCATTTAAATGGGAAACATCTAAAGTTATCCCTAATGATTGAGCTTCGATAACTAACTTTTTACCTAGTTCAGTTAATCCTGTTGTTTTCTGAGGATTTTGAAACATTGCTCCTGTCGCATATTTATTTACATTTGACCAGCTTAATCCCAGTGATCTTAGCCCAAGATGAGTACATATTCTCAATAGGCGGAATTTATCATCAATCCCTCCAGCACCTTCAAAGTGAAGAACTGCCCCTCTTTTTCCTAAATTTTGTGCTTTTTCAAAGTCATCTACTTTTTTAATCTGCATAAACTCATTCACAGGATTAGAAATAAAATCAAACCATAAATCGAGACCTTTAAGAAGATGGATTAACTTTGAGCTTGGATATATAGCTAAAAGAACAGCTAACACGTTTCCTTTTTTCATTCGAGGAAGATCATAATGACCGGTTTGGGAATATTCCGAGAATTTCCGCTTATCCTTATTCATCTTGTACAGAAGATCTATGTGACCATCGATTACAGAAAAGTTTTGGATGTCATTCATTATTTAAAACACTGACATATTTTAGAAAAATTGCAATTATGATAATTATATAAATAATCTCATCTAATATTTAAAAAATGATTATATTTTTATACCCAAATTTCAATAGGCTACAATTATGAATAATGAAAAAATTGAAAGAATACATTCGAAAAAAAATATGGTTTCCTACGGTTTTGCGGATTTTATTGGGCAATTTATGGGAATGGCATTTGGTGTTTATGGATATTTTTATTACGAAACCGAGATTGGCTTAGATAGCTTACTCTGTGGATTAGCATTTGTTTTATATGCGGTATGGAATGCCGTTAATGATCCTCTCATAGGCTACTTAACTGACCGACCATTTAAGTTCACTAAAAAGTGGGGTAGACGATTTCCGTGGATAATTATTGGAGGCATCCCATGGATTCTTAGTTATGTCCTTATTTTCACACCACCCAATGTTGACCCACAATCTGGTGCTTGGATTCTTTTTGGATGGCTTTTGTTTACAATATGCCTATATGATACCTTTGCCTCAATTTGTTTGGTGAACTATTCTTCACTTTTTCCTGACAAATTCCGTTCAGTTGAGGAACGCAGGACACTTACAGGATTAATTATACCAGTAGGTGTTTTAGGTGTTCTTCTCGGAGCTATTATACCACCACTCCTTATAACATTCGGAAATTTACAATCTTATATTATTCAAGCAGGAGCAGTATTTCTAGTTTGTCTTATTGCCCTCGTTCTAGCAATTCCCGGCTGTCGCGACGACCCAGTAATAGTTGACAGATATATTGCAAATTATGAGAAAATGGAGACGGAATCTTTCTTTAAAGAATTTAAAGCCTCATTAACACAAAAAGCATTTGTTGCATATATACTTCTTTATTTCTGTTACCAAGTCATGATAAAATCTATGACTGCGTCTATTTCTTACGCAGTACGATTTATGTTAAAAATGGAAGCAATTGCTATATCATTAATAATGGGAGCATTTCTTATAGGGGTTATTATTGGACTTCCGTTTTGGGTTAAATTAGCCCATAAAACAAATGACAATCGTAAAGTGATGACGTTAAGTGGTATCCTAATGACGGTTTCTGTAGCACCATTAATCTTTATAGAAGATTATATCCTCATTATTATAATTATGTTTGTATGGGGATTATCTCAAGGAGGTTTTTGGGCCATGTTAGGGCCAGTTTTTGCCGATGTGATTGACGAATCAGTAGTGAAAACTGAAAAACGCAAAGAGGGGTTATACAATGGATTTCTGACATTCTTTGCCCGCTTAGCCTTTGCCGCCCAAGCTATCAGCTTTGCAGTTATACACACACTCACGGGTTTCGAAGAAGGCGCAACCACACAATCTGCAGCAGCAATATGGGGGATTCATATCCATCTAGCATTGATCCCTATGATTTTTATGATCGTGGGTCTTTTAATCTTTAAGAAGTTGTATGATTTAACTCCGGAAAAAATAGAAGCCAATCAAGCAAAAATAAAGCAAATGGGTCTTTAATAACTTCAATGAAATATTGAATTTTTTATACATAATATTAACTTAATTTAATTAAAATAATTGGGATGTAAAGTTGAATACTACATTAATTAAAAATGGAAAATTAATCGATGGGACTGGAAATCCGTGGTATAAAGCAGATCTATTGATTAAAAATGGTAAAATAGAAAAAATTGCTCCAAATATAAAAAGTTCTGATGCTGAAAATACAATAGATGTTTCAGGACTAATAGTGGCTCCTGGTTTTATTGATATTCACACTCATTCAGATATTACAGTTTTATCAAGTCGAGGTGAAAATGTATTTACCCAAGGAGTAACAACTCATGCAGTTGGAAATTGTGGCTTTTCTATGACACCTATGAATACTAATATGGAAGATGATGAGGCATTAACTACATTCATAAATATGATTAGTGGGGGCGATAGTAAATACATATATTCTACATTAGAGGAATACATAGAGGGATTAAACAAAAACGGGATTCCAATTAATGTTGCTCCTCTTACAGGGCATTCAATGCTTAGATTTTACGTCCTCGGGTTAGAAAAAAGAGAACCAACTTCAGAAGAATTAGAAAAAATGAAAGAGCTTCTTGAAATTGAGATGAAGCATGGTTCTTTTGGCATGTCGACTGGATTAGATTATCCCCCAGGATCCTTTTCTAAAACTGATGAAATTATTGAACTCTGTAGAATAGTAAAAAAATATAATGGAATATATACCACGCACTTTCGAGGTTTTGAACTTGGTTTAATAAAAGCTACAAAAGAAGCCATTGAAATTGCTAAATTGGGAATACCAGTTGAGATTAATCACTTTAAACCATTTGGATTTTTACGAGGAGATATAAGAAAAGCTTATAAATATGTAGAGAAAGCCCGCGACGAAGATTTAGATGTGACATTTGATGTGTTTCCTCATGCTTCAAATGCTACTTTTCTTTTTGCTTTAATACCACCATGGGTTTACCTTTCTAATGAAAAAATTGACATTCCAAGAGCTATTGATATATTAAAAAAAACTAAGACCGACGTTGAATTTAAATCTAAAGTTTTTAAAGATATAGATGTAATCGTGGAGAGCTTCTTGAAAATTAAGGAGCAGAAAGATTGGGTTAAGGTTTACATAAACGCACCAAAAAGCCAGAAATATCATGGAAAAAATGTATATCAAAATTCAATGGAACATAACATGGATCCACGACAAGTTCTTATTGAGGTGCTAATCGAGCAGGAGGGAGCCGTAAGTGGAACTTACTTATCTATAACCGAAGAAGATAACATTGTAACAATTACTCATCCTCTAACCATGTTTGCCTCAGATGGCCGGATTATTCCAGAAAATTCTAAACATTTTCCAAATCCTTATGCCAATGGTACTTTTACTCAAGTTTTAGGGAAATATGTCCGAGAAGAAAAGTTACTCACTTTACATGATGCAATACGACGAATGACCTCATACCCCGCTCAAAAGTTAGGAATTAAAGATCGTGGTACATTAAGAGAGGGAAATTGGGCAGATATTACCATTTTTGATGATAAAAGAATCATCGACAAGGCAACCTATGAAAATCCCCGTCTATATTCTGAAGGAGTAGAATATGTTTTCGTAAATGGTATTTTAGCCTTAAATAAAGGAGTTTTTACTAGTTCAAAATCTGGAATGCCGCTAAGAAATACCAACTAATTAATTAATTTTTTTAATTACTTATTTTAGGATATCAATTAAATTTTTTTTCCTTTTTTAATATTTTAATAAAAAGTATATTAATAGGCTCAACAAATATTTAAAAAACAATGTTTTTTTAATATTCGACTTTCTTAGGTTATAATTATGAGTACAGAAGAAATTGATATAACACATTCGAAGTTCAGTATGGCTTCATATGGCTTCGGAAAATTTGTGTGGGAATTCATAAACATGGCGTTTGGTGCGTTCGTATATTTTTATTACGAAAGTGAGCTAGGGTTAGCTACATGGTTAACTGCTTTTGGTTATATTATCTTTGCAGTTTGGAATGCGGTCAATGATCCATTTATTGGGTGGTTAATTGATCGTCCTTTTAAATTCACGAAAAAATGGGGGAGACGATTTCCGTTTGTGTTTGCAGGGGGAATTCCGTGGATTATTTCATATGTTTTACTCTTTATACCTCCAGATGTGGATCCTGTTTCGGGGATGTGGATACTGTTTGCATGGTTGGTTGGTACCACTTGTTTATATGACACATTTGCTTCAATTTTCAATGTAAGTTTTTATTCCATTTTTCCGGATAAATTTCGTGCTGTGGACGAACGCAGAAAGGCTGCGGGGATTAGTACATTAGTAGGCACTTTTGGTGTAGCGTTAGGGGCGATTGTACCGCCATTATTTATCGTATTTGGCGATAGATCGACCTATGCAATGCAATCAGGAATCGTTCTCATTATAGCATTGATAGCTTTAGCATTAGCCATTCCTGGAGCGCGAGAAGATCAGGTGAGAATTGATTGCTATTTGGAAAAATGCGAAGAAGGAGAAGAAAAAGCATCATTCTTCAAAACACTAAAAAAGTGTTTAAAACAGAAAAATTTCGTAGCATTCATTTTTGCTTATATCTTTTATCGATCATTAGTGATGATGATGGTTGCGTCTCTTCCTTATATGGTAAGATTTATATTTGAAATGGAAGCGAGTTCATTAACTCTAATAATGGGAGCGTTTCTCATAGGATCGTTTGTCTCTATCCCAATATGGATTAAAATTTCTCAAAAAACTAATGATAACCGTAAAACTTTCATGTATGCCGCATTTCTTATGACAATACTTACAGGAATTCTTTTCTTTATTCAAGATTACTACTTAATGGTTCTCTTGGTATTATTCTGGGGTATGGGGCTAGGAGGTTTTTGGGTAATGATTGATCCTACATTTGGTGATGTAATTGATGAATCGGTTATCACAACTGGAAAAAGAGAGGAAGGAATTTATATTGGCATTCAAACATTTTTTAGCCGTATGGCGATGATTGTGCAAGCAGTTTGTTTTGCAATTGTCCACATATTAACAGGTTTTGTTGAAGGTGGAGGACCAGGAGATCAGCCAGAGTCTGCATTGCTGGGGATTAGAATCCATTTTGCCCTACTCCCTATGATTTTTATATTTATGGCAGGTTTTATCTTATGGAAATTCTATAAGTTGACACCTGAAAAAGTAGCAATTAATAAAGAAAAATTAGCTGAACTTGGACTTTAGATTGAAATTTTAAAAATTAAATAAATTTTCCCTTTTTTTTTCTAATTTTATACTCACTTCAGTTTGAAATCTACTAAAAAGATTTTATATACCTAATGATATCATCAATTTTTCTATTATCTAACTTTAATTTTGGCGAATTATAAGTTGTATAAAAGAGATCTTCATCAATGACATATTTTTTAATCTGGTTTAAAGCCATCCTCAAATCATTATCATCGATTTTCTGGTGTTCTGGAGAAAATTCTAGTTGAATATCTTTAAAATATTGACTAATTTCATCGATTGAGAATTGAGCGTATTCTTCCTGTAAATAAAGACTTATTAGAATATTCATTCCTATCAAGTTGCCATGAATATAATGTTGCTGCGCAATTGATTCCAAACAATACGCGAGAAAGTGTTCACTCCCTTCTTCTGGTCTAGCATTTCCCCATTCTTCACATAAAACCACCTCATTATAAAATCCATCTACTAGCGCTTTGATGCCCTTCTCAGTTACATCTCTAATTTCATTTCCCGCTTTCATTAACTCGTTGGCTATGTCTTTTGCTCGATTAAATACATTTTGATCGATTTTTTCATTTATTTCTTCTCTTGCTATTACCCAATCACCTAAAGCAGATGTAATTGATATTGTATCTGAAACACCCGCTCTATTTAAAACCTTGGGAGCACTCCTAATTAAATCATAATCAATTATAATTTCATGTGGATTGCTTTCACCAACGTAATTTACTCTATTATCTATTCTCACAGCAATCGAAGAGCATAAAAACGCATCTACAGATATAATTGAAGGGATTAGATATAATTCTAAATTAAAATTGAACTCTTCTTTAAATTTCCACGCTAAGAATTTAGCAGTATCACATGCCGTACCTCCTCCTATACCTATGATAGCATAATTATCAGTGATAAATGGTTCAAAACTGTCATAGAGTTTGTCTAAATTATCTAGAGTCATATTATAATTAAATTCAAGATATGTCGGTTTATTGGAAATCTTATTTTCAATAATTTTCCAAGGTTCCTCCATCGTGATTAGAATACATTTATCTAAGGAATCTAAGGTTTCAACTGAAAGCCACTTTCCAAATTTTGGCTTAACTACCATAAATAAAATAAGAATAATATTAAAATAAAAATTAGTATAAGATTTTTTTATCGATGGATAATGTCGATTTAATCAGAAGCAAGATCTTCCAAAATTCCCGCTCCAACTCGATTGTATTCTTCGGCAAACTTTACTCCATATTTTTTTCCGATTTCTCCCCACAACATTTTAACAAATAGATTTACTCTAATTGCATTTGGTATTTCTTCTTCTAATAATTCGACGTATAATTTATTCGCTCGAGCTTGTAATTTATACTGATGAAAGAAGTTTTTGAGAACTGTTTTATGCTCGCATATTGCTTGTATTTTGTCTTCTATATAATCCGTAATATCCACATGGAAATTTAATACTGTGGGATTACGAGCAAATAGGTAACGTTCTCCTACAGCATGAATGGTTAATCCCTCTTCGAAATGTTCTGGATAACATAAGTCAAATGGACTTTGCCAACACGCTTCGTTGACAGCTTGCGCAGTAATTATATGATCCATATTTTCTTCGTCTATTCCATTTAAATCAAAGGAAACTACAATATCGGGTTTATACTTTCTTATTAAATAAATCAGCTTTTTTCGTAGCTCCATATAATCCACACCTACTAAAGTATCTGTGGGGTAATCTAAATGGACGATTTCGTCAGCACCCAATCTTTTATACGATCTGTCCACTTCCTTGCGATTTCTCTTGAGTGCTTTTTCTGCCGTAATACCAACACAATCCCAATAATCATCCGTGATCCTTACACAAATCAATTTATTCCCTTCACTTGTAAGCTTCTTAAGAGTACCTCCTGACCATATAGAAAGATCATCTGCATGTGTTCCAATCGCTAAAACAGTTTTATAGATTAATAGCTCCTTTACTGTTTTCTTAACAACTTCTGCAGCCTCATAGCTAAGTGATTCAAGTTCATGACCTACAAATCGCTGCGGTTTTTCTAGATCCTCTTTGAAATGGTCGGGCTGTTCCCCATCTTCCCATTCAAAAGGATTAAATGTGAATTCCATAGGTTTTAATTTATATTCACCTAAAGGAATAAAATATCCTAATTCTTCCTCTACAACGCTAATTACCATATAAATATCTTCCTTATTACCATACTTATCGAAGAGAGGATTAATTAATCCCGGAAAAGCTTCTCCCGGAAGATTAAGGAAATGTAAATTTCCAATGCGTATCTTGCTTATTACTGTAGAAATTTGGCCATCAATCAATTCTCTATCGAAAAACCCGATATCAAAAAAAAGTCTGAAATTAGCATTAGTTAGAGGTAAAAGTACATTTCTATAGCGAACTTCAATATTCGACGTCTCTAATTTTTTGTCATTGTTAATAATTTTTTTTATTTCTTTATATATCTCATCAGCATAAATGCTTAATTTCTCGTAACCGTGTTCACAATAAATAGGTGATTGTGCCCCACTTAAGCCCATAGCAAAAAGTGCAACACCTCCGAATTCTTTTTCAATCATACCACTTACAAGACCTGGATAATCAGCTGAGATTTCTGTATTCGCTCTGTTAGTTATTTCGGGTTGCGCGGTAAAAGTCCAGAGAATCCCTATTAATGAATCTCCTGATTTGAATTTTAATAAATTTAGACTTCCATCTACCAGAGCAGGATCTCTATAATTTTCTATTAAGTCCTCTCTGGTCGAACAAGAATGGTACATTTCTACTGGAACAAGATTGTTTTCTGCCTCAATCACCGCCTCAACAATCATATCGATTACATGTAATATATAGCGTTTATTTATACCGGACATGCCAATAAGAGGTCCATATAAACCTAATGTGTCTGAACCCGCATGGGTATGAGTCGCAAAAACAAACACTCTTTTTGACAAAAATCCATAAGCATCTAATCGAGATCTGATCCGTTCTCCAAGATCTCGCAGCATACCTACAATTTCAAGAGAAATCAAAGCAATCTTAGTATCTCCATCAGAAAGAACCATAACTCGAGTAGAAATAGGATCATGGACACCAGTAACTTTAGGAGCCTCCATCATAGCAAAACCAGCTATATAAAAATCACCAAAATCTCCACCTATATTAGGAGTAATATCTCGCTTTGAAAAACCTGCTTTTATTTCCATTTTTTCACCTCAATTTTTCTATATTTCTAAAAAATAGTAATATTTATCAGAAGTAACTATCTCTAAAAAATTTGTCCAGAATTAATCAAAATTGCATGTATATAATTTTTCGACGCTTTATTATTGAGAATTAAAAAAAAAAAAAAATTAAGAATTAATTTTACAAATTCATTTGTAGCAATTTTGCTTTGTTTTCTTTTACCTTCTCTGGTGTTAAGTCATAAAATTTCCAGAAAATTATAACTCCGATAGCTAAATAAATTGCCGGTATTAGCCCGAAATGTAATTGAATCCCAAATTGTGCTAATGGAGACTGTGTTTCAGCACCTTCTACAAAGCCCGTAAGTTCATGAATAAAAGCTAATGTTAATGCTTGAATTACTCTTGCTAAATTGACAAAGAATTGGCGAAGACCACCATACGTAGATTCTTTACGACGCCCCGATTCGACGACCGATTCATCAATAACATCACTGTAAGTGGGTGTAATCATTATCCAAAAACCTCCGAAAGCAAGTCCCCATAGAAATAGGATAATTAAATCACCAATTAAGCTGGTCATAAACGTTAAAGGAGCTGCAAATATTGCCATAAAAACAGCACAAATTAACCATGTTTTCCTATTATCTTCCGTTTTTTTTGTAAACTTTGCCCAGAATGGAATTGATATTAACGCACCTAGCATCATCACTAAAATCATAATGGTCACAGTCTCCTCCGATTCCCCTAAAACAAATCTGGTATGGTAAAATGTTGAGGCTTGCATCAACTGAATCATGGCCTGGTATAACACATACAATAACAAAAATGCCATGTAATTCTTATGCATTACAACAGCTTTTACGGATTTAAAAAAAGAATCCCTTTCTTGTGTTTCAGAACTTGCTAAATAGCTATCTACCGTCTCTTGGTCGTCTCTTATCCCTGGTATCATGAAAAACCAGCAAATAGTACTAACCGCAACACAAATCCATGCCATGAGAGCATAAGAACTGATATCTCCGAAACTAATTATCATGGGAGGTATTAAAAAGGATAAAATCACGCCAATAAAACCTAAATATACTTCAAATTGTGATACAGTCCGACGTTCCCCTTGGTCTCTATATTTGTCAGGAGTGATACTCCAGTAGTTTACAGTAAAGAAGGATTCAATCGTATCGAATAGACATGTGGAAAAGATTAACCAACCAAATAGCCCCATTTGTGAGCTTTGCATTGCTGCAGGGGGAGAGAATATTAACAAAAAGCATAATAGCATTGGGAGAAAGAATATTACAACAAATGGAAATCGTCTACCCCATTTTTTTGTAAATTTAAATGGACGATCTGTTAACCACCCTATGAATGGGTCATTAAACGCATCGTACACCGCATAGATTAAAATCCCCATACCCGCTAGTAATGAACTCAATCCTAGTTCAGCTTCATAGAAGAAGAATATTAATATGCTTAGTACACCTTGTATTAATTCTATTGGTAGACTTGTTAAGCACATGGAAGCAATACTTTTCTTTGAATGGAAAATTATGGGAAGCTCTTTATTTTCACTCATTTTATAAAACCTAATTTTGTTTTTTAGATAAATAAATATTTTTAATTGGGTGCTGGTGCTGTTTTATCTTCAAATAATAAGATTTAAAGTTAGAACAAACATACCTTTAATCTATTATGAAGGCACAAGAAAAATATCATTTCAAGTGTTTAAAATGCGGACAATTAATTGACAACGCTGATGATGATCTAAAGCAATGCCATAAGTGTAATGGCCCAATTTCTATTCAAATGAACATTGAACAATTGAAAGAAGTAATTTCAAAAGAGGAATTTCATACTCAACAAATTAAATCGATGTGGTCATTTTTCGAATTCCTGCCTCTACTTAATAAAAAAAATATTGTCTCATTAATGGAGGGTAATACTCCAATTCTCAAAAGTAAACGATTAGCACAAAATCTTGGTTTAAAAAATTTAACTCTTAAATTAGATTTCTTAAATCCTACTGGTTCTTTTAAAGATCGTCAGATTTCGATGGGAACGAGCAAAGCTATTGAATTTAACAAATCTTCAGTAATTACAGTTTCATCTGGAAATGTGGGAGCTTCTGTTGCAGCATACTCAGCAAGAGCAGGCTTAAAAAATATCATATTAATCCCTACAATTGCCCCAGAAAGTAAAATCATCCAAATTAAACAATATGGGGGAAATGTAGTTAAAATTGATTCAGATTCTACTGAATTTATTTCTCAAATTGTTGATAAGGCAAGCAGTGAATTTAATATGGCAAATTTGATTACTGCGGGCATTTACAATCCTTTTGTAAACAAAGGTGCTAAGACAATATCGTACGAAATTGCAATTCAAAGTAAACGTGATAATCAAGGATTTCCAGATGCTATAATTATTCCCGTTGGAGGAAGTGGATTACTAAGTGGTGTTTATGAAGGATTTCAAGAACTTATGGATTTAGATATAATTGAACATATGCCAAGGTTGTATGGTGTTCAGCCAGAAGGTTGTGCTCCCTTTGTAAATGCAATTGAAAATAATTCCTTACCTGATTTTGTGTTTCAAAATCCTTGGAAAAGGATTAATACTATTAGCACTGCTTTAGCTGATGATATTCCATTAGATTGTTATACTGGGATTCCCGCTATCAAAAATTCGAAGGGTTATGCAGTCGCAGTGTCAGATGAAGGAACATTAATTGCCGGTAAGCAATTGAGTAATTTGGAAGGGATTTTTGCTGAGCCTTCAAGTTGTACAACTATCGCAGCAATAGCCAAATTGCTAGGAAAAGGATTAATTCAAAGTGATGAAAATATATATTGTTTAATTACTGGATCAGGATTCAAGGATATTAAATCAATCGAACCAATGCTTCCCGAATCAATTAATGTAGAAAAAGATTTTGATTGGCGTTCTGTATTTAAAAAAATATTAGCCGCATAATTGATATTCACATAAATTGCATTAATTAAATCTAGAGATAAAAACTGTTTAAACAATAAAAAAAGAAAAAAATTAACAAAGAAAAAAAAAAAAAATTATAATTGTTTTTGTTTTAAAATCTCGGAATTTTGTTCTACTTTAGCTTTATCTAATTTATAGACTTTCCATATAAGTAAGAATGCTAAGAAATAGAAAACCATGGGTATACCCGCCATAAGAAATCGGATTCCAAATTGTGCTGACAGTGTTTGAGAGCTTTGCCCCGGAGGAGCTCCTGGTATATAACCTGTAAGTGTGTGAACTATAGCAAACGAAATTGCCAGAATAATTATTGATATCCTTTCAGTAAAGATTCTTATTCCAGATAAGGTGCCTTCCTGTCGTTTTCCAGTATCGACAACTAAATTGTCAATTACATCTGAAAAGCATGGAAACATCAAGACCCAAAAACCCCCTATACCGAATCCAATTAATGCGAATAAAATCGTAGTTGTTAATAGGTCACTCACAAAAAAGAAGGGAATAAATAGAATTGTAGTTAGTAATGTTCCATAAGTAATTGCCTTTTTGTTTCCTAATTTTCGGCCTAAATGGCTCCAAATAGGAATAGAAATAAGAGTAGCTACAAGAAATCCAGCAATCATTACAATTTCAAGCTCTGGATCTGTCGATCCAATAATATATTTATTCCAAAATGGAAGGGAAGATAACATCATTACAGTCATAACCGCATGTCCCAAGCTTACAAGTATATATGCCACGAAGTTCTTTTCTCTTAACGAACTATTTAAAACTTTCAAGAATGATTCCTCCTCTTTTTTTTCTTCTAAAACCCGTATCTGGCGCGCGATTAACGCCTCATCTTCTTTCACACCATGAAGGGAAAATAAAGCCATAACAAATCCTATTACGGAAACTACTACAGCCGCAATAATGTATGAAGTTATGTCTCCATAGACAATTATAAAGGAGGGAATTAAAACACCAAGGATTATTCCAACTACACCCCACGCTGTGTTTTGGGCACCAATTTTAGTTCTTTCTTCAATAGAACGAAATTTCTCAGGGATTAACGCCATATATGAAACGAGAAACAGAGAATAAAGAAGTTCAAATATACATATCATAATCAATAGCCAAATAAACATTCCTATTTGATCTGTAAAAGGTACTGTGAAAATAAATAGATAAATCCATACAAAAGAAAGTGCTCCAATGGCAAAAAATGGATATCTCCGACCCAACCGTTTTGTAAATTTGAATTGTTTATCAGTAAACCAACCTATCAGGGGATCATTGACCATATTCCAGAGACCATAAAGTAAAAAAGCTAGCCCGACCCAAAATATACCCAATAAAAGTTCATTTTCATAGAAATCAATAATTCGGATTGAAAACGCGGCAATGAAGAAATTATCAACAAATCCACCAATTCCATACGAAGTATAAGTAAATTTAGAGTGTTTAGACTCTTCGCTCATTTTTAAAACCTTTTAATTTTTTTAATTTTTTTAAAAATAGTGTTATATTTCTATTTTTTTTCCATCTATAAATAATTATTGACAATTGATAAAGGAAAAAACTAGAAAAAAAAAGATGCTCCAATTCTTTTTATATAATATAATTTTAAATATTAACTAATAACAACTATTTTTTACTATCAGAAAATGGAACGAGATATCGACTTAACAAAAAAAGTTCAAGATTACTGTTATAAAATTGGTGCGAATATCGTAGGATTCGGCGATCCCATTCATTTTAATAAATTTTCAAAATATTACCAACCAGAACAATTCCTAAAAGGTTCGAAAACAGTAATCATTCTTGGACTCTATTTATATGATATTATTCTTGATGCTTGGAATAAAGATCCTGATACTGGCAAAAGTTATCACTTTGCAGATTCCATTTTAGTAACTTTTTGTGCTAGATTAACTAAATTTCTTTCTAAAGAGGGATATGATTCTAAAATAATCTCGTATGAACCAGGATTATTTTTAAAAGACGCATGCGCCCTAGCTGGGATTGGTCCTATTGGTAAAAATAACTTGCTAATTACAGAAGAATTTGGATCTCAAGTACGTTTAAGGGCTTTAGTTACAACCGCACCTTTAGTATGTGGAGAGCCAATTCTTGAAAGTAAGTATTGTGAAGGATGCAATAAATGCATTGAAGCTTGTCCCTCTGATGCTCTTCTCGAAGGAAAATATAAAAAGAGTAAATGTTTACCATTTTGTCTCTCCCATTTAAGGAATCTCTCGAAAGATACCGTTATTTGGTGTAATGTATGTATTGATGCATGTCCTATTGGAAAAATAAAGGAAAATAAACAGTAAATTTATTAGATCTTCTTGTTTTTTTCCAAATATTATAATTCCCCTTAAAATTTCAAATAATACTATACTATTTATTTCTAAAGATAATTGAGGATATTAAATAAATGAAGCCCCATCATAAAAGATCTATAGAAAAGCTCACAGAACATCTTAAACAAGATGATAGATATTTAGCGCTTATTATAACCGGTTCAGTTGCGAAAGGACAAGAAAAGGATGACTCTGATATTGATTTCGTTCTAGTAGTCTCTGACGAAGAATATGTGAAAAGAAAAAGAAGAAATAGATTCAGCTATTCTGATACCCAATTTTGCGATTATCCTGGAGGTTATGTTGACGGAAAAATTGTAAATCTGGAATTCTTAAAGACTGTTGCTGAACGAGGCACTGAACCTGCAAGAGATGCATTTGGAGATGCTTGGATTGCGTTTTCTAAAATTCCTGAATTGAAAGATATTTTGAACGCGATCCCTGTGTATCAAATTGAAGAAAAAGCAAGTAAAATTCAAAGTTTTATTGCTCAATTCGAGATTTCATATTGGTATGTAGGGGAAGCTGAAAAGAGAAATGACAAATATTTGCTAAATCGCGCAACTACAGATTTAGTATTATTTGGGGGGAGATTAATTTTAGCTCATAATGAAATACTCTTTCCTTTTCATAAATTATTCATGAATGTGTTGGAAAAAGCGCCTCAAAAACCAGTCAATTTACTTAGATTAATTAATAGTTTAGTAAATTACCCTAATTCTCAAACTGCTAAAGAATTTTATGAATGTATCAAAAACTTTAAGCATTGGAAATTGCAAGGGTTACCAGGAACCCAATACATGTTGGATACGGAGTGGGCATGGATTGAGGGAAAACCATATATTGGAGATATTTAAAAACTCACCTTATTTTTTATAATAATAATCCATAAAACTGCTGAGAAGGCAATTTAAAGAGGGAATGAATTTTTTCAAGAATTTTATGATTAGTTTTATACGCCTCTCCGCAACGTACAAGAGAATTTTACATAAATATATAATAAATCTGGAAAATTATCCTCTTATAGTGTAACATTTTATTATATATGCTAAAATATTAGGGGATGTAATTTGAGTAAAGCAGAACAGCCATCACAACTATTTGATGATAAATGTAAGATATTATTTAATTATCTTCCTATGCCTTCCTATGCATGGCAAATAATTAATGAAGATGATTTCATTTTAATTAATTATAACCAAGCAGCCCATGAGATCACTAAGGGAACCATAGAAGAATTTGTTGGAACAAAAGCATCAGATTTTTATAAAGATCAACCCGAAATTTTGGATGATTTACAACAATGTTCGAAGGAAAAATCCAATTTCTTCAAGGAAATGAAATATAACTTCAAAAGTGGTATAGAAAAATATCTATCAGTTAACTACGGATTTATCCCTCCGGATATTATTGTGGTACTTACAAAGGATATTACTGAAAAAAGGAAAGCAGAAATAAAAAATGCGGAAATTGAATTAGAGCTTAAAAAATCTGAAAAAGAATTAAAAAAGCTTAATTTGGAACTGGAACAGACAATTGAAGAAAGAACAAAAGAATTAAAGAAATCAGAACAACGATATCGTCTAATTGCGGAAAACGTAAATGATATGATAGCTATTCTAAATGAGGAGCATAGATATGAGTATATTAATGAGGGTATTCATAATCAACAGAGGGGCACTTCTAATGAACTATTAATTGGAACTTCTCCTTTAGACATTGTTCATCCAGATGAGGTTGAAATGAACAAAAAATCATTTAGAAAAACCTTAAAAGAAGGAGAGGGTGTTTTAGAAACAAGAATCAGAAATATGTGGGGCGGCTATAATTGGTTTGAAGTTAAAGGAAAGACCTTTATTGATGTAGATGGAAAGAAGAAAGTACTTATAATTGCTAGAGACATTAATGATCGGAAAGAAAAGGAATTATTATTAAAACAGTCAGAGCAAAAATATCGCCATTTATTTGAGAAATCACCATATAGGATTGTACTTATTAACACAGACGGAAAAATAATAGATTACAATTCATCAACATCTAATCTTATGTCAAAAAATAAAATAGATTTAATTGGAAAAGATTTTCGAGAATTAGAATTTATTACACAAGATAATTTGCAGATCCTCAAAAAAATGTTTACAGATTTACTTATAAAAGGATTTACGAATCCCGTCGAAATAGACTTCGGAAAGGAAAGTAACTTAGGATGGGCTAATTTGCATGCTTCCATAGTTCAGATTGATAATCAAAAAATCATTCAAGTACTCGTAGAGGATATTAATGAAAGAAAAAAGGCGGAATTAAAATTAAAAGAATCTGAACAGAAATATCGTCTGATCACTGAAAATCTTAATGATTTCATTGGTATTATCAACGCTCAATTCAAAATTGAATATTTCAACGAAAAAGGTTTGAAGGAATTAAGTGGATTTTCAACTAAAGAGAGAATAGGGAAAAATCCTTTAGAACTCGTTCATCCAGATGACTATGAAAAAGCTAAGAAAAACTTTAGTGAGGTCTTTAAAACTGGAGAAGGTATGGAAGAGATTCGCTTTAAGGTAAAGAATGGAGCTTATATGTGGCTTGAAGTTAAAGGAAAGACATTCATTGATATAGATAAGAAGAAAAAACTGCTTATCGTATCAAGAGATATCACCGAAAGAAAGATAGCAGAAGAAAAATTAAAGGAATCAGAGGAGATATTTAGGAGTATTACTGAACAATCCTTACTTGGAATTGCTATTATGCAAGATAATTTAATTAAATACGTGAACAATCGACTAGCAGAATTGTTTGGTATACCAGTTGAAGAGGGGATTGGTTTGCAAGCTAAAGAATTTCTTAATTTCATTCATCCTGACGATAAACTTTTTGTAGCTGAACAAACAAGGAAGAAACAATTAGGTGAAAAAGATGTTATTAATCAATATCAATTTAGAGGGCTTAAAAAAAATGGAGATATTATTTGGTTGGAAGTGTTTTCTAAAACTATAAATTACCAAGGAAAACCAGCAATTTTAATTACCATAATAGATATAACGGAAAAAAAAAAATCCGAACTAAAATTGATGGAATCTGAAGAAAAATACAGAGAACTATATGAAGAAGCCCCAAATGCTTATTTCTCAATAGGATCTGACGAAAAAATAATACACTGGAATAAAGCTGCTGAGAGACTTTTAGGTTACACTAAAGAAGATTTTCTACATATGAATGTACCAGATTTATATGCAAACACCGAAAATGGATTACCTAAAGCCCAAAAAATATTTCAAATGTTCCTGCAAGGAAATGAAATCAGAGACGAAATGCTCCAAATGAAGCACAAAGATGGGAAGATAATATGGGTAAGCTTAACGGTAAAGCCATTAGTAGATCCAGATGGAAACGTTATTGAATCCCGTTCAATGATAATAGATATTACTGAACGTAAAAAGGCAGAAGAAGAAATCTCGAATTTAGCGAAATTTCCTGCAGAGAATCCGAATCCCGTGTTAAGGGTAAACAAAGAAGAAATAATGTATATCAATCAAAGTGGTAAAAAGTTCTTCAATATTAAAGTAGGTACTAAAATTCCAATTGAATTGTATGATATTGTTCAAATTGCATTTAAAGAAAATATTAATAAGACTTTGGAAATGGAGCGAGCTAATAAAGTATACTCCTTTGTCATTACACCAATACAAGAAACTGGATATGCAAATATTTATGGAATAGATATAACAGAAAGGAAAGAAGCTGAGCAGAAAATTAAAGGATCTGAAAAAAAATATAAAGAAGCCTTTAATCGCGCGAATTTTTACAAAGACCTTTTTGTCCACGATATAAACAATATCATGCAAGTTATTAATTCTTCTGCAGAACTCATTTCTTATCAATTTGATCAGCTAGAAAAAACAATAGACATAGAAATGATCACAAATATGATCAAAAAACAAGTGATGAGAGCCAAAAAATTAGTACAGAGTGTCAATACTCTCTCAGAACTTGAAAATAATGAAAAACCCATTCAGCCAACTGAAGTTTGTGGTTTGATGAAAAATACCTTTAATTATATAAACACAGCGTATCAAGAGAGAAATGTCACTATTAAATTTGAATATTTTAGCAAACGGATTTATGCTATGGCTAATGATGTCCTTCAAGACGTATTTGATAATATATTAATCAATTCTGTAAAATATACCAACGAGAATTCTCCGGAAATATTTGTTAAAATATCTAAAGAAAAAAGAGATAAGATCAAATACATTAAAATCGAGTTTATAGATAACGGTATAGGAATAGCAGATGAAAGAAAGAAAATTATCTTTAAAAGAGGTCATAGAGAACTTAAAGGTCAAAAAGGAATGGGCCTTGGACTATCCTTAGTGAAAAAAATTGTTAAAAAATATAATGGTAAGATTTGGGTTGAAGATAGAGTAAAAGATGATCATACACAAGGGAGTAATTTCATTCTTTTAATCCCTCGATCACAAGTTAACTCTGTTTTCTAAAAATAAGGCTATTTTCACTATATATGAGAAAAAACCTTAGAAAAATCCTCTTTTTTAAATTAAGAAGAAACCTCATGGAAAGAATAGAAAAATTGAATACAGATGTCTTACCTAAATTGGAATTTATATATATGCAAAATAATGTCAATCAACTGAGATATAGAGAAGATTTTGACTTTATTTAGTGTTTCGCAAAAGTGGGTTTTTACAAGGATTTTTCCATATACAACCAAAAAGGTTGGAATTGTGGTGGCGCTTCAGTTTCAGGATATATTTCTCTTTCTCGAAATCCTGCCGAACGGTAAACATATTGTGCAGCAACCATAAATTTCCCCGTATCAAGCCTAACGGTTGAAAATCCGAATTCCTTTCCTTTTTTTAGCAATTGGTTAAGCATTGCTTTTCCATAACCTTTTTTCCTGTATTCTGGCTTAATATACATCCTCTTTATCTCTCCAACATCTTTTTTAAGTGTTCTTAATGCACCCATTCCTCCAATTCTTTGCTTGATTTGTAGAACGTAGTAAATACCCTCAGGTGGTATATAAGACGTTAAATCTTCAAGGGTCTTCTCTGCGTATTCAAGGAGACTTTCTCCTGCTATCGAAGATGTATCAATGTTATATCGTTTCTGCACTTCATCAGAGATCCAAGTAAAATACTCTTCGGTTAGTTTAATTAAGTGTGATTTATGTAAATCTAAATTAATAGGGATAAATTCAGCCACAATAACTTAAATGCTCACTAATTTAAAAATTTAAATAATAACAGCAATATTTAATTTTATATTTTGAAGCACTAATTCGAACTATATTTGAACTTCGAACATGAACACTATAAATACCTCTAATGCTATTTATACATTAGGTGTACTTCTTTTTAATTTAAAAATATTTATGAAATATTAAATTCAATTATAATTCAAAATAGAACGGTTTCTTTTTTTTTATCAACCCTAGTTATATATTATAGGTTTTTCTTTATATTATCAAAAAGCGTTGGTGTAAGCTATAGATAAAACCAAAGATTATTATAAAGTTCTTGATGTTGAAAAGGATGCAAACGAAGAAGAGATCAAGATTGCGTATAGAAAATTAGCCATAAAATATCATCCCGATTTAAATAAAGACGATCCACATGCTAAAGAGAAATTTATAAAATTAAAAGAAGCATATGAGACGCTAAAAGATCCGGAAAAGCGCAAAATTTATGATCAAGTCGGTTTTAATCCTAAAAATATTGATCTTGGTGATTTTTTCAGCAGATATGATCCTATAAAACTCCAGGAGTTATTTAGATCGATGTTTAGAAATAGGAGGCCCAACTATAAACCTCCTCCAGACACTATGTATATTTAATTATTATTACTTTCTTTTTTTAACAACAGTAAAATATGAAGAGCTTTATTTAAATAAAACTGAGCTCTCATATAAAAAATAGAAAGAAAATAGTATATAAAATGGAAAAATCTGTTCTAACGAGTTTTGTTATCTATTGTTCTTGTTCTTGAAGCTCGTTTGGTTTACCCCCGCAAAAAGCCTGAAATTTAACGAATTTTACTTCTTTTCCACAGTTAGGACAAAAGTACATCCCATCAGGCTTGTCGTGATAAGAAAAACCACACGTCTTGCATACTACATCACTTCGTTCTTTCTGAACTGCAGTCATATTAGATAAATAAGAAATGAGCTCTAAAAAGGTTGATATTATATATTGAAAAGAAATTGAGAGTCCTATTAATATTAAATAAATTTCTTTAAATGAAATTGTATAAATTAAAAATTACACCCAATTCCCAGCGCAGGGTAGTCATCAAACATCTCGTTTTTTTATGTTCGATTCATTCTTTATTGGGTTTTATTTTTGGTCATCAATGGCATTTGTTAAAATTTCCAACGAGGGTCTATCTTTTCGAGCTCCAATATAGCGCCAAACAATTGTTCCGTTTTTATCAATAAGAAAATCTGAAGGCACTGCCATCTTTGTTTTCATAAAAGATTTGTCCAGCATGCTTCCATAGGTATATACATTGTAAGTCTTTGCGATTATTGCCCCACGATCTGAAATCAACGTAAATTTGAAATTGTGCTCTTCAGCCATAGCGATTGTATGTCGAACACTGTCAGTACTAATAGCGATTATCATCACATTCCTATTTTTAAATTGTTCATAATTGTCTCGAATTTTGCGCAGATGCTTTTTACAGGGTTTTCACCAAGCACCTCTAAAGAAATCTATTAAAATAAAATCTTTCTCCTTAAGAATATCCGTTAGATTCACTTTATTATCATAAATATCAGTTGTTTCTATTAACGGTGCTTCAGTCCCTATCGGTAGTCCCTTTTCTGGAAATTTTTTTGAAATATGTTCAGCAGTCATTAATTCATTTATACCTACTTTAAAATTTAAAATAATTCATAATAATTTATTAAATAAAAAAAATAGAAAAATCCAGAACCTTCGCAAAAGGTTGTCATCAAGCGTCTAGGATTTTCACACAAGATTCATTCATACCTGGATCATAATTTATAAATACTTATCCATAGCCTCAATCATTAATTCTATATTGGGTCTGTCGGTTTTTGTTCCTATGTATTGCCACACAATTATTCCGTCCTTATTTATTAGAAATTTGGACGGTATTGCATGCTTTGGTTGAAATTCATCGTGTTCAGGACGCTCCTCTGTTAAATAGACGTTGTATAAATTCGTAAGTTCAGCGCGTCGATCAGCTACAAATGTGAAAGGTATCTCATATTTTTCATGCAGTTGTTTCATTTTTCTTGGATTGTCGACTGCTATTGATATTAATTTCACATTACGCTTTACAAAGTCTTCATGATTTGGGATTAAAACACTTTTGAAATGCTTTTTGCAATGTGGTCACCAGGTGCCACGCCAAAATTCTATCATTACACCATTATGTTTTTCAAGTAAGTCAGCTAATTTTATATCATTATCAAAAACGTCCTTCGTTTCTATAATTGGTGCTTTAGAGCCTATAGTTAAACCTTTATTAGGAGTCGATATATGTTGTGTTTCTGTCATCATTAAAGAATATTTCATTATAAGATTTAAAGAATATCGTAATAATTTATTAAAAAAAAGAAATAAAAAAAATCCCACAACCCTTGCAGGTCGTCCTCGAGCGTCTCATTTTTTCACATTCGATTCATTCAGTTTTGGGATTTTATGCTAAATTATAATTTAATTATCATTTTGAAGTATATTCTATGAAATATACGATTTCTTGACAGTGAGGACAATAATAATATCCACCTTCAGAATTTTTTAATATTGTTCCACATCTTTGACAAATAATCATATTAAACCATGTAATAGATTCATTGAAATGTTAAAAAGATTAATTTTATATTTTAAAAGATTAGAGATAGTCAAATTGACTAGTTACTATAATAATAAAAAAGAGGAAACCCAGAACCTTTGCATAAGGTTGTCATCAAGCGTCTCGTTTTTTTACGCTAAAATCATTCTAGTTTGGGTTTTAATTTATAAACATCTATCCAACGCTTCTGTTATTATTTCCATTGAAGGTTTATCTTCTTTAGGACCTATGTATCTCCACACAATAACGCCGTCTTTATTGATAAGAACTTTTGAAGGGACTGGAAGACCAACCTGAATTTTATCATGTTCTTCGGCTGGTTCTTTTAAAATCATGTTGTATAATTTTGAGATTGTAGCACCGCGGTCTTCGATAACTTGAAATGTATAGCTTCTTTCGTTTTTCACCTTTAGTAATCGTCTCTTACTGTCTTTTGCAATTGCAATTAAAACAACATCTCGCTTTTCCAATTCAGCCATTTTTTTTTGTATACGAGAAAGATGTGCAACTCAGAAGGGTTTATGGCCATCTCTGGAAGCCAGAGAGAAATATTTGGACACCATCCCCCTCGAAAAAAATCAATTAGAACACCACGATGATTTTCGAGTAGATTTGCTAAGCTTACATCTTTACCTTCAATGTCTTGTGTATCAAACATAGGAGCTTTAGAACCTGTTGGTAGGCAAATGTTTGGAGTTGATATGTGTTCAGTCATCATTAAGGATAAGAGTATCTATAATATAAAGAGTCTTTTTTTAAAAAAAAGGCTTAATTAAGAATATTTATTCTTCAAGAATTTTAGGAATAATATCTTTAATTGCTAATAATGATGGATTATTTTCTGGAATATCTATTAATGGAATTCCATTTAAATCAAATTCCATAATTCTTTCATCTTCGGGAATTTGTCCAAAAATGGGTAAATTTAATTCATTCAGTTTTACTAATATTGTGTCAATATTTCCTTTTGCTTTATTTATAATGACTCCCAATTTCTTATAATTGGTAAATTTTTTTGCTCGATTGCGAATTGAATTTGCAGTTTTAATGCTTCTTATAGAAATATCTGTAACTATAACTAAGATATCAACAGATTTAATAACCATACGATTAATCTGCTCAAGTCCCGCTTCACAGTCGATCAATACGATATCAAAATCCTTAGAAATTGACTCTATTACTTTTCTTAAAAGCGTGTTCGAAGGGCAAAAACAACCTGAGCCTTCAGGTTGCCCTATTGAAAATAAACAGAAGTCTTTACTCTCTGCTATCCCATTGTATATTTCAAAATCTATATTTTCTGCCAATTCTTGTGAACTTTTATCTTTTTTTGACACTTTTTTTATTGTATCCAATCGCATCTCTTCCAAACTTTTTTTAGGCATTAATTTGACCATCTCACATAAATGAGGATGAGTCGGATCAGCATCAATTAAAAGCAGTTTATAATCATATAATTGTGAAATTCCCTTTGTAAGAAGAGTAGTTATTATACTTTTTCCAACACCACCTTTTCCTACAACAGATATAATAATAGGTTTTTCGATATTATTCATTGTCATAAATCTCTCCCTACACTTTTTCGATTTTTGTTCGTTCTTCGAGTACGTCTCTTACTAGATCACATGTATCATAATAGGGGCATTCTTTGCAATCCCATTCATAATCACAATCAGCACGCTTTTTCCACTCTTCTACTCTTTTTGCCCATTTTTTCTTTCTCTCTTCGCGTATTTCAGAAGTAATTTCGATGAATTTATTAATAGAATCTGTATAAGAATTAATAATTAAAACTTCCATAGATTCTATAAGATTCCCAAATTTTTCTTTATACAAATATAAGATAGCATTTCCTAAAAACTCAAATGAAAAGCCTTTTTTTACGATTTCAGAACTTAATCTACACCAAAACTTCTGGGGTACAGATCTTATCATGAAACCTTCTATCCCATTAGATATAAAACTAAAATGCTTGAGGTCTTCAATTTGCTTTTCAGTAATTTCCCTACTTCCGATTGTAATAAACAGCCCAAAATCTAAATCTTTTTCAGCAATATCCCTTATTTCTTTACCAATTAATACTATTTTTCCATCTTCTACCAATTCAGCTTCTCTAATCGGATAAATAAGAGAAAAGGATTGTTTATTCATGCCTCCTAATTCAAATTTCGTTTCTTCACTTAGAATAATTTCTTTACATTTATCTAAAGCGACTTTAATGTTATGATTTTTAAAAAAAATTGAAGGTTTAGAATTTCTTTTGTATATTTTTACTTCCTTCTCTAGTTTAACTTCTTGCTCTTCAAATTCCTTTAAGCTTTCAATTATTTTTTTATTGTTCACTAGTTATTATTAGCTTTTTTTGTTTTTTAAATTGCCTTTTTTCAAATAGTCTCTTATACTTTTGGTGTATTATTTACGATATACCCCATATTTAAAGACAGCATCAGTCATAGCTTTCACGTTTTCAGGTTTAGATTCGTCAGGTATTCCCGATACACCTCCATCTACAATATATCCTCCACCTTCCATACATCCTTCAATAGATTGTTTAACATAATTTTCTACTTGTTGAGGTGTTCCTGTAACTAATAATGAAGCGGGCACATTTCCCTTAATTGTAGCGTAATCTCCAAATTCTTCTTTTCCCTTAATAATATCAGATTGATCAAACCAATAAATTAGTTTCCCTTTATGTTTCTTAGCAAACTCTGCAAGATATGGAAATCTATCAGTATATTTTCCCTCGAAAAATGGCATTGGAATTAAATTTTTTTGTATGAGCCCTTCCATGATTTTAGTTAATGTTGGCCAATAAAATTCCTCGAATTGATCGAAATTCATAAATCCTTCAGCACCTCGATGTAATGGAATAAAAATTATATTGTTTTCTTTGAACATCTCTGCTAAAGACACAACTGATGCTATTGAAGATTCCACCATTAAATCTAACAGAGCTTTTAATTCCTCGGGCTGACGGTACATATCTAACATGATTCCTTTCATGCCTCTAAAGAATTCACTCACAACATCATAGGGTGCTTGCGTGACATTTAAAAATTGTATGGGAAATCCTAACTTCTTCATATCTTTAGAATATTTAAGCTGAGTCTGCATCCAGCTAAAAAAGGTCTGAGTTGCCTGTTCAATGGTCTGTAACAATTTTTTTGCTGGAGGAAGTGCAAAATAAGAGGGTAATCCAAGCTGTGAAATATAACCACTACCAAGACTTATAATATTAGGAAAATCAGAGAAACCTTCGAGATTCGAATAATGCCGCGGGAGAAGTTTACGAAGTAAAAAGCCAGTTGGATCTCTAAAAAATTCAGGATATTCGTTAGATTTCATATATTCTCCTTCAACATATTGGTATGGATCATTATCCTTCAATCTTTGTGTCTCTTCATTTGCTCCGGGCCATTTGAAATACTTCACTCCCAATATATCATAGAGTGACCCATTAAACATAACTGCTATTGGAGGAACCATATCCCAATTGAAGGGACTAAATATGTCTATGGTTGCTTGCGCAAATTTGTCTATGTTATACATTGCCTCCTTTTTACTCAATCCTTGCTGATTAGAAGCGTAAAATGTTGCAAGTGGTGCTATGGGCACTCTATCTGGTTCTTTTAGGCTTATTGTTGTCATAACACGCTCATAACGTTCCTTATATAATTCGCGTGGCTTTTTCTCGCTAATGCCCATAAGTTTTACACCTCAATCCACTTTTTCGCTAAATTAACAGCATCAACAGCGCTTTCTCCATATGCATCTGCTCCAACATATTCAACGATCCGCTCATCGACAGTGCCTCCTCCTATCATAATCTTTACTGATTCTCTTAATCCTGCGTCTTTAATTTTTTGAATGGATTCTTTCATTGAATCAAATGCAAGCGTTAAAAAGCCACTAAGAGCAATAACTTTTGGTTTAAATTCCTTGATTTTTTCAACAAAAGTATCTGAAGGAACATCCACTCCCAGGTCTAATACTTCATAACCATTTGTTTCCAACATGAATTTGACCACATCTTTACCAATATCATGAATATCACCCGCTACAGTTCCCAGAAGGACTTTTCCTTTCTTAGATTCCTCTATGTCAGACTCTTTAATTAAAGGAGCAAGTTCTTCAAAGATCTGTCTGAGAATCTCTCCAGACATAATCAAATCAGGCAAAAAATATTCCTTCGACTCGAATCGTTTACCGATTTCTGCCATCGCTGTTTTTACATCATCCATAATTACCATTGGATCTTCATTTTTCGAAATTCTTTCCTTTAATAACTCATTAACTTTATCTTCATTTAATTCGACTATTTCATTTATAAAACTGGACAAGAAACAACATCTCATTTTTAATTTTTTTGTTTGAATTATGTTTACATTTACTAGATTAATATTTAAAGATTTATCTAATATTTACCATAAGAGAATGAGGTTTCATTTTATATTTAAGAATAAGAAAAGAAAATGGAGAATAGAGACATTCATTAAAGCTTAAAAATTGGATAAAATTAAGAGATAATTTGACAATTCTTATTAGAAATCCTCATATGGCGTGACCGCATAGAGGATTGCTTTTTCTAAGGCAGCTGTTCGATGGAAAGTTCCTTCCATATATACTACTGAAGTACTCATATTGATAAAATGTTCAATTGAAGGATACCTGGCAAAAAAGTAGTGATCCCAATCAGGTTCATTATCTCCAACTATAGTAGCTATATTTTCTCCTGCCAAATCCATTATAACATTAATCATGGGCATACCCTGCACTTTTGCAGCATTTAAGCCATATCGTTTGTATGCATCTTTGCCGCTTATATTCTTTTTTCCATCATAACTCTCAGGATATTTCGCAATATCGCGATATTTAACGATGTTCAACATTACAATAGGTGTATTTTGATCCCGTGTTAGAAGTAAATCCAATTTCTTTTGACTTGGATCAATATCTAAATCATGATCCTTGGCACTTAATTCACTAAAATCGATTCTTGTTGTATCTATTGAAGTATTTATATAACTCATTTCATTCACTCTATCTATAACATCTTGAGGATAATTACGGACAAGTAGAACTTTGTAATAACTAAGTCGTTGCTCATCTGCTAACTGTTCTATAGCATTGCTATAAGAATCTTCTTCAGGAAATCTAACAAATATAATTTCATCCCATTCAGGTTCATTAATTCCTATTAAATTTAAGTTTTCATGACCTGCCCATACTATATTTCCCCCTTTAAAGAGTTCCTTTCTTCCAAAAAAATCTGAACCTTCATATTTCAAACAGACTAAAATCTCTTTCTTTCCCATTTTAACACATTAAAAGCAATTAATAAGTATAATGATAATGATTGTTCAACATAAAATAAAAACCATTTGAAATTTTATAGTCCCTTCTCACGCAACATTTGCTTAATTGTGACTTTTCTCTCTCCCTTTAAATCGTAAAACAACATCACGATGAAAGCGAGTACATAGAAGATTATTGGAATCACAGCAGTGTGAACACGCACTCCCAAAACTGCTAATGGACTTTGAACTGCTTTAGGATTAGTATCATAATTTGTTGCGATGTGAACTAATGCTAATATAACCGCAATGAAGATCGCTGAGCTCCGAAAGATAATATTCCTTAAGCCATGAAGAGTTGCTTCCAAGTGTCGGTCACATTTTAAGGTAATTTCATCATAACAATCTGCTGCAATAGGTTGGAACATAAATATAAAACCTGCAGTGGCTACACCTCGAATAATTGAAATTACAATGTATTCCTCGATTGTTGTAATCCACAATAAAGGTATTAAAAATAGAGCAGTCATTAATACTCCTAACATGTATATTTTTGCATGGTCTAATTTTTGGCTAAGGCGATTCCATAAAGGCATGGAAAGTGTCATTGCTAAAAATGAACCTACCGTTGGAATAATCGCATATGATAACGGAAGCTTTAGGACATCTTTAAAAAAATAGATGCCTGATGCTACTGTTAGCATTAATGAAACATACGCGAAAGCAAAGGAGAGAAGGGAAACTGTAAAATTTTTAGTCCGAAATGCAATATTACATATTTTGAGAAAGGGCATCTTTTCTTTATTATTATACCCCTGAAAAAAGCGCTCTTTTATAACCTCTGTTTCATACACTCCAGGCATAGTTAAGAGAAGACAAATTAGCATAATTGAAGCAACAAATATTGCTGCCATAAGAAAACTACTTTTATCGCCATAAACTATAAATGTGAGTGGTACTAAGGATAATATCAATGCAACTGGAGTTGATATAATATACAATAGCATAGTTGCCTTCTTACGTTCTTTATCTCCACGAAAAAGCATGGCAAATATCCCAGAATGATTCTGACGATAAATTGAAAAAATTATTTCAAAAATCATCGATATAATAACGAAGTATAAAAAGATTGGCCATGGATTCGTTTTAGGATCTACATTAGGGGGTATAAAAACTAATACGAAGAGTATTAATGAGGGAATGCCTGTTATCAAAATCCAAGGGGTGCGAAATCCCCATCGTTTTGACCATTTGAAAGGACGATCAGTTAAATATCCAACAATAGGACTCACTATGATAGTCCACACAGTAAATATTACAACAGCAAGGCTAACAAGCAATACTGGAAGCCCAATTTCGACCTCATAAAAATAAAAGATATAAGAGTCAAATGTTACAATTAGGTGGCTTGTTAAGACAAAGCCGAAGGCATAAAAAATCATTTTTTTCGTAGATGCTGCATCTTGCCCCGATGAGTCTGGATTTCTGTTATTTACACTCATGAATAAATTTTCTAATATGAGATATTTATTATCTTTTACTAATTTCTAAAGAAAAGAATTTTTCTTAATTCTATTTTGAATGATATTAGAGCCCTTTCCTGCGTAGGTTTTCCTTTAAAGCGATTTTTTTATCTCCCTTCAAGTCATAAAATAATATCGCTATAATAGAAATTACCAGTAGTAGCATAGGTATTAATGCAGTATGAACACGTACTCCCCACACCGCAAGAGGCGATTGAATTGCATTTGGACTCGGATCATAATTTGTGGCAATATGTACTAATCCAATAACAAGAGCCTCAAAAAGCGGTGAGCTTCTATATACTATGGTCCTAAACGACTGAAGGGTCGCTTCCTGATGTCTACCACACGCCAGAGTAATGTCATCATAGCAGTCTGATACAATCGGCATCATCATTAAAATATAACATGAGCTTGCTATACCACGTAGTGTGAATACAATGATTGCCTCCTCAATTGTTGTAATCCACAGGAAAGGTATATATGTTAGAAAAGTTAAACTTATCCCCAGAATGAACATAGTAGTGTGATCATGATTTCTACTAAGTCTATTCCATAATGGCATCGAAAATAGCATTGCCAGGAAAAAAGCAATAGACGGATATATTGCTTGTTGAAGTGGCACTTGAAGAACATCTTTAAAAAAATAGATTGAAGACGCTGAAGTTATTCCTAAAGCAATGATTGCTGCACCAAAAGAACATAGAGAAACCATAAAGTTCTTATTCCTAAATGTTATATTGAGTAATTCACGATAACTTCCCTTATCAACATCAAATCCTTGGATATAGCGTTCTTTTATCTCATCCGATTCTAGTACACCCGGAATTGTGAGAAGATTACAGAATATCATAATACAGACACTAATTAAGGCAGTTAATACGAACGTACTTTTATCACCATATACAATAAATATATAGGGCAAGATAGATAAGAGTAAAGTAAATGGGCTTGATACTAACCAATTAATTGTTGTCGTTTTTTTCCTCTCAGAATCACCTCGGAAAATATTAGCAAACGCTCCATAATAATGGATACGATAAATTGAATAAAAAATATTATATAAACAAGAAAAAATTATCATATACCAGAAAATGGGCCAGGGATTTGATTTTACGTCAATATTAGGGGGTGTAAAGAGGAAAAAATAAAATATTAAGGCCGGAAAGGCAGTTATAATTATCCAAGGAGCTCTAAAACCATATTTCCTCGTCCACTTAAAGGGTCTATCAGTTAAATATCCAATTAAGGGAACACTTATCATATTAAAAACTGCAAATAAAATAAGGGCAAGAGTAACTAATAATACAGGGAGTCCAATTTCGACTTCATAAAAATAAAATATAAGCGTACTATATGCAGTAATGAAAAAAGTGCTTACAATATGACCAAAAGAATAAAACACCATCTTTTTAGTTGGTGCTACTTGTATTCCATTAATGTCAGAACTGCTATTATTAGTGCTCATAATTGAATATTCTAATATTATATATTTATTATTCTTTGTTAGTTTCTTCTGACTCTAAAGTCCTTTTTCTCGTAGTTTTCGTTGCATTGTTATCCTATTATCTTTTTTCAAATCGTACCAAAAAACCATCATGACTCCTGCAAAAAAACAGAGTATTGCCGGAATCAAGCCAGCATGGATACGGATTCCCACGATTGCTGAAGGTGTTTGAATAGCATTAGGTTTAGCATTATATCCCCAATAAATATGGATTGATCCGATAATGAGAGCTTGAAAAATAACAGAAGTTCTGAGAAATAATGTCCTGATGCTGCGCAGTGATGCTTCTTGGTGTCTTTCACATGCTAGCGTTACCTCATCATATGAATCGCTGACGATGGGCATGCTCATAACCATTACACATGAGCCAGCTATTCCACGGAAAAATGCCAATATTATAGTTTCTTCCAGAGTTGTCATCCATAAATATGGCAGATATAAAATACTAGTTAAAAAAATACCGATGATATAAGTTTTTACAATACCATGTTTCCTTGAATAAGAAGACCAAAATGGAACAAAGAGCAGAACAAATATGATATATATGATAGTTGAATATATTGAAAAAAAGAGAGGTAATCTAAGTACATCTTTATAAAAATATATACCAGATGCAACACTTAGAGTCCCGCTAATTACCATTAAAGTAGAAGAGATTAAATTTACCTTATAATTTTTTTGTTTAAATGATATCTTTACCATCTTTGAAAATGATAATTTTTTTTCAAATCCTTGTATAAATCGCATTTTGACTTCCTCTGATTCCCGGATTCCAGGTATTAAAATTAATAAACAAAATCCCATTATGATAACGCTTATTAGGGCAGTTAAGGCGAATGAACTTTTATCGCCGTATTTAATAAGGAATAGAGGTAGTAGAGCCATAAAGAAGAGAATGATACCTGGGAAAATAAAAGCAAAGGCACTGGCTCTTCTGCGTTCATAATCTTCACGAAATTGGCTAGTAAAGCTTCCTTCGAAGTGCGCCATAAAGAGCGAGATGCATATACCAAATAATGATGACATAATTAATAAAAACCAAAAAACTGGATAGGGATTTGATTGCACGTTAGTATCAGGAGGCATATAGAGAAATAAATAAAAGAATAGTGCCGGAATGGCAGAACCTATGATCCAAGGGGTGCGAAAACCCCATTTTTTGGAAAACTTAAAATTTCTATCAGTTAAATATCCTAAGAAAGGACTGATGATAATAGTTATGATTGAGTAGCATATAATTGCTAATGATACTAATTCAACTTTTAATCCAACTTCAACCTCATAAAAATAAAATATAAGAGAGTTGAATGCGGTCATTAGATATAGACTGAGAATGAATCCAAAAGAATAGGACATCATTTTTTTCGACGAAGCTATTTTCCAAAGGCCCTCTGTATCATAAATAGAATCTTCTATAGTCACTATTAAATCTACTCGGTTAATTTTTCGTTTTAGTATATATTGATTTCAATTAATTTAATTATCACATCTAACTACTAAATAAATTTTTGATTTTATTTGAGTTTAATTTGACTATTGACTAATAAGTAGAATTATTGGAGGGAATAATTTTGAGTTTTAAGGAAAAGAGGAAGGAATTATTAGAGCCCCAATTCGCGCAGTTTTGCTTTCATTGTTAATTTTTTCTCCCCTTCTAAGTCATACCATAAAATCATTACAAGACATGCTAATAGGCAAAATATCATCGGAAATAGTGCACTATGAATTCTGATCCCCCATATCGCTGAAGCGTTTTGAGCAGCTCCCGGATTTGGATTATATCCGGTAATGATATGGATCCATGCTATTATAAGCGCTTGAGCTATAATTGTTCCACGCAAAAAAATAGTTCTAATTCCGAGTAGTGTTGCCTCTTGATGCTTCCCACAGGCAAGTGTAACTTCATCATAACAATCTGCAATGACCGGCAAGGCCATAACCATAAAACATGAGCTAGCTATTCCTCGAGGTATAGCAAAAATAATTGCTTCTTCCAAAGTTGATATCCATAATTGAGGTATATATGCTAATGCTAATAAAAACACGCCCAGCTTATAGGTAGTAACACTTCCGTGCTTCACAGAAAATGAAACCCAAAATGGTACTGTAATCATAAGGGCTATAAAATAGGTAATAGAAGGAAATAGTGAAAGATAAAGAGGTAATCCTAAGACATCTTTGAAAAAATAAATTCTCGATGCCATACTGAGAGCCATTGCAAAACTAACTAATGTGGAGGAGATAAGGGAAACTCTGAAATTTTTTTGTTTAAATGAAATTTTCATCATTTTCAAAAAAGGTATCCGTTCCTCCTCATATCCCTGAAAATAGAGCTTTTTTACTTGGTCTGACTCACGAATCCCTGGTATAAGTAATACGATACAAATTGATAAAATAATTGCAGTTATGATTGCAGTAAGAGCAAATGTACTTTTGTCTCCGTAATTTATGATAAATAAGGGAATAATATTTAAAAAAAACAGTATTATGCCAGGAAATATGAAAGCTAAGGCACTTGCTCTCCTCCTCTCAAACTCTTCTCGAAATTGGGTTGCAAAACTTCCTTCGAAATGTTGTCGATAGAGTGATAAAAACGTCCCAAATATACAAGACATTATTAACAAATACCAAAATAAAGACCAAGGATTTGCCTTAGGTTCTAAATCAGGAGGTGTAAAGAGAAGCACGTAAAAAATTAGTATTGGTATCGCAGAACCTATTATCCACGGAAAGCGGAATCCCCATTTCTTGGAAAATCTAAAAGGTCTATCAGTTAAATATCCTAAAAGGGGGCTACTTATGATAGTATAGACAGTAAATAATATTATCGCGGCTGAAACTAATTCAACCTTTAAACCAACTTCGACCTCATAAAAATAAAAGATAAGAGAGCTGAAGGAGGATAATAAATGTAAGGATACAATAAATCCGAAGGAATAGGATAACATTTTTCCTGTAGAAGCAATTTGCCAGTCTTCCGGATCAAAGACATAATCGTCAAAACTCATATTGAACTAAACTCCTTTATCAAATTGTAAATATGTTTCTTTTGGTGCAAAATTTACATCATGAAAACTTAACCTTTGAATAAAATCATTTAATCGAGTCAGAAAAGATTGATAATCTTTATTGTCCTTTAATGTCCACCCGGTTTCTGCCACAGCAATTAACCGTGGAAAAGCTTGAAACTCTAATCGTTTATAATTTTTAACGAATTCGGTCCATACACAAGCCTCAAGGCCATATACTTTTTCATGAAATTTACTTTCTAACTCATCCGGAATAGGATCATACTCGTAAGTTTTTTTAAGAGGAATTACCGAATAAGGGTAATTTAAATAAACCGCCTTCATTTCTGACATCACAATATTCCTCCCTTTTCGAGCGTTTTTCATAACTTCATCAAACTTAAAGTTCCAATAATGGCAAATCGCGTTGTCTGCTAATTTATCATTGAGTATTTCATTCCACCCCATTAATCGACGACCGTTAGATTCTAAATATTTAGCTATCCTATTCGTAAAATAGACTTGTAATTCTTCTTCGGAGTTAAGCCCCTCTTTATTAATTCGGGCTTGACAATCAGGACATTTTTTCCATCTTCTTTTAGGAACCTCATCCCCTCCAGTGTGTATTATATTAGAGGAAAATAGTTCCATTACTTCCTTTAATACATCTTGAACAAATTCAAAGGTCTTCTCTTTTCCTACACATAAAATCTCTTTATGAATACCAAAATGTGTGCTAACTTCAAACGGTCCATCAATACAGCTCAATCCTGGATATGAAGCAAGTACCGAGGTGACGTGACCAGGCATATCTATTTCAGGAATAATTGTAATAAATCGCTCAGAAGCGTACTCAATAATTTCCTTTATTTCATCCTGAGTATAATATCCCGTTACAGGAATACCATCTAATTTTTTTCGAATTGTAGTAGTTCCTTCCCTTTTAGAACCAACTTCAATGAGTTGGGGATATTTTTTTATTTCAATACGCCAACCTTGGTCATCAGTTAAATGCCAATGAAAAATATTAAATTTTAAACTGGCCATAAGATCTAGCATTTTTTGTACAGTTTCTTTACCAAAGAAATGCCTTGACTCATCCAACATAAATCCCCGCCACGAGAATCGAGGGGAATCCTCAATGCTTACGCATGGAACAGACCATTCGTTATTTATCTTAGAAGGGCTCTCAATTTCAACAGGAAATAGTTGTCGTAATGTTTGAATACCGTAGAAAACTCCTTGAGGTGTACGCCCTAAAATTTTGATTTTTTCCTGGGAAACTTCAAGTTGATATCCTTCGGGATTTAATATTTTTTCTTTTTCCTCAATATTTAGGATAATTGTATTATTATCTCCATCTTCCTTAGTTAGATCCTTTATAACTAATTCAAAGCCAGTTGCTGGAGCAATTAGATTCTTTAAAAATTCTGCTTGTTTTAACAAACCTGGATCTGTTAAAATAACGGTATTTTTAGAAAGAGTAAAATTGAGTTGTTTTGTTTCAACTTTAATTGGCTTAGGGATAATTGATATTGTATTATCTTTAGTATTCATATTTTCCATAACTTATTGTAATTAAGTATTGATTTTAATTTATTTGAGAATTATTTTCGATAGACTCCAAATTTGTGTACTGCATTTGTCATAGCCACCACATTTTCATGCTTAGCTTCATCTGGAATTCCAACTACGCCACCATCAACAAGATAACCTCCTCCTTCAGCACACCCCTCAATACATTTCTTTACATATGCTTCCACCTGTGAAGGAGTTCCTGCAATTAATAATGACGCAGGAATATTTCCTCTAATACATGCGTGATCTCCAAACTTTTCCTTAGCCTTAATTATATCGGTTTGATCAAAGTAATAAATAACCTTACCCTTATGGTTTTGAGCAAATTCTGCAAGATATTCAAGACGTTCATTATAGGATCCCTCAAAAAATGGCATAGGAATTAACCCTATGTTGATAAGGCCTTCCCAAACCTTTGTCAATGAAGGCCAATAAAATTCCTCAAATTGTTTATTACTCATGAAGCCATCAGCTCCCCGATGTAAAGGCATGAACACGATTTTTGTATCGGGTATTACTTTTAGAATAAGTTCTGAGAGTTCAATAGTAGGGGCAATTAACATGTTGGTCATTTTCTTTAAATCTTCAGGTCTTCGATACATGTCTAGCATTGAACCTCTCATTCCTCTAAGCGAATCACTTATAATGTCAAAAGGAGTAAAAGAAGAATTATATTTTGCTACTGGAAATCCTAATTTTTTAAAATATTTCTTATAGGTTGTTGTAGCCTTTATTCTTTCCAAAACAGAGTCCAATCCCTTTTTAATTGATTCTAACATAGAGAGTGTATTGGGTGAGCCGAAGAAGTAGGGAAGATTAATAACCGAAAAATACGCCATGGATAATCCCGCAATATTAGGAAATTCTGAAAATTGTTGCAAACTCGAATAATGGCGAGGTAAAATAGTTCTAATTAAAAAACCCGTAGGGTCCGAGAAAAATTGTTCGTATTCATCTGCTTTCATATATTCTTTCTCTACCCATTGAAAAGGTTCATTTTCTTTTAGATTTTGATTTTCATTTGCAGCTCCTGGCCATTTAAAGAAATTTACTCCCATAGCATCAAGAGAGCTTCCATTCTGTATTGTATATGAGGGGATCTCATCCCAATCATAACGACCATAAACTTCCATAGCTGCTTGAACTAATTTATCCGGATTATACATTGCTTCCTTTTTTGTTATTCCAAATTGTACGGTATGATAAAATGTGCTCATTGGAGTAATGGGAACTCTATCTGGCTCCTTTAAAGAAATTGCATCAGAAATTCGTTTTTCTCGTTCCTTATATAATTCACGGGGCTTTTTTTCACTCATCTTAACTCAATTTCTAATATTTTTTGATATGAAAATTCAATGCAACAATCTTCATATATAATTTTAAGTTAGTAATTACCTTAAATAAAATTAGAAGAAATAAATGAATAATTGTTTTTACTTAAATTTGAATGAGGATTAAAAATGATTACGATTCACCAACCAGATGATTTAATATCCATCTCATTATATAATATTTTTAATTATCGAAAAAATGATGAGACATTTATTGAGCTTGTTACAGATTGGAACAAAAAAATTGTGATACACATCGAACCTTTCTACCCGGTTACTGTCATTTTCGAAGGCAATGAAATCAACTTTCAGATAGGAGA
>SDBS01000483.1_pt1 | contig 38577 bp, 35 predicted proteins | sample 2277091 | NCBI WGS metagenome assembly SDBS01 (sample SAMN10404972, study PRJNA504765) | marine sediment metagenome | isolation source: marine sediment core GS10_PC15, 163 cmbsf | place: Arctic Ocean: Southern Knipovich Ridge | collected 2010
ACAGACGATTCACCGAACTCATCCGAGCATACAACAATACACCGCGAAAATGCCTGGACTTCCGAACACCAGCGGAACTATTTTGCGATCATGTGTTGCACTTCAAATGTGAATCCACCTTCCGGCCTGCGCCGGAATGACAAAAACGTGGGAATGACAAAGAGGGCGATGACAAATTATGTCACCCCGGCGCAGGCCGGGGTCCAGATTCATGTCCTGGATTCCGGCCTCCGCCGGAATGACATAAAAAAAGTGGGAATGACATAAAAAATGTGGGAATGACATGAAAAAAGTGGGAATGACATGAAAAAATGTGGGAATGACATGAAAAAATGTGGGAATGACATAATAAAGTGGGAATGACAAAGACATTAGCTTGCCCGGAATAATTGATGATGGCAACCATTCCCAAACAGAATCCCGCATCCCCCCTCGCCGCCATCGACATCGGCACTAACTCCGCCCTCCTGCTAGTCGTGAAGCACAAGGGAAATAACTTAATCTCCCTCCACGAGGAATGCCAAACTCCACGCCTCGGAACCGGATTGGCCACCACCGGACGGATTGTCCCAACGGCCGTGGAGCGTTTGATCCGTACGCTCAAACACTATAAACACATCAGCGAATCTCTCAACGCCGAAAAAATTATCGCCGTCGGCACCCGAGTATTCCGCGCCGCACGCAACTCGCGGAAAGTGATTGACGAAGTCGTCCGGCGCACCGGATTGCGGATAATCGTACTGTCCGCCAAACAGGAAGCGGCCGATGCGCTACGCGGCGTGCTGTCCGGCTTCTCACGGATGCAAAACGGCATTTTGGTCGATATCGGCGGCGGATCGACCGAGTTGGTTTTGTTCAAAAAGCGCAAAATCATCCGCTCGATAAGCTTCCCCATCGGCGCCGTCGTACTGGCCGATACCGCTTTGCGCAGATTTTGCCATATCTCAGATCGCCGCTTAGCAAAGGCCCGGGAGGAAATCGGCCGACATTTTTCCCGGCTCCCGCGGGAATATTTTCAGGGCTCAGGTGGTGTTATCGGGGTCGGGGGGACGGTGACGGCCCTGGCGGCGATGGACACGGGGCTGGTTAAATATCGGCCCGAGCGGGTGCATGGGTCGGAACTGGCGCAGCGCGGAATCGGCCGATTTCTGGCGCGTTTCCGCAAGATGACAATTCCCGCCGTCCGGCGCAAAATCCCGTTCGACCCGGCGCGGGCGCGGGTGTTGCCGGCGGGAACTTTTATCTGGGCCGAAGTGTTAAAACACCTTGATAGAGAGCATGTTCGCGTCTCACACCGGGGGTTGCACTGGGGAGTGGCGGAGCGATATTTCAAAAAACAGCCCAAGGACCGAATTTGAATTATGCTTGATTTTGCCGGGACGAATATTTTTCTTTGACGGTTGCGGTTTTTACGCGGTCTGGACCGCGACCGGCTGCCGATAGCGCAGGACTGAAGATGGGAGCAACCCGGTTCCCCTTCAGACACTTAGCCGAAACGGCGCCGAAAAAGGAGACCATATCGAGTTATTGCCAAAGAGAAATATGAACCGCAAACCAAGACGGGAGTTTATGTCTAACACCAGATGGATGTCTAGCCGGCCGACCCGCTGCCGACGGGTGGCTGTTTTTTTATTGATGGGCCTGGCGCTGGCGCTCGTTTTCGGGCCGGCGCAAGCGGCGTATGGCTGGTTTTTCCACACGTATCAAACCCCGGATTCCATCCTGGGGTCCAACACCATCGTCGATATCAAGTATGACGGTGTTTACATGTGGCTGGCCACCGGCAAGGGCGTCACGCGCGCAACACCCGATGGCACGGAATTTGTCAATTTCGGTGCGGATATCCTCAACGCGGGTGAAATCGCCGCGATCGCGGTTCTGCCGGGGAAAGTATGGGTCGCCCCCAGTTTCTCCGAAGTGCGCTCCAACCAATTAGTGCCGTTCGGCGCGGGATTTAATTACACCGACGATGATGGTGAAACCTGGGGCTCATTCACCCCAGCCCAAGCCAGTGGCGGCGGGAAAATCTGCTACGATCTCGCGCTTCTCGAAAGGGACAATTCGATCTGGGCGGCCTGTTTCTATGGCGGATTGATCCGCTCGCTCGATGGCGGGACGACCTGGAAAAATGTCTTCCCCTCGGATGCAGATTCAAGCGATTTTGTGAACGAAAAATATCAGAGTCTCAACAACCGCTTCTTCTCGGTCATCACCGATGAAACCAGCGCCGATTCGATCATGGTCTGGGCGGGTTCGGCGGCGGGGATTAAAAAATTCATCTTCCTCGATCCGTCGCTCAAACTCACCGGCACCTACGCCAATGATCTTTTCCACGCCGGCGATACGATATGGCTGGCCACCGAGGCCGGCGCTTCGTTTACCATCGACGCGGGAAGCACCTGGCGCACGTATGGTGAGGATGCCGGTTTTCCGACATCATTTGTTTCCGCGGTGGCGGTCGATCCCACCGGTGTTTGGGCGGGTGCAGGTTCATTCCTGGATACAATTGGCGCCGGGATCATGTATTCAGCCGACGGCGGATTAACCTGGCAGTTGTCGGAACCTCCCGAAGCACTAGGTGATAGCCGGTTGGTCGCTGATTTTGCGTATGTCAATGGTGCTACATACGCCGCCTGCACTGATGGCGGGTTGATCTACACCACCGACGAGGGGATAACCTGGGTACCGATTGCTCCCGCGCACGCCACGGCCGGCGCATATTACTCCCTGGTTGCGCATGAGATCGACCCCGATACCACGCTCCTCTGGGCGGGAACGGACGACGATCTCTATGAATTCATCTTCACATCGTTGACCGAGCCGGACACCCTGATCAAACATTCAGTAGTCATCGAAACAGACAGCGACACGATAAATTTATCCCACTCGATCAATGTCGTCAGGGTCCAACACCTTTCTGACGGTAATGATGTCCTCTGGACGTTGCATCAGGAAACAGGCAGCGGGTGGGACCTGGACGGTTTTGCTTATTCGGATGATCGGGGGGAGAACTGGCAACGTGCTATCGGGTCATCTAAGCCATTCGATATTGCGTTTACCGATTCGGTGTTTTATCTGGGCACCGAAAATGGCGTGGTCAGAAGACATCTCCGCGAACCAAGGATATCTCTGGATACGCTGGGCAGTCTCCACGCCGTATTGGGTGGAGATGATTCCACCGCCGATGTGCGTTCGCTACTGGCTTACGGTGATTCTCTTTGGGTGGGCACTGATGTCGGCATTGCGGTGTCGCCTGATTCCGGCGTGACCTGGGCCAAAATCACCTCTCCCGACGTCACGCTGCATTACAGTTACACCGGCGAGGAGGGCTCGATTTCGGGCAATTTCATCACCGCATTGGCCCTCGCGCAGCACCCCGCCGGAAAACGTATCTGGGCGGCCACGCAGCAGACCTCCAGCACCCAGATCAACGGGATTTCCATCAGCGCCGATGATGGCGTTACCTGGGAGATTGTTGTTAATGCAGTTCACGCCTGGAACTTCGCATTCGACGGGCCGTGGGCCTACGCGGCGACATCGGAGGGATTGTTGGTTTCCCCGGATTACGGTACGACCTGGGATACCATCGATGTGTTCGTTGACTCATTTATTGATAGTCAAAGTCCCGATATCATTGAGCAGGGTACCGAAGTGTATTCGGTCTGTGCGATTGGCGATACTGTGTGGGTTGGTACCGAAAACGGCCTGGCGATCAGTTTTGACCGCGGTGAGACATGGCGGATTGTCCGACGGTTCGAACAATTGACCTGGGCTGAATCAACGGAACCATACGCCACGCCAGTGCCGTATTCGCCATCGAACTTGATTACACCGGGCAGGCTCTATTTCCATTTTGTCCCGCCGGTCGATGGTACGGCTAAAATCACTATCCTGGATTTTTCCAACCGCGTGGTGGCCAGGATCGAACAACCAGATGTCCATTTGGAGGCCGGGGTGCAATACGACCAGACGCATTTCTGGAATGGCAAACGTGCCGGAACGGATGAGAATGTCGCCGTGGGAACATATTTCTTCGTCATTGAATTCGAGGACGGTTCAACCCAATGGGGCAAACTGGTTATTCTGCCGTAAGGTGAGACAATTCGACGGAGTTTCGTAAACAATAGGTGATTTCCATGAGAAACGTGGTATTGAAAATAGGTCGGGCCGGGTTCGCGGTCATCCTGTCGGCGATTGTTTTCGGTTTTTGTGGGTCGGTCGTGACGTCTGCCGCTGAGGACGGCGGATATGCGGGAGCATTCCTCCGGTTGGATATTGATGCGCGGGCTGCGGGAATGGGCGGCTCTCATGCGGCACTGGCGGATGGCCCCACCGGTTTTCATTATAATCCGGCCGGGCCGGCCTGGGCCGACGAACGGATGGTTGAGGCCTCATACCGTAAGATGGGTTTCGACCGGCGGTTCGGTGCAGTGGCCGTCCTCTGGACATTGCGCAAGGAAGCCGCCATCGTCGGTTCGTGGGTGCACGCCGGGGTCAGCGATGTATTCGAGCGTGATCGCGAAGGTGAAATCGGCGATGAAATTGGCGAATCGAACAACGCCATCGGTTTTACATTCGCCAAGCGTTTTTCATCGTATCTATCGCTGGGGATCAATCTGCGTTACGTCCAGATGAACATCGCCAACATCAGTGCCTATACCGTTGGCTTCGATTTCGGCGCGATGGTTATCCTGCCGCCGAAGCGGTTTACGCTTGGTGGCCCGAAAGGACTGACTGATTTTCAATTGGGATTGGTCCTCGAGCATATCAATTACAAATATCCTTGGAACACTCGTGACTACTGGGTTACGGACGGCGAGACCGGGCATTCGTTCGAGGAACGCTGGCCGATCAATTTCCGCGGTGGCCTCTCGGCATCATTGTATGACCGACATGCGATCATCGCCGTCGACCTGGAAATCAACGAGGAATCCGGTTCGCAATTCCACGCGGGGGTCGAGGTACTCCCCATTAATGCGCTGGCACTCCGGGGCGGAATCAATGGTGAGCATTTCGCCGCCGGGGTCGGTCTGCGAGTGCCGCTTGGCCTGCATACGCTGGTGGTGAATTATGCGTTCACCATGACCGATGATATCATTGATAACGAACATTTGATCTCGTTTGGCGTGCGGTTTTGACATGTCTGACCGACAGTATGCATTTTTCACGGTGGCGGCCATTGTCGGGATTTTACTGGTTGCCGGTCCCGTCCGCGCCGGGAGCGGTTATTCCGCCTCGGGGGCCAAATTCCTCACGGTCGGCGGTGGGGCCCGCGCGCTGGCCATGGCGGAAACCTATGCCACCGAAACCGGTGATCCCTTTGTCGTTTTCTACAATCCTGCGGCTTTGACCGGTGACCGACCGGCCCAATTGGGGTTGGCCCATAACGAACATTTTCAGCATTCGCATGGTGAATATATCGCCTTTGCCATACCGGCCGGGCGATTGGGCATGGGGTTGGGCCTGCAGTATATGGCGGTCACCGGTATCGCGAAGCGCACCGGCCCATCGGAATACCCAATATCGGAATTCGATGCCGCCAGTTTCCTGCTCCAGGGGTCGCTGAGTTATAATGTCGCCCGTAAGGCCCGGGTAGGGATTACGGGCAAAGGCATCTTCGAGAAGATCGATACGGAGGTTGCTAACGGCATCGCCTTCGATCTCGGTGGCCTCTACTACGTATCCGATTATATTCACCTGGGTGCGGCGCTCAATCACCTGGGACCGGGGATGTCTTTTAAGGATGGTTCATACAAGCTGCCGAGTGTGTTTCGTCTGGGTGGGGCATATACTACCTCAAGATGGAGCGTCCGTGGCGAGATGGTTTCCCCGAATAACGAAACGGCCAATTTTCATCTGGGCGGTGAATATATCCTCGATGTGGGGACCGAGGGTACCGGGATCGCCCCTCCATCTTTAGCCCTTCGCGCCGGGTATGTTTTCGGCCATGACACGCGGTCATGGGCGGCCGGATTTGGCATTGGTCTCGATCGTTTCTATGTCGATTATGCTTTTGTTCCCTATGATGAAGATTTGGGCGACACTCACCGCTTCGGGTTACGCTTTGATTTACGGTGACGGAAGCGGTTTTCAACAACATGTTCCGTTTGATATAAAAAAGGGGTATTGGGTGGCCGATGTCCACATCTGTCCCGACTGCGGCTGGCGTATATTTCATGCGCCGGCAGTAACCGTGATTGAAAACAGAGTAAGTCAAAATATGAGGTAGGGGAAATGGACAAGAAGGTGCAAAAAGCGCGGGAGGAGTTGTACCGGCGCGGCAAGGATATCGCCAATTTGCAGGCCTGTCAGTCCCTCATGGAATGGGACGAGCGGACCTACATGCCGCCGAAAGGCGCCAACCAGCGGTCGGAAATGAACGGCCTGCTGGCCGGGTTGATTCATGAAAAATTTGTCGATCGGAAGATCGGTGATTTGATCGCCAAATTGGAGGGCTCGGCGGCCGTTGCCGATCCCGAATCGGTTGATGCGGTGAATATCCGCGAATTCCGGCATGATTACGATCGGGCCACCAAAGTACCCAAACGGCTGGTGGCGGAGTTGGCCCGCATCACTTCACTGGCGCAGGGGATCTGGACTACTGGCCGACACACCGGTAAATTCGCCGATTTCTATCCGTTGTTAAAACAAATCCTCGACCTGCGTAAGGAGCAGGCAAATGCCTGGGGATATAAAGACGATCCGTACGATGCCTTATTGGAGGACTACGAACCGGGCGCAACTATCGCCGAGATTTCCCGCATTTTCGACGGTTTCCGTACCGAGTTGGTGGAGTTTGTGCATGCGATTATCGACTCGGGCAAAAGGCCGGACGTCTCGATTTTGACCCGGAGTTATCCCACCGAACGGCAGGAAATGTTCGGAGAGATGGTCTCCACCGCCATCGGGTTTGATTACACCGCCGGGCGGCTGGATGTAACCACCCACCCGTTCTGCACCGGTTTCGGTCCGGGTGATACCCGGATCACCACGCACTATGACCCCAACCACTTTGGCAAGGCCTTCTTCGGGATCATCCATGAGGCCGGCCATGGGATCTATGACCAGGGGCTGCCGGTTGAGCATTGGGGCACCCCGATGGGTGAATATATCTCGCTGGGGATCCACGAATCCCAGTCGCGGATGTGGGAAAACATGGTGGCGCGCAGTCACCCGTTCTGGGAAAACTTCCTGCCTATCGCCAAGTGTTTCTTCCCCGGCGCCCTGACCGGCGTGAAAGTTGAAGACTTTTATTTCGCGGTAAATGATGTCCGGCCGTCGCTCATTCGGATCGAGGCCGACGAGGTCACCTATAATTTGCATATCATGCTTCGCTTCGAGATGGAACGCGCGTTCTTCTCCGGTGACCTGGATGTCAAGGACATCCCCGGTGTCTGGAACGAGAAATTCAAAGCATACTTTGGCATTACCCCGCCCAACGACGCCGAGGGCTGTTTTCAGGATGTCCACTGGAGCGCGGGACTGATCGGGTATTTCCCGACCTACGCCCTGGGTAACCTCTATGCAGCGCAATTTTTCGCCAAGGCCGATGAGGAACTGGGCGGCCTGCACGACATGTTTTCGCGCGGCGAATTGTTACCGTTGAAAAACTGGACCAACGAAAAAATCCACTCCCAGGGCAAGCGGTACCGTGCCCCGCAACTATGTGAGGTAATCACCGGCAAACCCCTCTCGCACAAACCGATGATGAAATACCTCAAGGAGAAATATTCACCGTTGTATGGGTTGTAAGCTTTTCGTGGATATGGAGTTAAATTATGGGCGGTAGATGATTTCATCTACCGCTTTTGTTATTGTCAGATGATCGGGTGCCCCACCCGCCGCCGCGGGCTGTAGGATCGGTTAATAGCGCAGTATGGTGCCGGCGGCCAGGTTCCATTCCTGCCGCAACGGGATAATAACCCCGATACCGGATTGTCCCTAACAAAAAAGATGATAAAAACTCTTGACTTGGACGTGAAAAATGGTATTTGTAGATTTGGTGACTGTTACAGAATCTGAAAGCCGTGGTTTGATGATCTAATTATTGCATTGGAGGATACCTCAGTGATCAAGGCAAAAAACCCACTCAGATTTTCCGCATTGGTCCTGTTGCCTTTGCTCGCCATGCTCGCGTGTAGCGACAATCCGACCTCGAGCAACAATTGTACTGGCCCGCGTACAAGCGGCACTCATGTTATACTCGGGCCGGCGGGTAATGAAAACGTCCCGACATTCGATTTCGGATATGCGCCTCAATATTCTAATATCAGCCATGTCTTCTGGTTGCATAATGGCTACGATGATTCACTGAAGATTCTAAAGGTTAAACCCGGGTGAGGTTGCACCTACGCTCCGCTTGACAAAAGCGAGCTCGCTGTCGGTGACAGTGCCAAATTAGAAATCATTTTCAAGACCGGCCGGTACTCAGGGAGAGTAAGGAAGTCGACCTCGATCTCTACCGATCATGACTCCACCAGCACTAGGATACAGATAACGACTAACATAATGAAGGACGTCGATTCAACGTACCCGGTTATTATCAACCCTTGGAATCTCTCTCTTATGTGTCCTGATATCACATCTCCGGCTGAGTTGGCATTCACGATTACTAATGTTTCGGACCTTCCGCTGACTCTGATGGAGATCAGTTGGCCGGATGAGTTGGTCGTGTTCAGTCTGCCGAGCGAAATCGCGGCAGGCAAATCTGAAACGGGCAAAGTCATGTGGAATGGAACAGCTTTTGAATCCGAATTCCATAAGTCGTTGACTTTTAGACTTAGTGATACAGCTAATACTTATTTTACGATTCCGGTTGCCGGAGAGACTTGTTCCGGATCTACGGTCAGCCCGCGTGTGTCAGATGCCGAAGATTGTACGCCGTTATCTGGAAATCGATAGTTTTGTGGGCGGCAAGCTGTCCACATCTGTCCCTCCGGTGATTAAAACAACACCATGTCGGGTTTCTCACGCTCGCTATCGCTCGCATCGGAACCCGACCTACATTTTCAGCATTATTGCGCGCGGACGGAAGCTGCCTTATCGGTACCAATCTTTGCGTCCAGTTCCGCGAATGTCTCTTTTATCTTCGTCAGCGAATCGCGGATTTGCGCTTCGGTGATAATACATGGCGGCGTAAACCGGATAATATGCCGGTGCGTCGGTTTGGCCAGCAGGCCCTTGTCCTTAAGCGCCAGGCAAACATCCCACGCTTCAATATCTTTTTGCGGTTTGATCACTATGGCATTCATCAAACCCCGCCCGCGAATCAGTTCAATCAGCGGCGAGTCGATTCCCCGCAATCCCGCGCGGAAAATTTTCCCTATCGCCTCGGCATTTTCCGCGAGTTTCTCCTCTTTGAGGACTTCCAAAGCGGCGATGGCGATCACGCAGGCCAACGGGTTGCCACCGTAAGTGCTGCCATGCTCGCCCGGTTTGATCGTCAGCATAATTTCTTTCGACGACAAAACGGCCGCCATCGGCATAATCCCACCGGTCAGCGCCTTGCCTAAAATCAGCATATCCGGGTGCACATCGTCATAGTCGCAGCAGAGCATCTTGCCGGTACGCGCCAGCCCTGATTGAATCTCATCAGCGATTAACAGGACATTGTGTTTTTTGCAGATCGCGCTAACTTTTTTCATGTACCCGTCATCGGGTACGCTAACGCCCGCCTCACCCTGCAATGGTTCCACCAGGAACCCGGCGATAAAATCGCCCTCGGCCTGCAGCAGGTTTCCCAGCGCATCGGGGTCGTTATACGGGATGGAGACAAACCCCGGCGTATACGGCCCGAAATCCTTTTTGCAATCCGGATCAGTGCTGAAACTGATGACCGTAATCGTCCGCCCGTGGAAATTGCCCTCGCAGGTAATAATCTTTGCCTGGTTTGCAGGAATGTTTTTCTTCACATAGCCCCAGCGCCGGGCCAATTTGACCGCCGTCTCGACACCCTCGGCGCCGGTATTCATCGGCAGGACCATTTCATAACCGAAATATTCGGTGATATACTTTTCCCACTCGCCGAGCTTGTTGTTGAAAAATGCGCGGGAAGTCAGCGTTAGCTGCCCCACCTGATCCAGGCAGGCCCGGACGATTTTCGGGTGGCAGTGTCCCTGGTTGACCGCGCCGTAGGCCGAAAGGAAGTCCAGATAGCGGTTGCCCTCGGGGTCCCAGACATAAATCCCCTCGCCTCGGGCGAGCACTATGGGCAACGGGTGGTAATTATGCGCGCCATACTGTTCCTCCAGGCGCATTGCTTCGGCGGAATCGATATTTCCATAAGTCAGATCGGTCATCTCGCACCTCTTATCGTCTTTCAGTCCTGCTGAAACTACGGCAGCGGCCCGGCGGAGGCAAGGCCCGGTGTTGACAAAAAGTGATTGGGCAGTCCGCGGCAGGGTATTTTCTTGCCGTAAGGAGTAAGACGATGGTGTGCCCGAAGTGCCGGATTAAGATGGTCGAGCAAAAGCGGATATTTCATAAGCAGCGCAAGTGGGTTTGTCCCCGGTGCAAATTGGTGCGGATGCAGAAAATAACCAAAAAGTAAGCGATGGCTGAGAAAAAAAATATCAAAGGTCAATTGCGGGTGGGAACGTCGGGGTACTCGTTCGCCGACTGGGTGGGGCCGTTTTATCCCGATAAAATCGAAAAAGGTAAAATGTTGGATTTTTATGTGAAGCATTTTAATACCGTGGAGATTAATTCCACCTATTACCGCATTCCCCACGCCGCGGTTTTCTATCATCTTGAGCGGAAAACCCCGCCGGAGTTCGAGTTCATCGTCAAAGCCCACCGCAGTTTCACCCACGACCGGCAGGGCCATGTCGAAGCCGCCAACCAACTTAACGAGGCGCTGGACCCGCTGATACGTAGCGGCAAACTCAAGGGTATTCTCGCGCAGTTCCCCTGGTCGTTCAAATGCTTGCCGTCGCACCTGGAGTATGTGCGTTCCGGGGCGGAGTTATTCGGCGATATCCCATTGTTTGTGGAATTCCGGCACAATTCCTGGGTGCGTGACGAGGTTTTTGCCGGGCTGCGGGAGGCAAATATCGGCTACTCCTGCGTCGATGAGCCGCAACTGCGGGGAATGCTGGCCCCCGGCGCGCAGATGACAACCGATATTGGCTATGTCCGACTGCACGGCCGAAATGCCGAAAAATGGTGGGAGGGTGGCGGTGAACGGTACGACTATACCTATACTGATAACCAACTTACCGAATGGGTGGCCCGAGTCGAGAAAATGAGGCAAAAGGCGAATAAGGTCTTCGTTTTCTTCAATAATTGCCATCAGGGCCAGGCGGTCCGGGACGCTAAACGCTTTATTGAATTACTTGACATTGAGTAAATTTTTTAGTTGCCCCGGCTTGACAGCCGATATAGGATAATAGCGAAGGATCGTGGTATGAAAAGGGGGGAACTCTTCAAAGCAGGGTATATTGTTGCCCTTATTATGGTTTTGGGCGTGGTATATCTCCACACCAACTCCGATCCGGTGGATGGCGCACCGGTCGATATCCCTGATGTTGACCAGGCCACCGCGATGGGTGACGCCCCCGAACCTATCCCACCTATTCTGGCGTATTCGACTGTTTACGAAGAGGTTACCAGTAAAAAACGCCGCCGACCGCGGCTCCGTTGCCGGGCGGCCCTGGTCGTCGATAACCAAACCGGCAAAATCCTCTACGCCAAAAATGAGCATCAAAAGCGTTCGGTTGCCTCGTTGACCAAGCTGATGACGGCGATGGTGTATCTGGATACCGATCCCGATTTGACCCAACTGGTCACGATTACCCCCGAGGACGCCCGCAACTCGGCGAAATCAACATTGCGGCGGGGGGAGACATTTGTCGCGCTCGATCTTTTGTATTCCGCATTAATGTCCTCGGACAACCGCGCCGCGCGGGCGGTTTCGCGGGCCAGCGGTTTGACCAAACCCGAGTTTATCCAGCGGATGAACCGGAAGGCCGGCTTATTGGGGCTGAAAGATACCCGTTTTGAAGAAGTCACCGGGCTGTCGCAGAACAATATTTCCACCGCTTATGATTGCGCGCTGCTGTTGCATGCCGCGCTGGAATACGATTTAATTAAAGAGATTACCACCACGCAGCGGTTCCAATACAAATCCCTCAACAAAAAACGCCGCCATCGTTCAACCAATTCCAACCGGCTGATCTTTTCACGGCATAAGATTGCCGGCGGGAAGACCGGGTATATCCTGGCCGCCGGCTGGTGTCTGGCCACGCGCGCCAGCGACAAAGAGGGGCATGATATCACCACGATTATCCTCGGTTCGACTTCCAACAACCAGCGTTTCCGAGACGCCGACCGCGCCTTGGCCTGGGGCTACAAAAACGCGGGGTGACGGCTCACGCCCGCTACGCATCGTCGGGTGGCCCACCATTTTATGGTGGGGATGTAGCGCGATCCCCAGATTGTCATAATGCCCTAATTCGCCGGGTGGCCCACCATTTCATGGTGGGATGCTCGAATCGTCACCTCAAGTGGTCTGCCATTTATGTCGGGCGGCCCATCATTTTATATTTGGTGGCCCACCATTTTATGGTGGGGTAATCGCATCAATCGATATCGGCACATCTCTTTCCCCGGCATACCACCGATAACTTGACCACCGCCAATCCCCTGGTTCACTGACCAACTTTCGCGTCACCGGATTATTATGACAGTAGTTGATTTTCTCGCGTACTGTTTCCGGGGTGCGACAATTATGATCATAACACCGGCGTTGCCATATTGAATGCTTTCGTCGCCCCCCATTCGCGACAACCAATTGCTGTGGCGCCACAAGGCCGCGATCCGACCACGCCGCCAAAATCGCCAGTGCCGCTCGTGCCTTCATTTGCCCGATGACGACGCCGAGTCGGACGCCGTCCGGAGGATGTAACACCAGATGAACGTGTTCCGGCATTAACACATAGCCGAGCAATTTAATGTTATGCTCCTTACGTATCGCTGCCAACTGTTCGACGACCAACGACAGCACGAGGTCCTGGCGCAGGACCGGGTACCTCCGGTAACAACTGAAGGTAATAAACCGCGCGGTCCCCAGATTATCATAATGCCGCAATTTGGTCATCGTTGTAAAACATGCATCGCTGAGTGGAAAGAGTCAAAAGTCTGCCAACCCACCATGGAATGGTGGGCCACCCGTCGATGCCGAGTCGGACGCCGTCGGGAGGATTTAACACCAGATGAATGTGTTCCGGCATTAACACATAGCCGAGCAATTGAATGTTATGCTCCTTACGTATCGCTGCCAACTGTTCGACAACCACTGACAGCGCGAAGTCTTGGCGCAGGACCGGATACCTCCGGTAACAACTGAAGGTAATAAACCGCGCGGTCCCCAGATTATCATAATGCCGCAATTTAGTCATCACTATAAAACATGCATCGCTGAGCGGAAAGAGTCAACAGACTACCAACCCACCATGGAATGGTGGGCCACCCGTCGAACGTCAGGGCCACCCAGTCGGTGCCCCACACTTCTAGTGTGGGATAGTTGCCATATTCTGTATTCCCGATTCTAACAGACTGCTCAAATCAAGATTCCCACAACAGAACTGCCGGGCACCTGGCACTTGGTAGGTGCGGCACCCGCACAGTTTCAGCAATTCCAGAGCGGATTATTTTTCATCCGTTCTTCATTTTTTTTGTATTCCCCAGGAGGGTAGATTGCCTTACATATCTCTAGACATTTACTAAACTTCGTTTGAGCAGCTTGGCGGTTGCCATGTCTGGCATACACTTCCCCCAAGCTCTTATAAGCGGTTGCCATCATTCCTCTGTCCCCTCGCCGCTGATGTGCATCCAAGAGCTTCATAAACATGTCTTCAGCTTTTGCCAAATTGCCTCGACCATAGTACAATTCACCCATGCCAAGATAACATTCTGCCATTTTGTCGATATCTCCCATTTCTTCGAACACCTTGACGGCCATTTCATAGAACATTAGAGCTTTGTCGCTGTCGCCATGTAATGGATGGCCGTTATGCTTGGCATTAACAAGATAGTCCTCAGCCATTCGTCGTTTTTCATCTCGGTCAGGGTCAATAATCCGTCTCAATTTTCACCTCCATTGCCCATAAAGGGGCCGGGCGGCCCACCATTTCATGGTGGGGATGTAGTGCCGGCCCCAGATTATCATAATGCCCTAATTCGGTCATCACTCTAAAATCGCTTTCCTGAAACAATCAAGAGTCTGCCAGCCCACCATGGAATGATGGGGCACCAGGCGTTTACCAAATATCCCATCTTGATTTTTGAACGGAAATACCTATACGGTTTGAGTGTTTTACCTTGCCTGAATCAATGCTAACTCCAAATACTGCCTCCTGAATGAAGATAATGTTATACCTATTGTGGTTGAAGAAATCTTCATACTCGAGATAGGTATATGGATATAGGTGGACGCTGCCTTCCTTCAAAAATTCTTCGAAATATTCCTTGAATATCCTTCGGCCAAAACCAACGGGTTCCGGTGTAGTGAACAAACTATCAGGGAGTATAATAATATCGTGTGGTAAAGGCATTGCTTCAGGATAATCGCGAACGGCAGAAGCAAGTTTCTTCGGTGATTCATTGAAATCATCAAACCATTCTCTTGGGGTAATGGTGGATGATAGAACCCTGGTAATTCTCATCGGACTCCTGCCCATATTCCAAATCTTAACTCGTCGTACTATCCCGTATTCAATACTTTTTACAGCTAACCACAAAGGAGAATTCACATCAATTGAATCAATAGGTACCAATACGGAATCTGAGGAGTTGGATTCCCCCATTCTTATCGTGGCCATAAAATCGAAATCAATGTGATCTACTATAGCGAATGGGCGCCATTGCATTTCAATTTGTTTTAGAAAACTGTGGCGGGCAACATAGATTCCAATAAGGGTTACTACAACCAGCGCCCACGTACCATAAACCAATTTGTTGGTACTACATTTTTCTTGACGATTGTTTCCCATGTTTCTCTCCCTATTGATTCGCCTGCGTCTCACTGACCGCGTCGGCTTTAGATTCAATTCCCTAAAGCACTGGTTTCTGCCCGGGTGCCCCATCCGCTTGCGATGGGTTCAGATTCATTACTAAATTGCATAAAATATCCTGTAACTGTTCGTCTTACATTTTACGATGAATCTCATCCCCCGGCAGGCCATGGGGCACCCAAAATTCGAAATCTCCCAACTTAGCGGCAGATGTGGACATCTGCCGCCCACAACACCAAAATATGGGGCGTTTTTGGGGATTTTGTCAAGCAAAAAAAGCGGCGGCGCCCGTTTTAATCACCCCCAAACTAAATGATTGCGCCCCCCCTTTTTTCTGTGTTCCTTCCCCAACGCGCAGATGCGAATTAGCTATCCGCGCTGACAAAGTAGTCCAGGGGGAAGAACGCCATGCTGGCCAAGGTGCTTTCATCAGCGGTATTGGGTATCGACGCCTATGTCGTTGAGGTTGAGGCGGATATCACGCCGATGTTGCCCTCGTTCGCTACCGTCGGGCTGCCCGATGGCGCGGTCAAGGAATCCAAGGAGCGCGTGCAATCGGCGATTAAAAACTCCGATTTTCTGTTTCCCAACAAAAAGGTGACGATCAACCTCGCCCCGGCCGACGTGCGCAAGGAGGGTTCCGGCTTCGATCTGCCGATTGCCGTCGGTATCCTCGCCGCCACCGGCCAGGTCCTGCGCGAGGATTTCGATGATTATATCATGCTCGGCGAACTCTCGCTCGATGGTTCATTGAAAAAAATCAACGGTGTCCTGCCCATGGCCCTCTGCGCGCTCAAAGAGGGGAAAAAGGGCATTTTGGTATCTGAGAAAAATGCCCGTGAGGCGGCGATGGCCCAGGGGCTGAATGTCTACCCAGTAAAATCACTTCGCGACGCCGTGGAATTTTTGGAAAAAGGCAATACCATCCAGCCCTATGAAATCGACATCGACGAAATATTCAATAAAGCTTGCGAGTACAATGTTGATTTCACCGATGTCAAGGGCCAGCAGCACGCCAAACGGTCGCTGGAGGTCGCCGCCGCCGGCGGGCATAATATCCTGCTGATCGGGCCGCCGGGCGCGGGCAAAACCATGCTCGCGCGGCGGCTCCCCACAATTTTGCCCAACCTGACGCTGGCTGAGGCGCTGGAGACCACCAAAATCCATTCGGTCGCCGGGGTCCTGCCGCCCGACACGGCGCTGATTGCCAAGCGGCTGTTTCGCCCGCCCCACCATACGATTTCCGACGCCGGCCTAATCGGCGGGGGCCGGATTCCCCGGCCGGGGGAGGTCTCGCTGGCGCATAACGGCGTGTTGTTTCTCGATGAAATGCCGGAGTTTCGCAAGGATGTGCTCGAGGTCCTGCGGCAGCCGATGGAGGACGGGATGGTTACTATTTCCCGCGCGTTGACTTCATTATCCTACCCGGCGCGGTTCATGCTGGCCGGGGCGATGAATCCCTGTCCCTGCGGGTTTTTTGGCTCGACCGACCATCGGTGCAAGTGTACCCCGCAGCAAATTCAGCGCTACATGAACCGGATTTCCGGCCCCCTTCTCGACCGGATCGATATTCATATCGAAGTCCCGGCGGTAAAATTCAAAGAACTGACTTCCGAGCAACAGGGCGAGCCATCGGCGGCCATCCGCGCGCGGGTTAACGCCGCTCGCGCCATCCAATTGAAGCGCTTGGCGGGCGAGAAGAAAATGTTCTGCAATGCCCATATGGAATCCCGCGACATCCGGCGTTACTGTGTCATCGATCAGGAATCCACCGACCTGCTCCGCCGGGCGATCACCAAGTTGGGGCTCTCCGCCCGCGCCTACGACCGTATCCTCAAAGTTTCCCGCACGATCGCTGATTTGGAGGGCCACGCCGATATCGCTCCCCAACACATCGCCGAGGCCATCCAGTACCGCAGTCTGGACCGGAATTTGTGGATGTCATGAGACTGAAGAGAGATCGTCCAGCGCAGGATTGGCTCGTTTCTTGACCTGATTACATATATACGACTATCTTGATTGCATGAAGATTTCCGATCCAGATTGGCCGAGGAAAACTAGCATAATGATCGGGTGCGGGGTTTTTGCCGTCCCGCTGATACTTTACTTGTTGACGTCCTACCCCTCGGTGGCCTACATCGATTCGGGCGAGTTGGCCATTGTTAACTGGACCTTGGGTATCGCCCATCCCACCGGTTATCCCGTTTATACCCTTGTGGGCCGTCTCTTCGCCTTGCTGCCATTGGAGCTGGGAAAAACTCAGAGTTTATATGGCGCAATCTGTGTGGCGTTGGCGCTGGTGATCGTTTTTTTTACCATCATTTCGGCTCGAAAAGGACTATCGATATTGTCGGTCACCCTGGCCGGGGCGATGACGTTCCTCTTGGCGATCAGTCCCCTGATTTGGGCACAGGGAGTAACCAACGAAGTCTACAGTCTGCATATCTTGTTTGTCTCAATTGTATTTGCGCTATTGCTCAGGCCTCCGGTAACCAGGAATCTTATTCTCTTGGCCTACATCCTCGGTTTGTCTTTTGGCAACCACATGTCAACAATCCTGATGATGGCGGCTGTTGTCGTTTACGTCTGGATCAATCGGGCATTATGGTGGGGTAGGGTATCCACAATTATCCATACTTTGGCCGCCTTCGTTGTGGCGCTGTCCGTTTATTTCTATCTGCCGATCCGTGCGGCCCAGACCCCGTTGCTGAATTGGGGTAATCCGGCAAATTGGGAAAATTTTCTGCGGCATGTTTCCGGGTGGCAATATCGGGTGTGGATGTTCGATCAGAGTGTGGCGGACTTATGGCGACGACTGGGGGATTTCGCCGAAATTCTTTTTGTTCAATTCCCTTTGACTTTTTGGCCATTTGTAATTGCCGGTATTTATTGGGGATTTAAAAAGCATCGGCGGCATGCCGGTTACATCCTTTCGATTATGGTGTTTAATGTCCTCTATGCCCTAAATTTCTCGATTCCCGATATCGACAACTACCTGCTCCCGTCAATTATGGTGCTGTTTATCTTCGCGGCGTGGACCATTTTCCACCTGACGCGAAAACCGGGTTTTCTCCGGCTTGCCGTCATTTCACTAACCCTGATTTCAATCCCCCTGAGTTTGATCCACAATTGGCCAAGGCAGGACCAATCGACTAATTACAGCGCCACTGACGGCGTGGAGAACTGGTTCAATTCCTGCGAACGGGATGCTCTGATTCTGACGGCAAACTGGGATTACATCTCACCCTGGCTCTATTTGCATTTCTATGAGCAAAGGCGTCCGGATGTCATCGTGATTTCCACCAACTCGATTAAGCGTTCCTGGTATTTTGATTTCATCAGGCAAACTGACAGTTCACTTTACGAATATATTTCGGCCGATGTCACGACCTTTCTTCCGCAGGTGAAGCGGTTTGAGGCCGGGCGGCCGGTAGCGGTAGCTGAAATCGAGCGGGCCTATCAAGCAATCCTGCACAAAATTATGACCTATCCCGGGCGGAAAATTTATTTCGATAGTCAGGCTCCATTTGGTTTTTCCCCGCCGGGGGAAGTTCATCGCTCGGGGAAATTGTACCGTTTGGTGCGTGAAGCCGAGGAATTCCATCCCCCAGCCGGGCTGTTCACGCCGCCCCGTTTCGGCAAATCGGAGAAATATCTCAGCGGGCGCGAACGCCGGCATCTCGACCTATTCCATTGCCCGAAATGAACATACGCCTAAATCAGGGCGAATAACCTCCGCCTTTTTCTTGTCAACAAATGCCGCTCGTGGGCCGACAAACCCAACCCACTCACTTGATTTTAGCATCGGCAAAGGTTAATATCTAAAGCTTATGATGTTGGAGAGGATGCATGATACTGCAAATAAGATTCAACCAAATAAACCCCCAAAGGAGTGGCTGATGAAACGACGCACTGTCTGGGCGGTTTTCGCGTGTGTAGTGGTGCTCTTTGCCGCTGCATATCCGGCAACCGCGCAACAAATCGATGCCCACGAGTACATCCTCGATAACGGGATGCAAGTCTTGATGGTCGAGCGGCACGAGGCCCCCACTATTATGTGCTCGATATTCGCGCGCGTGGGCTCGGCCAATGAGAGCACCGGCATCACCGGGATCTCCCATCTCTTCGAGCACATGATGTTCAAGGGGACCGAGACCATCGGCACCAAGGATATCAAGCGCGACCGCGAGATTATGGCCGAACTCGATTCGCTCAAGGCGTTAATGCGCAAGGAAGAGGCGGTCATGCGCGAGCAGTATCGCCGCGGTCAAATCGAGGACATGATGGACCCGGAGGCAAAGACCGAGTGCTATAAAGAACTCGATGCGGTGTTTGACAGTTTAATCCTCGAACAGCGCGAACTAATCATCAAAGACCAACTCGATGAATTGTACAGCAAACACGGCGGTTTTTTCCTTAACGCCTTTACCTCGGAGGACATGACCGGCTATTTCGTGCGGCTGCCCAAAAACAAAGTCGAATTGTACATGTGGCTGGAGTCGGACCGCTTTAATAACCCGGTATTCCGGGAATTTTATTCCGAACGCAACGTCGTCCGCGAGGAACGGCGGCTGGGTGTGGAATCAACACCGACCGGTCTAATCGAGGAGGATTTCCAATCGATGTTCTGGAAATCCTGCTCCTATCACTGGAGTGTTATCGGCTGGGCCTCGGATGTGGAAAACATCACGCGGGAACAGGCCAATAATTATTACGATACGTACTATGCGCCGAACAACCTCACCATGGTCTTGGTCGGCGATCTCAAGCCGGATGATATGATCAAGACGGTCCGGAAATATTTCGAGCGTCTCCCGCGTGGCACGGTTGATCCACCGGAGGTTATCACTCTTGAAGCGGACCAGCACGGCGAAAAGCGGTTGTTGGCCGAGGCGGAAACCAATCCGCTGGCCGAGATCTGGCACCACACCGTGGCCTGGAAACATTCCGACAGTTACGCGCTCGAAGTGCTCGCCGGGGTCATGAACGGCAAGACCGGGCGGCTATACAAAAAGCTCGTTGATGAGAAAAACATCGCTTTAGGCACCAGTTCCGGCGGGGGCATGTTTGGCGGCGGCGGTTTGCGGGTCAGCGCAGCGCAGAATTCCAACAAATATGCCGGGTATTTTTCCATTTCGACCGAAGGCAAGTGTGAGACCAAACCGGTGGCATTGGAAGCAGCTGTTTATGAAGTAATGACTGAATTGCAAACTAATCCGATCACGGAGAAGGAACTGCAAAAAGTCAAGAACCAGTACATGGTCGACAACATCCGTTTTATGGATATCATGTCGGGGATCGGCATTCTGTTTTATCTCGGTTCCAACGCCGCGTATGGTGACTGGACCGAGGCCAACAACGGTCCGGCGAGGGTCCAACAGGTGACGGTCGACGATGTCATGCGCGTGGCCAACAAATACTTCGAACCCAAGCAACGCAATGTGTTGTTGATCGACACCAAAGAAGTCTGCGCGCCCGGCGAAGAACCGCCGATGGACCCACAGATGGCGCAAGCCGTGCAGATGATCAAGGGCATGAACGACCCGGCCAAACTGGAACAGATGATGGGCATGTTTTCCATGCAACTCGATTCAATCGAGGACCCTGACGAGCGGACACAGATGGAACAGTTGCTGCAGATTGCCAAAGATCATCTGGCCACCCTAAAAGCAGCCGAGGAAGGCAAATAAGACGCCGGAAGGAGTTTGACCATGAAGAAATTTCTGATCAATTCGTGCGGTCGGCTGCCGGCGATACTAATCATCGCCGTGTTTGCCGTCGCGCTGGTTTATGGACCGGCTGTCGCGGGCAAAATCCCCGACCACCCGGACAAATTGAAATATAAAGACCTCGATTTCAAACCGCCCCACGCGAAAGATTATCGTTACCAGCTAAAATGCGGGGCGACGGTTTATATCGCCGAAAACCACGAAGTCCCCACCTTTGATCTAACGGTCCTGGTCCGCACCGGGTCGATATATGAACCGCTGGAAAAAGCCGGCCTGGCCGATATGACCGCCTACCTGATGCGCAACGGCGGGATCGAGGGTATGACGATCAAGGAATTCGACGAGGAAATCGCGTTTCTGGCCGGGGATATTTCCGTTGATATCGGCACGACACAGGGTTCGGCCAGTCTGTTTTGTCTGTCCAAAGACATCGATCGGGCGCTGGAATTGTTCCAGGGTGTGATCAAGACGCCGGCGTTCGAGGAGGAACCCACCGAGCGCCATCGCGAGGACCTTATCTCGAATATGAAACAGCGCAACAGTCGGACCAACGGCATCGAACGGCGCGAGTGGATGTACCTAATGTATGGCGACCATCCCTGCACCAAGGCATACCGCACCACCGAGTCGTCGATCAACTCCATCAATCGGGAAGATATGATCGCTTTCCATAAGCAATATTTCTTCCCCAAGAACTTCATTTTCGCTCTTTCCGGCGATTTCGATACCGAAGAGATCATCGGCAAACTCGATGCCCTGCTGGCTGGCTGGCCCGATCAGGATTTGCAACTGCCGGAGATTCTCGAGGACATTCCCGATCCCACACCGGGCGTTTACATGATCAAAAAAGAGGATGTCAACCAATCGCGTATCCGCCTGGGACATATCGCGGTCAAGCGGAACAACCCTGACCGCTACGCCATCTCGGTGATGAACGACATCCTCGGCGGCGGCGGTTTCACTTCGCGCATCGTGCGGCGTGTGCGTTCCGATGAGGGGCTCTCTTACGGCCAGGGCAGCCGTTTCAACCGCCCGGTCGATTACAAGGGGACGTTCTTTGCCTATTTCCAGACCAAGCACGCCACCGCAGCATTTGGCACCCGGCTGATCTTAGAGGAGATTAACCGCATCCGCGGGGAATTGGTCGAAGAGGAAATCGTGGCCAACGCCAAAGCCAGTTTCATCAGTAACCTGGTCAATCCTTTCAGCAACAAGAACAACATCGTCAACACTTTTGCTGCTGATGAGTACACCAACCGGCCGGCGGATTACTGGCAGAACTACACCAAGAATTACGAGAAGGTCACTCCCGAGGACGTGCTGGCCGTGGCGCAAAAATACCTGCGCCCGGACAAGCTGGTTTTCTTGGTGGTCGGCGATCCCGACGCGGCCACGGCCGGGGACGACAAACACCCGGATCGCTACACCGATTTCGGCGAAATCAAGATCATCCCCCTCCGCGACCCGCTGACGCTGGAGTAGGGTGTTTCCGTTAGCAAATAATACAGAAAGTCAAAGCCCCCCATGAGGATGGGGGGCTTTTTTCACATCTCTTCGTGGCCTGGGTACAGGCCACCGGCCTGCATTTTATATTTGCGAGAATGACCGAAAATGGTTCATATTGTATTGTTGTTTGTGGGCGGCAGATGTCCACATCTGCCCCCAAGCTTGGGAGAATTCGATCGTGGGGTGCCCCACGGCTTGCCGTGGGAGAAGATTCATTGCCAGATGGGAAAAGGAGAATTACTAGATATTTAGCAGATTTGAGAGATGAATCTTACCCCACCGCAAGCGGCTGGGGCACCCGGGCCCGAGGACGTACGCCAGCAGCAAAAATAAATATTGCGGGGAAAAAAGCCATGAATTATATTTGCAGCCGGAAGATGAGGTCATTAGATGAAATTAAAGCGGAGCAGTGTCGATGCTGTTGATTTGAATGTCACGCGTTACGAATTTATTTTGGAATAATATTAGTAGGAGTATTAAATATGTCAGTATTTTCAATGACTGATTATATTTCCTGGGGGATTGCAATAATAGGAATCATCCTTGCGGTTTATTTCTATCGACGATCTAGAAGGTTCAAATCTATCGAAATAAAGCCAATTACTGAGACCTCTGTTATCAAGGTATCCGAACAAATCTCCGACTTGAAAATATTGCATAAGAATCGTGAAATAGAACAGTTGTATATATCAGAATTTCAGGTCAGAAACTCCGGCAGAATTGACTTGACCGAGCGCGATTTCATCGAGCCTTTCCATTGCAGCGTTGGCGCGGAAATCGTTGATTCGAAAATCGTCAAACGCGAGCCAGAAGAATGCGATTTCAAAATAGATAAATGTGAAGATAATAAAGTCTTTTTTAATAGCCGTCTTTTTAAGGCGGGAGAGCTTGCCAACATAAAATTGACACTTCTTGCAAAACCTAATCTGGATTTCAGCCGCAATAGGATTGCGGACGTTAAGAGTATAAAATTCGCTGTACCGCGGAAAATTAATCGCCACTTATTAGGTTTTTTGGCTTTAATTATTGGACTTGTAATGTCGATGTTTGTATCGGATGTATATGATTTTATATCCCCGGCGAAACGGATTAACATAAGTGTCCAAGATTCTCGGAATCCAATAAATTCGGAGTATCATGTTAGCATCATAATGGCCAATATCGGTCGCCTGCCTCTATTCGTGGAGGATGGCTTAATGATTCACACGCGTGAACTCCCTGCCAGATGGGATATCGCGTCAAATTATATGGATTACCGTGATGACTTTCTAATATCGGATAGTTCTACGCTAATACTTTCGAAATTTATATTGTTGCGGGACGAGGTTATGAGAATTGATTTATGGTTTACTCAAAGTCCCAGTGTATACTTACGTGGTGTAATAGAAAATGCTGGAATATATGTGGGTGGTGGTGAATCTATGGATTTCAGGTTAAGATAGTCTGACGATATGTGAAATAGGAAATTCAATCTGATTATTTCCCCTTCCCCGTCAAGATCAAATAAACCCCCGTCAATGGCCCCGCGTCCTTCAACGCCAATATCAACTGCGCCGTTTTATAATCCCAAATATAGGCATTCGGTTTGAATAATCCCCGCCGGACGCCGGGTCCGAATTCTTCTTTCACCTCAGCGTATATTTTCTTGAAATCTCTCCGGTCGGTGGTCGTCACCAGTAATGTCTGGCGATGGATTTTGCCGTCCTGGAAAGTAATCGAAGCCAACCAGCGCGTGTTGAATAGCTCGACATACATCCCATCGTATGTCCCATCGCGCGCCGGGGGAGGAGCATCGGAGCTACCCGTGACCAGCCGTGAGCGGCATTCTTCAATCGGCGTACCCAGCGGGTAAAACCATATCTGATCGGGGGAGACCTCGATTTCCATTATTGCGCCTTCGCCGGGGGCATCTCCGGATCGCCGCCGAGCAGGATCGCGATCGGCCGCAGGGGTCCGATATGCGCGCAAATTACCTTAATCGCCGCGGTGATCGGCACCGCCAGCAAAACACCCAGCATCCCCCATAACCAGCCCCAATAAACAGTGGCGAATAATACGGCCAGCAGGTTCAAATTAACTTTATTCCCCACCAGCTTGGGCGTGATTACATTACTTTCCAGCAGTTGAATGACTACCATAAACGACAACACCCAGAACGGGATCGTAATCCCGCCCGTTTGAATCGCGGCCACAATAACCGGCGGGATCATGCCGATAAAGGCGCCGATATAGGGAATCAGGTTCAACACCCCCGCCAGCGGCCCCCAGACATAGGCATAACTGACATCGAGGATCAATAATCCCGCGGTGAAGATCACTGCCAGCACCGCGGTCGTTAAGAATTTGACCAGCATAAACCCGCGAATCTGCTGGTTGATCCCGTCGATGATTCTGGCGGACGCGGCCGGGTCGTCACCCATAATCAGCATCAGCCGGCGGCGCAATGATTCCTGGTCCAAAAGCAAAAACAAAGTCAGCAACACAATCAGTGCCAGACCCAGTACCGATGAGAAAACCGAACCCAACCCCGTGAACAAATATGCTCCGACCCCGGAAAAATCGGCGAAGGTTATTCCCGCCAATATCGACTCATCGAACACCGGCAGAATGTTGCCTGTCGATTGCTGGAACGACTGGTAGGTGGCCAGTCCGGCAAACATCCAGCCCTTGACCGTTTCGTAGTATCGCGGCATTTCCGAGGCCAGCCCCACCGATTCCTGGAAGATCAGGTATCCCGCCCCGGCGAGAGCGACCGCGCCGATGGCCATGACGATCAAGACCGCGATTACATGCGGGATTTTTCCTTTTTTCAACAAATCCACGGCGGGCGCGAGTACGTAGGCGAAGGCGATCGCCGCCACCAGGGGCACCATGATCGGCGCGGAGAAATACAAAAACGCCGTCCCGGCCATCACGGTAAGTATCGGCAGGGCAATCGATTCGAGTTTTAACCCCTGGATCGGGAGGCGGCGCGAGGGTTGACGGAGGGAGTGTTTCATGGGTGACCGTCGCCTCTCCCGATCACCGGTCCGCCGTACGGGCTGCCGTTCCCGTTCCGGTGGTCTGCCGTTTCTTGGCCGGGGTCTCCGATCACCCGGTTTTTGGGTATAAGGACGGCGTGACCGTTCCCGCCCGGCGTCAGGTGCAGGTTTAGCTGATTGCATTGATCGGGGTCCCGCCGGGGTTTTCTCCTCGGGCCTTTTCGTCGGTTCGGGGATCGCCAGACTTTCCTGCTGTGGTTTTTCCGGTTCCGGTTTTTCGGTCGGTGGAATTGGCCGCTTGGGTTTGCGGCGCGACCGACCATAAGATTCTTCAGCCATTTTTTTCTCCCAGCCGGGCTAAGAATTCCTTTTCGTCCCAGATCGTAATTCCCAGCTTTTGTGCTTTGTCGTATTTTGAACCCGGGTCCGCGCCGGCGACAACAAAGTCAGTCTTTTTGGAAACCGAACCGGTCACCCTGCCGCCGCGGGCGGTAATTCTTTTTTTCGCCTCGCCACGCGGCATGGCCGTCATAGTCCCGGTTAAGACAAATGTTTTGCCGGACCATTCGCGAACGACGGCAGCCGTCGCTTTCACGGGAAAAACCACACCCCCGCGCTTCAGTCTCTCGATCACCTTACGATTATTGGCATCGGCGAAAAAGCCGACTACATTTGTCGCGCCGATCGGGCCGATCTCCGGCGTGTTCTCCAATGTCTCCGCGTCGGTTTCCATTATTTTTTCCAGCGCTCCGAATTCCGCGGCCAGGACCTCCGCCAAATGTTCGCCGATTCCGGGGATCCCCAGTGCCGCCAGCAGATTGGGCAATTTCGGTCGGCGCGATTTATCGATTGCCGCTAACAGATTGGCGGCCAGCTTCGGGCCCATCCGCTCCATTTTCTCCAAATCATCGACACCCAAAAAATAAAGGTCGGCCGGGTTTTTAACCAATCCCAAATCAACGAGCTGGTCAATATATTTAGCCCCCAGCCCGTCGATGTCCATTCCGCCCTTGGCGGCAAAATGGGTGATGCGCTCCTTAAGCTGCGCGGGGCAAGATAACCCGGTACAGCGATGGAACGCCTCTTTGGGTGCGCGCTCGACTTTTGAGCCGCATATCGGGCAAACAGCCGGGAATAAATACTTCTTTTCCCTGCCGGTGCGGCGCTCTGGGATCGGCTTGACCACTTCGGGGATCACATCACCCGCGCGGCGGACGACCACGGCATCGCCAATGCGAATATCCTTATTGTGGATTTCGTCTTCGTTGTGCAGACTTGCCCGACGGACCTCCACGCCCCCGACGCGGACCGGTTTGAGTACCGCGACCGGGGTGATCGCTCCGGTGCGGCCTACTTGGGCGATAATATCCTCAATTATTGTTGTTGCCTCAACCGCCGGGAATTTCCAGGCCACCGCCCAGCGGGGAGACCGCGACACCTCGCCCAACCGCCGTTGCAGGGCATAGTCATCCACCTTGACCACGACCCCATCCATTTCGAAATCCTCAGAATCGCGGGTGGCCAGGAGTGAGTCATAATAATCAAAAACCTCATCGACCGTTGTACAAAGCCGCAAGTGAGGATTAATCCGGAAGCCACATTCCCGCAAATACTCAAGAGTTTGCATCTGACTGATCAACTTACGCTCAGGATCATAAACTCCGTAAGCAAAGAAAACCAGGGGACGTGAGGCGGTGATTCTCGAGTCAAGCTGCCGTACAGCTCCGGCGGCAGTGTTGCGTGGATTGGCATATAATTCCTCACCCGCTTTCAGTCTTTTGCGATTCAATTCTGCAAAATCCGATTTACGGATTATTACTTCTCCTCGTATATCGAGGTTGGTCGGAGGGTCGTCAATTCTTAATTCTAACGGGATTGAGCCGATAGTTTTCAGATTATTCGTGACATCTTCTCCGATTATTCCATTGCCTCGAGTCACTCCTCGAGCAAGTTTTCCGCTAACGTACTGTAAATCAACAGCTAAACCATCAAGTTTTGGCTCCACCCCCAAATCAATTTGGATTTCTTCATCTTTGAGGAATCTTCTTGATCGCGCAAGGAATTCCGTAACTCCTTCGCGAGTAGTCACTTTGCTCAAGCTTAACATCCGTTCGTTGTGCATCACCATTCCGAACGAATCTAAAGGGAATGCTCCGACTCTCTGAGTTGGAGAATATGGGGTTACAGTTTCGGGGTATTGTTTTTCTAGCGCGAGCAATTCATCAAAAAGTTGGTCGAATTCCTCGTCAGATATGATCGGATTGTCCTGGACATAATAAAAATGGTTATGCCTCTTGATTTCAGCGCATAATTGGCTAATCCTCCGCTCTTTGTCGAATGGTACAACCACAAAAATTCTCCGAACCCCCCATTTAGTAAAAAGTTAGCGGGGAGAACGTCCACCGGCAATCAAAAAAGGCGACGGGGCAGAACCCCGTCACCTTCGATCCGGTCAAGATGCGCGAGTATTAATGTCCCGCGGTATCTACCACGGCGGAATCGATTGCGGTTGTGTCGGTTGCCGCAACTGTATCGACTACCACGGTGGTATCCAGCACCTCTTCGGCGGCCGGTTCCGGGATGGTTTCAGCCGGCCTTTCGACCTCTTCTTTTTTGGCACAGGCCACGATAATGAGGCAGATCGCCAGCAAAACCACAAACGCGATAACTACTTTTTTCATCAACCCTCCCTGACCAACTCTTGACTTTTCATACTCTTTTTATCTTCGCCGGTGAAGGTGACAAGTGGGCAAGGGGCCGTCAAGGTTTTTTTCGAACTTTCGGTAAAACGACCGTATTCGGAAAACGCAATCGAACCATTCAGATTGCAACTTTCCGGCCGCTCAAATGTATTCCTAATGAATAGATGGGCCGATCATCCGGCGAGGGGGGGGGGGTAAAACCGGCGGTTCCATTCTTTGCCACTGTTAACTTATGTCGCGGCTCATTTTATCTTGACTGGAGCTTCGCCGGGCATGATTTATCACCATATGATATGAACCAAGCGAAAGGAAGGGCCCGTGGAAAGTGGAATTTGGAAGATGATTGCTGAATCAGGGTTTTTCGCCCAGATGATTCTGACCATTTTGTTGGGCATGTCGGTCATCTCATGGGGCATCGCGATCAACAAAATACGCCGGTTTCGGAGGATCATCGACCGCAATGCCCGTTTTGTCCGCGCGTTTCGTCGCCAGGCGCCCCTGGTTGAAAAAGCATCGTCGCTCCGCGCATTCCGGGATTCGCCGCTTCTGCCGCTGTATGAAAGCGGCCTGACTGAAGCAGCCGAGTTCACCGTCGCCAACCGTGAGGCCGGTTTGGTCCCCGCCGACTCCGGTTTTTTCCTTTCGCCGGGGCAACGCCAGGCGGTTTCCGACACATTAACGCGGGTCGCACAGGAGGAAATCGGCAAGCTTGAAGAGTGGATAATCTTTCTGGCCACCACCGGCAATGCTGCGCCGTTTTTGGGATTGCTGGGTACCGTATGGGGCATCATCAATGCCTTCGTTGCCATCGGCGCCCGTGGCTCGGCCACCCTAGCGGTTGTTGCGCCGGGGATTGCCGAGGCGCTGATTGCCACGGCGGCCGGATTGATCGCTGCCATCCCTGCGGTGGTAGCCTACAACTGGTCGAACAATAAGTTGCGGTTTATCCGCGACGATTTGGATAATTTTTCGCTGGAACTTCTCTCCGCGATGGCCCGAGAACAAGCGATATCACCGGCTGCGGTCAAAGCCGAACTTAAAGCGTAAGACCTGCGCGCAGAGAAGCCGGGATCGATGACCGTGTCGCTGATCGAATTTCGCCGCGATCATTAAGGAGCAATCACGTGAAAAGACGAACCTATCGGGCAATGTCGGAAATCAACGTCACCAACCTGGTGGATGTCGTACTGGTATTGTTGATTATTTTCATGATCACGGCGCCGCTTTTACAGAGCGGGGTTAATGTCGACCTCCCGGGCACGCAATCGGGCGACGAGACCACGGCTGAAGGAATTGTGATTACGATCACCGAAAATAGCGCCGTGTTTATCGATGATCACTATGTCGATATGCGCCAGGCCGAGGAATTCACCGAACGAGTCAAGACGGAATTGAGCAAGTTGAACAAGGAAGTCGCTTATCTCCGGGCGGACAAGGCGGTCCCCTACGGCACGGTCGTGGATATCCTTAACCGGTTGCGCCTGGCCGGTGTGACCAATGTCAGTTTGGTCACCGATCCGGGGGACAAAAAAACGCGAGGCGGGCCAGGGTAATATGACGCGGCGGGATCTCTTCTATTCCATCAGCGGCCATGTCGTTTTCGCTCTGGCCCTGTTTATCATCACTCCGGTGTCCTTTGGCCTGTGGGGCGGGGATGACCGCCTGCCGTTATTAATGAATGTGGGTATTGTTGATCTGCCGCCCGGCCCCCGGTTGTTGGAACGCAAGCCCAAGCCCAAACCCAAGCCCCCGGATCCCGCCCCGGACGATCTTCCCGAAATCGAACCACTGGAAAAGTTGGAAAAGGAGACAATCGGGGAGGAGGCCGCTGCCGATTCGACCGCCGAGGATCAAGAGGTGGGTGAGGACTCCGCCGAAGTTCTGGCGGTCGTGGATACCGCTACTAACGGCAAGACCGGGGAGATGTCGCACACGATCGCCGATGGCGCGGATGAGGGAGTCGATGATATTTTCGGCGAGAATGTTCCCGCGGTGGGGTACGGTGCAGCCGATCCGTATTTTCAATCGCTGTTCCTGGCGATTCAACGGTCGTTCCGCAACCCGGTCCCCGGCTATAAGCCGATTCGGTGCGTCGTCACGTTTACCGTAATGAACTCCGGCGAAATCCGGGAGATCAAGCTGGAGACTTCCTCGGGAATCCCGAGGTTTGATCGGGCGGCTGTTCGCGCGATTGAGAGAATCGAATGGGGACGCCCGTTCCCCAAGAAATTCGATGATTATGACGGGTATTATATTAGAATGCCCTTTGAGTATGTACCCCAATGAGGTGAGCCCTAATGACCTGCCGTCGAATATTCACTACCACCATGCGCATCCTGATGTTGGTGCTTGTGATCTGCCCGGCAACTTATGCCGGGAAATACGGCGAGATTATCGCCTCGATCCGCACCGGCGTTTTTGAGCCGTACCGGATCGGTATCGATGATTTTGTGGCCAAAGACCCCGCCGCCCCGCGCGAAGTTCGCCGGATCGCCCTGGAAATTTCCGATATTGTCCGGGAAGATTTGGAGTTCTCCTATTTATTTACTACTCGCGCCCCCGATCCGGAATACCTGGAGGTGTTCGGCGTAGACAAGTTGAGTCTCTATGATTGGGAAAAACTATACGTGGGTTATGTCCTGGTCGGGGAAGTGGAAATGGAGGAGGAAACCGCCGTGGTGGTTTCCTATACATTATATAGTGTCCACAAGCGGCTAAAACCGGAGGAACTCGCCTCGCGGCGCTTGCGTGCCTCCCGCAAGGATTTACGCTTGTTGGCCCACAGTATTTCCGATGATATCTACCATAAAATCACCGACTTACACGGAATTTTCCGTTCCCGGATCACGTACTCGCGCCGTGATTCGGTAGCCAAGGAAATCTACATCTGTGATGTTGACGGGCATACGCCCCTGCGCGCGACTTTCGACCGCTCGATCAACGTCTCACCGCGCTGGGCTTCGGCCGACGAAATCTCCTATACTTCCTTCAAGCGCGGTAATCCCGACCTTTGGCTGCTGGATATGCGCAAGGGCAAGAATAGCCAGCTTTCCTCATATCCGGGGCTGAATTCGGCGGCGGCATGGTCCTCTGATGGTTCGCGTTATGCGGTGACCCTGACCAAGGATGGCAATCCCGAGGTGTATATCTTCCGCAAGGGTTCGAAAAAAGGGCGTCGTGTGACTTTTAATCCCGGCATCGATTCCTCCCCGACCTGGTCGCCGGACGGCAAATATCTGGCACTCACCTCCGACCGTTCCGGGACACCGCAGATTTACATTATGGATGTCGACGGGGGCAATGCGCAGCGCTTAACCTACCAGAATTCGCACAACGATTCCCCGGCCTGGTCACCCACCATCGATTTGATTGCTTATGTTTCACGCGGCGGAGATGGCAAGTTCAATATTTGGACCACGACCACTAACGGTTCTCACCAGCGCCAATTGACTTCGGTGGGCGACAACGAGAACCCGCAATGGTCGCCGGATGGATTGCACCTGGTTTTTTCCTCCACCCGCAACGGGAGCGAGGAGATATACACCATGGATTTTGCCGGACAGAACGTGCGTCGCATCACGAGCGGCGGCGGAAATTCCAACCCCTCCTGGTCGCCGGAGTGAGGAGTTGTAGTAGAATAAAGTAGGGAGGGACAGGGTAAAGATCGAATGCCATCCAACCGATGGTCAGCAAGGCGGGCGGCGGCCGCTTTGGTTGTACGGTGTAAAAAATGGTCCGATGCCGAAAATTACTATTGACCGGCCGCTCGAACGAGCTAATCTATAGGTGGAGTGGATGATAATGAATTGTAATCATAATTTTCCAAGGAGGGTGAAGTCGTGAGGAAATTGTGGTATCTGATTTTGTTCACCGTTATTGTCGGGCTGATTATGGGTTGTGGTTCATCAGCGCCGCCCGTTGAGGAATCAGCGGAACCCGAGGGAGAACCGATAGGTGATGTCCAGGAGCGGGCTGAACCGGAAGTGACCGACGAACCCGGACTCACTGAGGCGGAACGCGAAGTTGAATGGCAGGCGAGTTTAGGTCTCGAGAAAACCTACTACGACACGGACAAGTGGAATATTCGCGAGGATGCGCGGGAAACACTGAAAAAGAACGCCGCGATTCTGGAGGCCAATCCGGATATATTTCTCACCGTGGAGGGGCATTGCGACGAGCGCAACACGGTGGAATACAATCTCGCGCTGGGCGAACGCCGGGCAACCGCGGCACGCGATTATTTAGTCCGGCTGGGCATCGATACCGAGCGGATTAAAACCATTTCCTATGGAGAGGAACGTCCGGTTGCCTACGGGCACGATGAAAGTTCGTGGCAAAAAAACCGCCGCGCCGAGTTCAAGGCCAGCAAGTAATCCAGTTTGTAATCGTCGGCGAAGATCAGACACACCGCGCCGGTTTATTCCGGGTTGCGGAGGGGGCAGTGTGAGGGTACTCTTGGTACCGATGCAGCGAGTAGGGCCGTGAAAACACCAGGCAAATGGAGTCGGTGGGTAGCAACGTTATTGTTGCCGGCCGCGATGAGCGCCGGTTGTGTCCCACGGGACACGCTGGAGAAAATGCAGGATCAGCTTAACTACCTTGAATCCGCCCAGCGGCGCAATCGCCGGGACATGGAGCGGATCGACTCCCTGTTGGCGGCCAACACCAATTCCAACCGGGAATTACGGGCCGATGTAGTTACTACCTTGGACGATTTGCGGCGGGAAATGGCGGCGATTTCGCAGAATATGATCGATCTCGGCGATAAAATCGATCGCCGTGGTACCGAGCACCCGGTGGCGATTTACCCCGACCGCCCGCCAAGCGACTCGGCCGGAACAACTTCGCCCGGTACGGTCGGCGAACCCGGTGAGCAGATGCTCACCGTCGATTGCGGTCGCATCTATGATCAGGGTTTCAACGATTTGCGCAACGGAAACTACGAGTTGGCCATTGAGGGTTTTGTGGAATTTCTTGGCCGCTGTGCCTCATCCCCGGACGTTCCGCGGGCGTTGTACTGGCTGGGCGAGTGTCATTATTCCAACGATGATTTTGCCGCCGGGATTGAGGTTTTCGGCCAGTTGGTTGATGAGTATCCCGGTTCCGACCAGGTACCGGGGGCGCTGTTCAAGCTGGGCCGGTGTTACGAAAAGTCCGACCAACCGCGCCACGCGGTGGAATACTATGACCGCTTGGTCAAGGAGTACCCGAATGCTCCTTACGTCCGACCGGCGGAGGTGCGGCTGAATGACCTGCAGGCAGCGGAGGGAGACGAATAAACCCTCAGACCGGGGGGAATAGGCGGCTTGGGTCAGGCGGCTCTGACAACCTTGCGGGAAATTTGGGGGGGATATTGTCAATTCCCCGGCTAAGCGTCCGATAGAAAAATTGATGGATAATCCGTGGGTTAGCAAGAAGTTGGCCGCGTACTCCGAGCCGGCATTGGTCTGTCACACGCCGGCCCCGGACGGACAATTGGCCGTTGGCGGACCAATCCCGGTTGCGGTGCGGTCGCGAGAGGACACGTCCCTGGTGGCGACTTTCTACGATCAGGAGACAGACAAACTTTTCGTTAACATTCTTCCTTTTGAGCCGTACGATTCTTACGTGGAGTCTGACGATGTCAGAATTGACACCGACCAAGATGGCCGACCGGTGTTTATCGAAGTTTCCCGCCCCTGGAACCAGTGGCGGATCGACCCGGATTTTTCATTGCCGACGGCTGATTTTGACGGTGCGGTTAACCTGCGGGAGACATTACGTCGGTTTCCATCGGGTGAAATAATCGCGGATCGGTGCCGCGAAACCGTTTACTTGAAATTTTTAGCCCGCCAAGGAGATCGGGTTATTCGCTTGGCTGAAAATATGTTAGCGGAAACGGCGGAGGGGTTTTTGGTGGGCTTTTGGCTTGCAGGTGTCCAGCCGGATTTTGCCGGTCGCAAACAGAATCTGTGGCGGGCGGCAACAGCAGCCCGGTTGAGGAAAAGCGGTAAGAGTTGGAACCCGTGCACACGAGCAAAGTTGTCGGAAAATTCACTTCAACGGACAAAGCCGTAATTTTTCCCTTGACATCCTCGACAGGCGTGATATAATAGGAGTTTCAATTGGGCGGGCATATGGGTAAATATGGTTTGGCTCGCCCGATTTTTTGCGTGGTCTGGCCCATGTAGCTCAGGCGGTAGAGCACATCCTTGGTAAGGATGAGGTCACCGGTTCGAGTCCGGTCGTGGGCTTTGCTGAGAGGCCCTCGGTCGCAAGGTGGCCGGGCGAGAAAACTGGAGAACAAAAAAGAAACATATCGGTAGGAGATTCTCGGGAATGGCGAAGGAGATTTTTGAAAGAACAAAACCCCACGTGAATGTGGGGACGATCGGTCACGTCGACCACGGTAAGACCACGCTGACCGCGGCTATCACTATGATCCTCAACCGCAAAGGCCAGGCGACGGTCCAGAAGTTCGACGAGATCGATAACGCTCCGGAAGAGCGGGAGCGCGGAATTACCATTGCGACGGCGCATATCGAGTATGAAACCGATAAGCGTCACTATGCGCACGTTGACTGCCCCGGGCACGCCGATTATGTCAAAAACATGATTACCGGTGCCGCGCAGATGGATGGCGCCATCCTGGTGGTGGCGGCCTCAGACGGCCCGATGCCGCAAACGCGTGAGCATATCCTCCTGGCCCGTCAGGTCGGAGTCCCGTACATCGTCGTCTATATGAATAAAATTGACATGGTCGATGATCCCGAACTCCTTGATTTGGTTGAGTTGGAAATCCGTGAGTTGCTGAGCAAGTATGAGTTCCCCGGCGATGAAATTCCCGTTATCCGCGGATCGGCGCTGGAGGCGATGAACGAGGCGCTTACGGATGTCAAGGACTCGGATAAATTTAAAAGCGTCTATGAACTTCTCGATGCCATTGACAACTACATTCCCGAACCCGACCGCGACATTGACAAGCCGTTTTTGTTGCCGGTCGAGGATGTTTTCTCAATTACCGGTCGCGGCACTGTCGGCACCGGGCGTGTTGATCGCGGGCAAATCCGAAAGGGCGATGAGGTCGAACGGGTCGGGATCAAGGAAACCCGCAAAACCGTCTGCACCGGCGTGGAGATGTTCCGCAAAATCCTGGATTATGCCCAAGCCGGTGATAATGTCGGGCTGCTGTTGCGTGGGATTGATAAGACCGAATTGGAACGCGGCATGGTCCTGGCCGCGCCGGGTTCGATCACCCCGCATACCAAATTCAAAGGCGAAGTTTACGTGCTGGCCAAGGAAGAGGGCGGGCGGCATACCCCGTTTTTCAACGGGTATCGGCCCCAATTCTATTTCCGGACCACCGACGTAACCGGTGTCGCGACGCTGCCGGAGGGTACGGAAATGGTCATGCCGGGCGATAATGTTCTGCTTAACGTGGAATTGATTATACCAATCGCGATGGAGAAAGGTCTGCGCTTTGCCATTCGCGAGGGTGGACGGACCGTGGGCGCCGGCGTGATCACGGAGATTGTCGAATAGCCCCTGCTGGTTGGGGAATGGTAAAGTAGCGGGTCCTCCCGGGGGGAGGGCCTAGAGGGAATATATAGTAGTTTTCCGATTGTAACGGGAGGCCCCTCGGAGGGCCGCTAGAACACCGAATTCGGGAGATGTGTTAAATGCCGCGTGATAAAATTATCCTCGCCTGCGGTGAATGTAAACGCCGCAACTACACCGGTACCAAGAACAAGCACAAACACCCCGATCGGGTTAAGTTTAAAAAGTATTGTCCGTACTGTCGGAAACATACACCACATCGGGAGACTCGTTAGACGGCTGTTCTAGCCGCGGTGCGGACCGAAATAAACCGACAGGTCTGTAGCTCAACTGGCTAGAGCACCGGTCTCCAAAACCGGGGGTTGGGGGTTCAAGTCCCTCCAGACCTGCCAGAGTGTATGGGAATCGGGATGGTTGGCAAAATCAAACAATACTGGCGCGAGACGCTCACCGAGTTGGCCAAGGTGACCTGGCCCTCGAAAGACGAGTTGGTCGGCTCCACCATCGTAACGGTCATTGTCTCGCTAATTATGGGCTTTTTCATCTTTACGGTCGACATGGGACTCTCGCAGGCCATGAGAGTCGTTTTGGGGTTTTAGATGATCAAGAAGTGGTACGTGGCCCACACTTACTCAGGGCATGAACAGAAAGCGCGGCGCTATCTGGAGTCCGCGATAGTCAATGCCGGGATGGAAGACTACTTTGGCGAGATCAAAATTCCCACCGAGGAAGTCGTGGAAATGAAGCAGGGACGGCGGACCACCAGCACCAAAAAGTTCCTGCCGGGGTATGTCCTCATCGAATTGGCCATGACCAAGGAAACACAATATTTGGTGACCAGCACGCCGGGTATCACCAGTTTCGTCGGTTCCGGCGGGAAAGCGGTGCCCCTGAGCCAGGATGAAGTCGACCGCGTCATGGGCCAGATGGATCGGACCCGCACCGCTGAAATCACCGAAGTTCCCTTCCGCGTGGGGGATGCCATAAAGGTCATTGACGGCCCGTTCAATGATTTCTCGGGTGTAGTCTCCGAGGTTAATATGGAGCGAAAGAAACTAAAGGTCATGGTCTCTATTTTCGGGCGTTCGACCCCGGTTGAACTCGATTTTCTACAGGTCCAGGGCGCGTGATCCTGGCCGGGAGTTAAAATGAAAAAACCGATTGACGGATATATCAAATTGCAGATTCCCGCGGGCAATGCCAACCCGGCCCCGCCGGTCGGGCCGGCGCTCGGGCAAAAGGGCGTTAATATCATGGAATTCTGCAAGGCGTTTAACGCCCGCACGCAGTCTCAGGCGGGGATGATTATCCCGGTGGTTATCACCATATATAGGGATAAATCATTCACCTTTATCACCAAGACGCCGCCGGCGGCGGTGTTGTTGAAAAAAGCGGCGAAAATCGCGAAAGCATCCGGTGAACCCAATCGCACGAAAGTCGGGAGCGTCACGAAGGAACAAGTGCGGGAAATCGCCCGACTAAAGGCGCCGGATTTGAACGCGGCTTCGGAGGAAGCGGCGATGCGGATGATTGAGGGCACGGCCTGCAGCATGGGAATTGACATTGGGGAGTAAGGAGTTTTCCGATAGGGACCTTTGTCCCAATAGTATGGTGCATAGACGGGTATGGCGGATTACTTTATGAAGGATAATCGGTTAACCGATAGACTGTTATGAGAAAAGGCAAGAAATATCTGGCGGCCCGGGGAAAAATTGACCGGCAGCGGACATATCCTCTGGATGAGGCGTTGAAACTCGTCAAAGACACACGGTACGCCAATTTTGACGAGACCGTCGAGGCATCGGTGCGGTTGGGCGTCGACCCGAAACACGCCGACCAGATGGTCCGCGGGACTGTCATTCTTCCCCATGGCACGGGCCGGAAGGTGCGCGTCCTGGTTTTTGCCAAGGGCGAGAAAGAAATCGAAGCTAAAGACGCCGGCGCGGATTTTGTCGGCGCGGACGAGTTTATCGAAAAAATCCAGAACGGCTGGCTGGATTTTGATGTCGCCGTGGCCACGCCGGACATGATGAAATCGGTCGGGAAACTTGGCCGTATTCTGGGGGCCCGCGGGCTGATGCCCAACCCGAAATCCGGCACGGTTACCATGGACGTCGCCAAGGCGGTCAAGGAAGTCAAAGCCGGCAAGATCGCCTTCCGCGTGGACAAGGCCGGCAATATCGGCGTACCAGTAGGAAAGGTCTCGTTTGCAGAGGACAAATTGAGCGAGAACCTGCGGGCCTTTATGGACGCGATTCTGCGCGCCAAACCGGCTGCGGCTAAGGGGCAATATGTCCGTAACCTGGCGATATGTTCGACAATGGGGCCGGGGGTTAAGATTGACGCCATCCGGTTGGTCGCGGATATGAAACGGTGAATGTTGTTTCGGCGCTGTCGGCGGATCGGGGGCAACGAAACAGCCCGCGGTACGTAGAATGCGGGGCCGAGATTTTTGGTTGGATAAACGAGGGAAGATAAAACATGCTGCGCCCGGAAAAAGTACAGCGGGTTGAAGAAATCACCGAGAAATTCAAATCGGCTCGGAATGTGTTCATTGCCGATTATTCCGGTCTTAACGTGATTGACATTACCGATCTGCGCCAGCAGTTGCGGGACAACGGGGTCACTTTCCGCGTGGAGAAAAACACGCTGCTGCGCCGTGCCGTGTCCAATCTTGGCTGGGACGATTTGCTGTCTGCGCTCAAGGGGCCGACGGCGGTGGCGATCTCCGCCGATGACCCGACTGTTCCGGCCAAAATCCTGCATGATTTTTACGTCCGGCTGAAAAAACCGAAAGTCCGCGCATTTCGCGTCGATGATCGGATTTACGAATTGCGCGATTTGAAACCGTTGGCACAATTGCCGCCGCGGGATATTCTCCTGGCACAGGTAATCGCCGCGGTGGAGTCACCAATCTCGGCGTTGATCGGGACCCTCGATGGTGTTATTCGAGATTTCATTTCCACCGTCGAGGCCATTGCCAAGCAAAAAGAGGAAGGCGGCAATTAAGTCGTCAAACCGAAGAAAAGAAGAAAAACCTAACAATATCGAGGGATGTATCGTGTCTGAAGAGAACAGCGCTGTCGACCAGGTAGTCGGCATTATTGAGAAC
>SDBS01000484.1_pt1 | contig 38495 bp, 65 predicted proteins | sample 2277091 | NCBI WGS metagenome assembly SDBS01 (sample SAMN10404972, study PRJNA504765) | marine sediment metagenome | isolation source: marine sediment core GS10_PC15, 163 cmbsf | place: Arctic Ocean: Southern Knipovich Ridge | collected 2010
GCTTCCTCTGGAAATTCTGCTCAAAATGCTTCCTCTGGATATTATGCTCAAAATGCTTCCTCTGGAAATTATGCTCAAAATGCTTCCTCTGGAAATTATGCTAAAAATGCTTCCTCTGGAAATAATGCTAAAAATGCATCCTCTGGAAATTATGCTAAAAATACTTCCTTTAGAAAAACAGCTAAAAATGCTTCACTTGAAAATATATATAAAAAAGAGAATAATAATGCTTAATATAAATATTATGATAATAATGCTTTCTTTGGATATTATGATAAAAATGCATTCACTGGAAATTATGATAAAAATGCTTTCACTGGAAATTATAATAAAAATGCTTCCAATAGTAATTATGCTCAAAATGCTTCCACTAGAAATTCTGCTAAAAATGCTTCCTCTGGAGATTCTGCTAAAAATGCTTCCTCTGGAGATTATGCTCAAAATGCTTCCTCTGGAAATTATGCTAAAAATGCTTCCTCTGGAGATTCTGCTCAAAATGCTTCCTCTGGATATTATGCTAAAAATGCTTCCTCTGGAAATTATGCTAAAAATGCTTCCTCTGGAAATTCTGCTCAAAATGCTTCCTCTGGAAATTCTGCGACTGAAATAGTCTCAGGCAAAAATAGCGTATGTGCTTCAATCGGCAACGGTTCTAAGATAAAAGCAATAAAAGGAACATGGATTACTCTAGCAGAATATGATAAAGATGATAAAGTTATTTGTGTGAAGTCTGCTAAGATTGACGGAGTTAAATTAAAAGAGAATGTATTTTATAAATTAAAAAATAAACGATTCGTGATCTCTGGGGGAAGTGAATGATGGGAAATTGTACTTGTGGTTATTTTAAGAATGATTGTGAATGTTGTGGAAAAGGGAAGGTATGCCCAGTTTGTCATCTACCTAAATTCGTCTTATCGGAGGCAAGTGAATGAGAGATTTTACGAAAGGTGAATCAGTCTTAATCAATAAAGGAGTATGTCCAGATTGCAATGGTCCACTTTATGAACAAAATCTAAGCCAAGTAGATATTGAGCCAACTTTTGTTGTTAAGTGTGAAAACTGTAATTTCATATGTGATTCATATGGAGTAATATCTAGAGACGTAGCTCAGGAGGACAGTGAATAATGGCAGAAAGCATGAAAGGTGGGTTATGGCTTACCACTATGGGGAGAGTAATTTTAGATGACCACAGTTATGAATCCTTCTCGTCACCAGGAGATAGAAAAATATTAACAGCTAAAGAATTAAGTAACGGGATTAAACTAGAGGAGTTTATAATGAGATTAATAAGTAGGGGCAATCCTCAGGAGAAAAGTAACTAAGATGGCAGGAATTAAAATAATTGACGCAAAAGTTGTAGGGCTTTGTAGTAAATGCCGAAAAGAAGGTGATGAAATTCCAAGATATACAGATAAAACAATAATAGAAGATGGTTTTATTTCTTGTATAACTGGAGCATTGGGAGACGGAATATGCCCTAATCGGGAGAAAAACTACGCCAACTGCACCAAAGAAGTCCAAACACATAAAGAATTTCAAGGAGCAGTAGATAGAGCTGGTCTGAGGGGTTACAAATTCGATAACAGCACCAAAGTAATATGTAGAACACCGACAGAAGAATTTATGAAATTAGAAAAAGAAAACGGAGTTTGCACCAAAGACGACGGAGGAAAGGAATGATGGAATTATCAGAAATAAATGAGTTTACTAAATATACTAAATTTAGTAGTCCATTTGTAAAAGATGAGAAATATTTGAACATTGATGAGTTATCACAAGAGCTTCCTATTGGTAATTGGATTAAGACAGAAAAGATTGATGGAACAAATATAAGGATAATCTTAACTAAGCCAGATGAAGAAGGTAACAGGGAAATTTTAATTGGTTCTAGAAAGTTAATATTAAACAAAGAGGATAAGGGTTCTAGACAATATTTAGACTGTTTAAAAGAAGTAAATCTAAATAAGATAAAAGAATATTTTGAAGAGATTAAGTCTACAGTTGTTATTTATGGGGAAGGTTATGGTGCTGGGGTTCAAAGAGGTGGAATATATGCAAAAGATAAGAACTATAGAGTTTTTGATATTAGAATTGGATTAGCATACCAAGATTTCGAATATGTAAAGAAGGTCTGTATTGATAATCAATTAAATATCGTTCCAATATTCTCAAATGTAGACGAGATAACTTATCAAGAATGTCTAGAATCATTAAGACATTTTGATGGAACATTAATTAATGAGGGATGCGGTGGAGTTCCTGAGGGATTAGTCTATAAATTTGAACCTGTATTATTGAATAAATATGGAGAAAGATTGATATTTAAAATTAAACGTAAGGATTTTAAAGAATTTAAGAAAGGCTACGACGTTTTATTAGTAAATTCAGCACCAGAGGTGAAGTTATGAGAGTAAAAGAAGATAGGGATTCACCAAGAAAGATAAAAATAAAAATAATGAAAGCACTGATAGATTCTTTAAACACTAATTTATCTATGAATTTATTAGCAAAGAAGATAGGGAGTCATTTTCCAACAACCAAAAAGTTTGTTTTAGAACTTGAAAAAGAAACAATACTTAATGTTATTAGAGTAGACGGTGGTAATATAGTTGGTGTAAATTTAAATTACAATTCTTTCATGTTGATTTGTGAAGCACTAAAAGATTCTAAGTTCGTAAACGTTGTATCAGGCGAAGAGGTGAAGGGATAATGGGAGCAAAGACATTAAGAATTGAAATTTATAAATCACCTTGGAAAAATGATTCTTGGTGTATTAGAAATGGAGATATAGCTGGTTCTACTGAACTGTCAAATGTATCTAAAGAAGAAGTTTTTAGAGAGATACAAGATGGTATGAACGAAATTGACGACGTGAACGTAGCGATTTCAGAACAGGGGGAAACTGATGGTAAATAAAGTAAGTATTATATTGAGAAAGGAGAATTGGGAAGAGATATTAAAAACATTACATAAACATTCTATAACTGCTAGTCAAGGTTTTTGGGATTCCGTAGATAGTGTTAATAAACAACTAAACGACGCAAACCGAGACTTACACGACTAACATGGTAAAATTTGAATATCCACTGCAATGGCCACCACAACAGCCAAGAACAAAAAGTCCAGAAATGTCTAGGTTCAAGAATAAAAGCATCTCATGGACAGGGAACTATTTGGTTGATGAATTAAGATTGCTTGGAGCGAAGAATGTTGTGATTTCAACAAATCTTAAAACAAAAATAGGTGGTGGGTTTTATGCTAACAATAAAGTAGAAGATGGCGGAATAGCTGTTTATTTTGAATTAAAAGGAGAAGGTAAAACTATGGCTTGTGATAAGTGGAATAGACCTGAACATAATATTTGGGCATTAAATTTATCAGTTTCAGCAATACGAGGACTAGAGAGGTGGGGCGGAAGCGAATTTTTAGACGGTTTGTTTACTGGATTCAAAGCATTGCCAGCACCAGGAGATTCGGTTATGATGGGTATTAAATATTTTAGTGATATATCAAACAAAGACCATCTACAATTAAAGTTCAAAAAATTAGCAAAAGAATTACATCCAGATTCAGAAGGTGGGAACACCGAACAATTTCAAGAGATGATGACACAATATAAACAAGTAAAGGGGAACTTCCCTTAACAAGACAATGGAGACTGATATGGATATTGATAAAGAAATGGAGAAGACTAGAAAAGAAATTCTAGCAACTAAGAAGACGTGGCTTAGAAATGAATTGGTTGAATATCATGCATGGTTAGAATATCAAAGGTCTGACCACGAGAATTTAGAAACTATTGGAGAAACTGTAGATAAATATATTGATTCAGAATTGCTGGAAAAACCAGGCAACGACGCTTTTGAGGTAAGAGATGTCGTTTGATTATTATAATCTAGTAACCATTTTTGCAAGTCAGGCAGTTTGTTTTATAATAGGTTTAATATGGGGAAAGATAATAGGACATAAACATGGTTGGAAAAATAGAATGGATTATGAAGAAGAATTAAGAGACGACATGTTAGGAGAACAAGAGCGTAGAGAAACTACAAAGAAGGAGAATAAAGATATGAGTGATAAAAAAGAAGACTACAATCCTATTGCACAAAGAAAATTTAAACAAGCTGAAGAATGGATGAAAGAAAAAAATGACACTTAGAGATAAGCTTAATCTAATAATGGGTGCAAAGGAAGAAGAAGATAAACGTGGTCCATCAACATGTTTTGCACCATGGGCTGCTAAATGCCCAGTAGAAGATTGTGAAGACAAGGGGAGATATACTAATTGTTATTTAGAAGAAACTAGGGGCGATTGTTATATATATAACCAATTTACTCAATCTTTAGAATCTTAAGAATCATCTCAGGAGTTCCAACAATATGGACTTTGCATAATTCAGGAGTTTCTTTTGGTTGGCCACGAGGTATAAGGTTTTTTACACAACCCAGAATATCATTAATATTAGGAATATCGGCTTGCTCCGGTTCATCAACTTTAGGTTCTTCGGTAACTGACTCTTTTTTCGGATCTACCTTTTCTGCATTTTCTGGAGTGGGAGTATCTTTTGTCATAACATATTTTATTAATTGTAATATATAAAGGTTTTGAATAAAAATACATTCACAATTGAAGCACTTTGCGAAAGGTTTAAGTAGTGGTCCTTCGTAAAATAAGTATGGAAGGTTACACAAAGTATGGTAAATAAGGGAAAAGTTGCAATATGGTGCTTATCAATTACACTTATCGTGTCAATTTTAATAAACGGATTATTATTTATGTCATTTGTGGGCATTGTAATGATTAATGAAGAAGAGTTTGTACTTAACGATATTGAATGGTGCGAAGTTAATAATGAGTGGATAGATTTGGCAAACGATTTAATATATGAATTAGAATATTATAATTCCGAATATAGTTATGAGGATTTGTATACTGAGCCAGTCAATTGTTGGGAAAGAGATGATTATGGTGCAAAAGTTAATTAGATATATTGAAATAGAAGAATTCAAAAAAGTCTTGAAGTCCGAGAAGGATAAAAGGTTCAAACTTGCTTACGCATTGGGATTTGGGTCTGGGTTGAGAATTTCAGAAATTGTTGGACCAGCACCAAATTCTAACCAGGAGATTAGACCATTAACGCAAGAACAAATAGATTTAGAGAAACATCAAATTAGAATATTTGGTAAGGGGAAAAAAGAACGTATCACCATAACATCGCCCTGGCTTAATGAGAAGAATATTAAACTCTTACCATTAAAGATTGAGCGTAGAACACTTCAAAACCACTTCAGTAAGCTATGTAACAAGGTTTTAGGGAAGAAGTTACACTTTCACACATTGCGTCATGGATGGGCAAACTACCTGGCAAACAATCCCGATCCCAAAAAAAGAGTATCATTGCCAGTATTACAAGTGTTGGGTGGTTGGAGTAGACTTGACACGGTAGGAATTTATACACGTGCGAATCCTGTTCTTGCAATTAAATCGGGGTATGAGGCCTTCTGATGAAAGCAGAAGATTGGAATAAGATAAGTCAAGTTATGAGAGAGATTGAGGAAGGTGATGATATACTATTTACTGATGGTAGAAAAACATTTAAATTAATTAGGTTACATGATGATACAAGGAGGTGAAATTTTAAGATGGTATTTTTTGGATTATTTGTAGGGTTAGCAATACTATTATATGTTGTGGCACATTTACCACAAAGGACGAGTGGACTCAGACAATTACAGAGTGATCTTTATGTGATTGGAATGATTAAGAAGATTGCTAAAGAAGATTCAATAGACTTATTACAAGAATATGCGGAAGCTATTAAATTTAGAAAACGTGCATTGATGAGAAGTCAGAGCATTGATGAGACAATTGAGTTAAACCTAAAAGAAAAAATCAATGAATCATTTGAAAAGCAACAAGAGAAAGAAGATAAGAAGAAATAAAATTTACAATTTGCCCAGTTTTTTTTGTTGGGCTTTATACTTAATATGATATGGATAATAATTGCGGCTGTAGGATTAGTGGTGTTTATGGCAGTCTTTACTCTACTTGCAAAGAGGGAAGCTGACAGAATGAACAAGAAGTCTAAATAACTTTAGCGTCCTTCATTGAATCTAGCACCACGTCCATTAACCCCTTTTGTTGTTTCTCACGTTTCTTTTTCTTATTATTTTCCTTTTCCTTTGCCACTTTGTTTCCCCCTCTGCTTTTTCATTCTAAATTCATCTTCTCTAGCTTTACGATCTAAATTTTCATTGATTATCCTTGCCCTCTCTTTAAGAAATCTTCCGGTTGATCTTGTGGCCTTTTTGGTAAAATCGAAGAATGCTTTTTTTGCGTGTGTTGACCCGGGATTCCTCAATGCCTTTATTTCTTTTTCTAATCTCATCCTCTCCATTGCATCAGATTGTTTAAGTTTTGCTTTAGATTGTGCGGTAGAAGCAACCTTTAGAAGTTTGTTACGTTCCTTTTTTAATTGATTTAATGACTTAGTGATTTTCTTTACCATGTTTCAATACACATCGTTAGAACAGTTAGTTTATATTTTTTTCTATTGTGGTTGTTGATGCTCATGATAAGGTATAGTATCCATTCTTTTCTTTTTACTGAAGAAATATTTAAGGACAAGCAGTATAGCTATAGCAAATGCACCAAAGTACCAGTACATAATTAAGATTTTAATTAGATGCTTTGCACCAATTCCTAACAAGATAAAGACTATTGCGGCCCCTACACCCAGCGATGCACCCCTTATGTACACATATATATTACTTCTTGCTCTTTCTTCTGGACTATTCATATCAAATCTTACCATTAAACCCTCTCCAAATTAAGTTACGCCCGTGCATGGTGGGTGATGCCACTGATTTTTTATTAATCATCAATTCCGTAGTCCTCGAATTCCTTAATTTTATATCCCTTGTTCATAGCAGCCGCACGCTGCCTAGTTACTACTGATCGTGAGTTTATATCGAGAGCTGCCGCAATTTCTTTATCAGTCTTATATTTACTGCACGCAATCATTACTCTACGTTGCATAATTGTTAGCGGTTTTCTATCTTCATTTTCTTTTTCCTCTTCCTCCATCATTTCCCTGTATATTTTTGTGTTTAATGCGTTAGTGAATTCAAATTTTGATTTTTCATAAGGATCTATTATGTGTTGCGACGGGCAACTTATATCCCAGTTAACAAGTTTATGCACTTTTTTTCCTCTTATAACGTACAGGCTGTGCTCATAGAATTTTCTTTTTTTAGCATTGTATTGTAGTAATTTAGGTCGTACAGTACTCTGCTTTGTTTTTTTACTCCACCCTTTGCACTCAAAGTTTGCGTGAAATAATTTAAGGCACGCACTATCAACATAATCCTCATACGGGGTTGTGAATAAAACTATTATTTTTTGATGGCGAAAAGTGGATAATAAATGCAACATAAATTTATTAGCCTTTTTTTGCCAATCTCTTCTACTAACATCCGTCTGAACTTCATCAAACACACAAACTTTAATTTTCCTTTTATTTAAATTTTTTACGTCGTCTTCGCCTCCATTATTAAACTTATTAACAATTTTCATTAACTGACTGAATTTGAATGCCACCTGCTCTATAGGGTCAAAATCGGGATCAAGTTTTTCGGCCATAGATAAGGCGTTCCATGACTTACCTATACCCGTTTCACCTGTTAACAACGCAACAAAATTTAAATTATTTTTTATTCTTTTTTTAATCCACAAAATCCAACTATCTTCTCCCACTTTGTGCATAATCATATTTTTCATTTTGGAAGTCCACCAAAACTATCAGAAGCAGATGGACTTAATATTTTCCATAAGTTTGAAACTAAGTTTCTTCTCATTTGTCCAATGACTTCTGTAGCATTATGAAACATGGGTTTTAAATAATAAGTCTCGGTTTTATTAATGTGATTTTTTTTAACTCCCAGAAAGCATTGACACTTAGATTCCAATTCTCGTAGTCCTTCTAAATTTTTTGCAAAAACTTTATAGTTATCATTGCCAATTATTTGTTCACAGTTATTAATCAATAATCTAAAGTCTGTCAAAAAAAGTGTGTAATTTTTATATTGGATTAATGGCAGGGTTTTTTCTGGAATTTGAATATATTCTAAAATGCCAATACATCCTTCACGTGAAAGTTTTTCTGCCTCCTCAAGTCTTGTTAAAATATTAAAAATATTGTCAAGCCATTTATCACTAATATTTTTTTCGCTACTATTTTGTTGCATATCCATTTTTTAATCAGTTATCATCTTCTAAAACGTCATCATTCAAGCTTTCTGAGTATGTTGAGCCTTTCAAATAATCAAGACGATGTAGCAAGCATGACAATTCCATAAAAAGATTTTTAAAAATATATAGCTCTTCTTCCTCGTTATCTTCCTTATCGCTTTTCTGTTTCGGGGGTTTATCATCTTTCCCAAATATTTTGTCATATTTTCCTTTTATGTCTTCATCGAAGTATGGATACAACGCCTTGGCCAACATTTCAACCGCTTGACAAAACTCTTTTCGCTTATCAGTTTCATAAGACTTTGTTACAACGTTTCCAGATGTTATATAGGAGTAATACCCTCCAGTAAATTCAATTGTTGATATTTCCAAAATTCTCTTATAATGTCCAAGACATATTGTTTGGAAGCTGACAGAGTTTTGGTTACTGCTATAGTATTGTGACATGTTATTTTGTATACAAAATACTTTATAAATTTTGCGAATGAAATAGAAAATTATAAAAGTGTGTTTAATCATAAAAAGTTATGAGAAAACTAGCCATTGCTTTACTTTTTATGATTTTTCTAGTGCAATTTACTTCTGCGTCGTTAGGAAATTTTCAACAAAGAGATTGTGTCGAAATAAAAACAATATTAAATTCCACATCTGTAAACATTTCAACAATAAGTTATCCAAATAGTTCAGTCGCAGTTTCTAATCAAATCATGACACAAATAGGGGCAACAACATTTAATTTTACTTTTTGTGATACTGCAACAATTGGTAATTATATTTATGATTATGTAGACGACGAAGGAAACTTTTTTGTTAATGATTTCACAATAACAAAAAATGGTTTTGATATTTCAACCGGTGAATCAATCCTATATATAGGTCTATTTATTGCAAATTTGATAGTTTTTATATTATTTTTGATTCTTGCTATAATAACTCCGTTTGAAAATGTTACCGAAGTGCAAAAGAATGGAAAAATTGCCATTACTAAGATAACAAAATCAAAATATATGAAAATTGTTGCCTGTTGGTTGGCTTATGGATCGTTTTTATATTTTATAACCCTATTAACTGGTGTAACCCAAAATTATATTAATTTTGATGAACTAAAAAGTTTAATGACAAACATATACACATTCTTTTATTACACAGGCTTTGGTGTTACTACCGCAACGTTGTGGTTATTGTTCTATTTTGGATGGATGGATATAATATTTAATAAAGAAATAATTAAATCAGGAAAGGTATTAATGAATAAAATATAAGATGGAAGAAATTGTTAAAAATGGAGATATAATGATGCGTGTTGGAAGTCTGTTTCATAAATGGATTGACGAAATTCAGAAAGAAATGTACAAGAATAAAGGATTTACGTCTTCAGAAAAAATAACAAACCTTATAGCAAAGCATAAAAAATATTGTGATCCTTTAAAGGTAGATATAATAGATGCAACTAAGGAGGAAATTGAAAATGCCAATAAATAATAAGAGGGGGTATCTAACTCTAAGTTTGATAATAACAATAATATTGGGTATGGTTTTTTTGATGATTATTGGGACAGGTGTTTACGTTTTCGATATTGTTGACCAATCATTTAATCAGATTGATTTTGAAATTGGTAATATTTCATTTAATGATACATATCAAACGTCTTTAGGTGCCGGTGTCAATACAATGCAAACAACTTTTCCTCAGATAGTGAGTCTGGGAACATTATTAGGTATGATGATAGTAATGATTCTAATAGGATATCTTTCACCAAAAATAGGAAGATTGTGGGTTGTTTTCGACTTTTTAGTCTTAATAGTTGCAGAAATGGTGGCAGTTATTGTAAGTTCTTCGTTTGAAAGCTTTATTAATTCAAGTCCAGAATTCTTGATAATATATAGTACCACATTATCGGCACCATCAACATTCATATTAACTCTGCCAATATCATTACCAGTTATTGGTGCTTTGATAATGATTTCTACTTACGTTTTAAATAGAAATTTTTCTAAACCAGAGGGGGAAGAATTTAGATGAGAAAAGTATTGATATTAGTGTTGGTGGGAATTTTTTTATTAAATTTCACTTCCGCATTAGAAATAGATAATGTTTTACGATATGATAGTATCGATAATAAAATTAGCATCAGAAATGCACTAGGGCTTCCCAATTGGCTTGGAGGGTCGACATTGGCTGAGGCAACATTGAATGATAATGGTTGTGATGAACGTGGCAGATATTGTGAAGCAATAAAAACAATAACATTGAATGGTGAAATGCCTTTAGTTCAAGACTTTAAAACATTAAGATTAGATGATGGTTCAAATGTAGAACAAGACATAAGATGGCATAAGCTGGAATATTGGGGAGAAATTATTGATTATGAGTATAGATGTGATAAAAATAAATTACAGAATGGAACTAATGAAGACAATAATTGTCAAAACATTTTAATTGGTTCACATGAGGGCTGGATAAGGTTTTACGAAGGAGATGTTTTTGAATCTGGGACTTATAATGTTAAAACTTCTGGAGAAATAAAGCCTGGAAGATTATATGATTGGCAGATAAAAATTGAAGGAGAATGGACTACCCCCTGGGCAATATGGGGGAATATTAGCTTAGGAGATCAAGCACAGGTAATACTAAATTCTCCAGAAGATAATTTTCTATCGTTGATACCAGAAGTGGAATTTAGTTGTTCTGCAAATATAACTGGTGGAGCAGCTATAACGAATATTAGTTTGATAACAAATCAAAGTGGATCATTTGAAATTGTAAATACAACAAATTCGTCAAGTTCAAATGATCCTAATTTTATAAGTTATTACTTTCTAGACGAGTCCTCTGGTGTGGTCATTGATTCAGTGGGTGAAAATAATGGAACTAATAATGGCGCAACACCTGGTGTAGGCGGTATAATAAATACTGCGTATGATTTTGATGGCTCTAATGATTTTATAGATACAAATACTGATTTTGGGTTTATTGGGTCTATTGATAGAACTTTAACAGCATGGATATTCCCAACATTTGCATCTGATTCCGGAAGAATATTTTCAGGAGGTACATTGGTTGACGGTAAAAAATGGCAAGTAAACTTAAACAATGGCAATTTATCAATAGATATAAGGGGTCCCGGGGGTGGTTATGTTTCTAGTTTAAAACCCATATTAAATCAATGGAATTTTATATCAATAACACTTTCAGGGACAACAATTGGAGATCATACATTATATTTAAACGGAGCATCAGAAAATGCCGTTGGTGGTGTGACAGTAAATACTGGAAGTGGAGATTATTGGATTGGCGATGATCCTATAAGTATTGGTGTACCAATTAACGGCAGAATTGATGAAGTAGGATTATGGAATAGAAGCCTTAGTTCTGTTGAAATATTTAATTTATATAATTCTGGTATTGCGAGAAGACCTATTGCACAAATATTAAGCACAACAATAAGTGATACAACACTTTGGACATGTGAAGCCTGTGACACTGATGGCGATTGTGGTTTTGCAACAGAAAATAGAACGGTTTCTGTTGACATATTCCCTCCACAAATAAACGTTGAATCGCCGGTTGGGTTATTAGATTTTAATTTTATAGGAGGAAATGAAAGATTAAATGTTACTTTTACAGATAACGGATTAGATACATGCTGGTACGATTATAGTGGTACTAACATAACAATTGAGGGATGTTTAAGTGGCATTAAAAATTCAACACAATTCATTTTAGAAGAAAACAATTTCAATATGACACTTTACGCCAATGATACTCTTGGTAATGAAAATAGTACATTTATTGAATGGGAATATAGAGTTTTACAAAATAATCAAACATTCAATAACCAAACAACAGAAGGAAATACCGAACCATTCTCTGCGAACCTAACCATTTCAAATGGCTTATCTGTTGTGGTGGCCTCATTGGTTTATGACGGTGTAAATAATATTGGTACAGCTACGATTATTGGGAATATCACTATAATAAGTGTTGATGATGTAGTAATACCAGGCATAGATGCTGATATAAATTTATCTTTTTTCTGGGCATTGATATTATCAGATTCAACATCAATTAATTTAACACCTAATAACCAAACAGTTATAGCCTTGGGTATAGATAATTGCACTTCATTTTCTAATGTTGTAATAAATTTCACCAATCTTGATGAGGAATCTCAAACTGTATTAGAAAATTCAACTATGGAAATAGCTGTCAATATTTTTTCTGCTGATAACACGGTCCTTGTTTTAAATATTTCAGATTCATTCACAAATAATCCAACTGCCATTTGTATTAATGAACCGCTAACTAATGATTCTGATTATTTATTAAATGTTATAGTAAAATATTCGACAGAAGATCATGCAATTGAATATCATAACATTGTAGATTTCATTTTGAACAATCAAACTGCCAATCAGCAGGTTAGTTTATTTGATTTGAACTTGACAGATTCAACAGATTTTCAACTAACGTTTACCGGTTCGGACTTTTTGCCGGAAGAAAATGTTTTAGTTTTCGTTGAAAGGCAGTATATCTCTGAAAATACGTTCAAAACCGTTGAACTTCCAAAGACTGATGCTAATGGACAAACGGTTTTACATTTGGTTAGAAATGATATAATTTATAATTTCAGATTTATTAAGGATGGTGAAAGCTTGGGAGTCTTTGAAAATATAATAGCATTCTGTGACGATTTTACTATTGGAAGGTGTGTTATTGACTTATCGGCAATATCTAATGAAAGTGCATTTGAAAATTATGATGAAGTGACCGGAATTACATACACTTCTCCACCAGTTTACAACTCTGTTAGTAATATTGTAACATTTTCTTTTGCTTCTGCTGACGGTTCAACAAAAACTGTTGTGATGAGAGTTGAAAGAAGAGATATTTTCGGTAATCAAACTGTATGTAATAACACTATTGTTTCAAGCAGTGGTACACTATTTTGTAACATCGGATTAAACTTGACAGATACAAGCCTCTTTACCATAATATCCGTTGACGGTAACGACTTGATATTTAATACCGTAATAATAGATGAGACAAGCTTTGGTGATGTTGGTTATGCATTATGGTTTATTTTAACATTGGTATTAATATTGATGGCCAGTGAATCAAAAAACGCAGTGATATTTGTAACATTAATAAGTTTTGTTGGTGCTTTAGGCATGGGATGGCTTGTGGGTGGTGCAACAGGTGTTGGAAGTTCTGGGGTATGGGTAATAATAATATCAATCGCAGCGTTATGGCAAATAAATAGGAAGACGGTTTCATAATGGTAGGCTTTAAGGAACTTGTCGGAAAATTCATAATGGTTGCTTTAATAGTTCTGCCTTTAATGAGTTTCATTGCGATAACACAATCAGATAATAGTGCCCCACAAAGCATGACGGATAATAATATATTTAACGAGAGCTTCGGTGGATTAATTGATACTATAGGTGACGCAACACAGGAAGCTGATGAAAAGTATGATGTTTTTAATCAAGAAACGCCACAACCTGGGTTCGGTTCAATAGTATTATTTGGTATTGTCTCTGTCGGTAAAACGTTTTCAAACGTAATTTTTGCGTTCTTTATATCAATAATTAAATTACCGTTGGTTGTGCTCGGAGTACCATCAACAATATATAACCTAATTTTAACATGGCTGACAGTAGTCGTAATAATTGCTGCTTGGTTAGTATATAAATTTGGAGGATAATTATAATGACATGTGAAACCCTTGCAAATCTTCAATCATTTGGAGATTTTTTAGTATATCCTAGTGGATGCAATTATTGGTTTTATTTAATATTATTACTAACCGTTGGACTAATAATTGCATGGACATTGTTTAAGGCAGAAGAAAAAAGAGTTGGCAAAGCCGATTTCATTTCATCTTTAGCTGTTAGCAGTATTGTCATAACATTCTTGGGAGTTATTGGGACGTTAATAGAAAATAGTGACGGAATACCTATGATACAATCGGATGTTTTGCTAATATTAATGGCCATCAATATTCCGTTGATCCTATTGTGGGTATTTAAAGAATAATACATAAATTGTATACGCTGTTTACAACCTTTTAAATATGTGTTGTGTTAAAATATATTATGACTAATACCGTTTTAAAAAATGTTGTTGCCTTCGTAGGAATAGTTTTCCTGTTACTTGGGGTTCTTTTTGGTACACAAATTATAACTTTTATGTTTGGTAACTTGGGTGCTGCTAGTTCAGATTTATTTTCCGATGAAACAAATACTAGAACAAATCTAACGGATGTGTTTATTAATGCTACAGTTTTTACTATTCCACAAGCGTCCGATCTTAGCTTCACGGGAGGATTTACCGTATTAGAAGTTATTAATGTTTCAAATGACGTTGTTCTATTGTCAGGGAATTATACTGTTGACGCTGATGCTGGAACTATTACTAATGCGACAGCCCTTGTCTTTAGTGATGTTAATATGACATATACTTGGACTGCCAAAACTGATGCTGAAATAGCTACTGAAACTGCAAACAATAATTCGATTCAATCAATTATTACATATACAAGTCAAGCATCTACACAGTTAAATACTGCAGCTATTGCAATTACATTATTGATTTTAATAGCACTTTTTGTGGTGTTCTGGGTTAGCTTCATAAAACCATTAATGGGTGACAATAGTTCGACTAAAGGCGGTACTTTCGCAACATGATTAATAATTGTTCAAAAGGGGGTATAACTTATGGCAAACGGCACTGATACAATAAAGCAAGTTGTTGCTTTTGTATCTATCGTCTTCCTATTACTTGGTGTATTGTTTGGAACACAGATTCTAACCTTTATCTTCGGTCAACTGGGTCCTTCAGCGTCTGGACTAACAGTAGCAGATCCAGGATTTAATGAATCTCTAATTGTTCAGAATAATTCCTTGCAGGCTATTGTGGCTTACACAGCTCAAGCGTCTACGCAGTTGAATACTGCAGCTATTGCGATTACTTTGTTAATCCTGATTGCTCTGTTCATCGTATTCTGGGTAGCTTTCATTAAACCAATGATGGCTCAAAGTAGTGGAAGTAAAGGCGGAAATTTCGCTTAGATAGGCTTCACTTGATACGGGGGACTCCCCGTTTTTTCTTTTTTTTTCTTTTTTTCTCTTTTTTTTAGAAGGTTTTATATAGTATTTTGTATACAAAATACCAATGGAAACTACAGACTTTTTTGGATCTTTTGGTTTAGGTGCGTTTGACATGGGTTCAATTGTTAGTAAAATATATTATTTTGTTGGGATTGGATTATTATTGGGTCTTCTTGGAGTGATTGTATTCATTCTTTTTTATATAAGAACTAGAAATAAAGCAACAATAGGTAAAAACAAAATTGGTTGGTGGGATGAGGTGGGTGAGAGATTGGAGCCGTCTTTTATGGAGGATGTCCAAGAAATCATTATACCAGGAACAATCTTAAGAATATTTTATGGTAAAAAAAGGAACATATGGTTACCACGATTTAGTAGAGGAGTTTCAAAGAATCTATATTATGTGACTAAGACCAAGTCCGGACAAATGGTAAATTTTGAGCTTGGAAACTTAACAAATAATCTTAAAGAATCTAAACTTATATTCGATCATACCGATATGTTGTGGGCCGCAGAGAACTCCAGAGAATTTATTAAGAAAAATTATACAGATAAGGCCGAAGTATGGTGGAAAACATACAAAGATACAATCTCTAATGTAATATACTTATTTGTCATAACGTTTTCATTTGTGCTTATAATATATTTCATGCGTGGTATTATTACAGATATCGGTGGCGTTGCCTCAACATTAAGCTCCGCACTTGAAAAAACTTGTGCTGGTGCTCAAGGTAGCGGATTAGTTAGTGCAGGAGTAAAATAAAATGGCACATTTAGAATTAATAGTTATTGGGGTTATTGCCTTCATATTTGGAATATGTGGAGCAGCACTTTTAGTAAAATATACTAATATTATTGACAAAATTTCAAAACATGAAAGATATAAACAAAAAATATTGAATGATCCTGAGCTACTCTTAGAAAAATTGAAAGAGAACGGAGATATCGTTGACATGGGCGAGAAAATGGACCTATATATTGTTGAAAAAGATGGGAAGAAACAAATTGAGGTAAAAATGACATCTGCCCCCGAAGAAGCTATTGAAGAATCTAAAAAACCGATCAAAGAAAAAAAACAAATTAAGAAAAAAAGGGGCAAGAAAAAATGAAGTATTTAACCCCTAAAGAATATGGAATTGTATGTGGTTTATCTTTTTTTTCAATTTTACTGTTGTCAATATTAAGAGTTTTGATTGGTTATCTAATGGGTAACATTGAAAGCATGATAGCATTCTTAATCTTCTGTATCATATTTTATTATTATGTTTTTGCAATAAAAAACCTCGAACAAAAGGGTGGTACAGAAAATACTAATACACAAAATATTTAAACATTAATAACGTAAAAAAGTTATGAGAATGTTAATATTTTTTGCTTTCCTTTTTCTATTAGTTGGAAGTGTTTTATTGGGTGGGATTTACTTACAAAATAGTGATGATGTTGATTCGGAAGTTGTCCACATTCATGAGGATATAAATTTAAAATCACCCATGAATATTATTCAGGAAAAGGTTTCTCTTGGGTATAAGGCTTTGGATAAACTTGATTTTAAGGAGGTGAAGGATGGCGGAAATTGAAAAAACAATCACACAGCAGGTAACACCCCCAAAATTGAAATTGAAATTGAAACCAAAATTTCTAAAAAAGGGGAGGAGAGTGTCTAGTAGCGAAGTTGCGGAATTTAACAGAAAAGTTGCTCAAGAAAGAGCAAGGATCGAAACGCAAAATCAACGGATAAGGGCATTGGGGCTCCCTGTTGAAAGTTTCCCTGGGCAATCTTCACAAAGAGCCGCACAAATTCAACAAGCCGCACAAAGACAAGCTGATGCAAAAAGGGCACAAGTTATTGAAACACGGCGTATTGCCGATTTGCGAAAAAGACTGGTTAGTGAGAGAGCAAGAGCAGAAATAAGATTGTCTCGTGACAATATTACTGGGAATAGATTAAGAATTGAAACTTTAAAATCTCGTAGTAATAAAATTGTAACGGTTAGAAATTTGGATACAGGACAAATTAGGATAAATACTTTTCAAGTTCCCCGAGGTGGTGGGTCATCAAGACAAAGTGGCGGACTTGTGATAACTAAAATCAATGGAAAAACTACCGCAGCAATTGAGACAAGTATTACACCATTAGAAAAACTAAAAGATAAAACGTTCTTTGAAAAATTGGGGGCATCTAAAGAACAAGCATTACAAAAAAGAAGGAATTTAAATTTAGAATTAAGGGGGATTGAAAACAAAACAAGTCCAAGAGCAAGAGAGATTCAGGCAGAATTAGCAAAACTTACATTTTTGACAGAGGTTACGGGTGGAGTAATAGCAGCAAAGGAAATCGCAAAAATTGTTGCAGGTGGAACGGGTGAAGCATTTAAAGAAATTAAAAAAGATCCAAAAAAGGTTATACCAATAGGAAAAGCAGTTGCGGCTGGCACAGTACCATTTTTGGGAAAACTTGCGGTTGGAATATTAACAGATATTGAAGAAACAGCCAAGTTGGTTGTAACAAGCCCAAATGAAGGAATAATTAAGGTCGGAACAACCGTTTTGTTTTGGAAAGGGACGGGGTCTGCCTTTAAGATTACAGGAAAAGCAACAGGGAAAAGCGTTGATATTGTGAAAAAAGCAACTAAAGGACTAAAATCAACAACAGTTACACTTACTGGAAAAGTTAGTAAAAATATTGGAAAAAGTGGACTAAAGCTAAAGATTGCACGAAAGGGTAAACCAATAAATCTACAAGAATTAAGTACAGATGCAACAACACAACAAATTAATAAATTAACCGACGCACTTGCAAACAAATTTCAAAAAGCTCAAGGTGTAACATTTACAACTGTTGCTAAAGATGATTTAAAAAAAAGGATTAAGGATAAATTACTAAAAAGAATAGCTGTGCAAAAACTTAAACGCAGAGTTCCTCCTATCACAAGGAAAGTAAAATTTAAGGAAAAAGTAAAAAAGAGACTAAAGGTTGCAACGCCTTTTAAAGTTAAAAAGAAAGTGAAGGGAAAGCGTCCGAAAATTGTTGATTTAGATGAGTTACAATCCTCCACAACAAAACAACAAACAGATGAGTTAATAAAAAGATTAGTAAAAAGTCGGGAGAAATCATTAGGGGTTAAATTTACAACTGTTGCTAAAGATGACTTTAAAAAACAAATCAGACAAAATATTAATACAATAATAAATTCTAAAAAAAGATTAAAAGTTCCAAGAGCCCAAAGGGTTGAAGACATTGCTACACACCAAAAAAGAATTGCAAAAAACATAAGAGATGTCAAAAGAAAATTGGATAACATTATTAGAGGAAAAAGGTCTAAGATTAAAGGGCAACAGATTATTGATTTAAGAGAAATAACAAATACTCAACAAAAAAACATTCTTATTAATAAATTAGTTAAACGGCTAGAACAAGATAGCCCAACAAAATTCACAACAGTAATAAGAGATGCTAAGGCAAAACAAATAAGAAGTAGATTAGATGACATAACTGATAATCTTAAACTCTTAAAAATTCCAGAAATTGCAAGAAAGAAAGCATTAAAACAAAAATTAAGATCCATAATTAAGGATAGTAAAGAGGCATTGGATGATATTGTAATAGGAAGGAAGCCAAAGTTTGTTAAAAAATTCAATAAATTTGAAAAGGCACAAATAAGAAAATTCAAACTTAAAGTGAAGGGTAAGGTTTCTGATGTTGTTAGAAGAGTTAAAAAAACAAAAATAAGTGGTAGAATTAGGAGGGTGAGAGGAGAGCAATTGAAAAGAAAAATACGTAGAGATAAGGATATTAGAAAAGTAAGGGAAAGACTATTTCCCAAAAAGCCAAAGAAGGGCAGACCGAAAATTCTTCGCTTGGCTATGGAACAAGAAAAAATAAGAACCGCACAGATTAATCAATTAGCTAATAAACTTATTAAAGAGAGAGAGAAATCATTAGGCGTAAAATTTACAACTGTTGCGAGGGATGATTTAAAGAAGAATGTTATAAAGCAAATAGAAAGTAATCTAAAAGCAGAAGCATTGAAAAGAACAGTTCCACCTATTTCTAGGAAGCTTAGTGTGAAAGAAAGAATAAAAAAGAGATTAGAGATCGCTAAACCTATTAGGATCAAAGAATTTAAACAGAAACCATTGAAGAAAATTTTTCTTGGTCAAGAAATAAGAGAAATTAATGCTGTACGTTCTTCACAAAATTTAAAAATTCTTGCAAACAAGTTAGCGAAAAAGTTTGAGGAGAACTCTTTGATTAAATTTAATACTGCATCAAGAGAAAGTCTTAGAAAATCTATAAGCAAAAAATTAGTTAAGGATTTTAAAGGGAATAAGATTAATCGTGAACAGGTTATAGAATTCTTATCAAAGAAAACAAGGGTTGAAAAGATAAGTAATATTCCATCAGTTAAGAGTATACCACAAAAACAACCTATTATATTTAGCATAACAAAACCAAAAGCAAGAATTAAAACGATTAAAGATTTTCAAACTAAGGTTGAAACAGGGGTTAAACAAATTGAAAGCGGTGGGCAAATCTTATTACAAAGAACTAAACAATTACAAAAAACTAAAACTCAATTAAAAAGTAAGGTTAAGCAAAAGCAAAAACTCCAACAGCAATTGAGACAGGTAAGTAAGTCTAAAAATCAAACACCTGCATTGAGAAGTAGACAACTTGCAATAAGTAGAACATTAACACAATTAGCTGTTCCTATCCTTGCACTACAAAGCAAACAAGCTCAACAAACAAAACAAGCTCAAGATGTCGCACAAACTGTCGCACAGAAGTCAAAACAAGCGTCTAAGCAAATTCAAAGCTTTCAACAAGCTCAACAATCCGCACAAGCTCAACAATCCGCACAAGCTCAAGATGTCGCACAATCTTTAAGGCAAAGATTGAAAACAATAACAAAAAAGCCCGTTCAGAAGATTGCTATACCTTCAAAACGGAAGACAAAAAGAAAAACCGTTAAGGTTGCAAAGGAACAACAAGGATTTAACGTTTTTGCAAAACCAATTAAAACATTATCAGGCAAGAAAGCAAAAAGATTAATTAGAGTAAATAAAGCCCCACTTTCAAAAACACAAGCCGAAGATTTAAGAAATTTGGTAACTGATACTTCGCTAAGTCGAACAAGTGCCATTCGTCCAACAAAAAGCAAGATTAAAATTTCAGGGTTAAAAATTCCTAGAGGTTTTGCATTAAGAACTCAAAATAAGTTTAGAACTTTCAGAATTAAGAAAGGCAAACGAATACCGTTGAAGAAAGGAAAGGTGATTGAGAAAAAAACGAGGTTATTGGATACTAAGGGCGAACGAGCAGGGATTACGCTTCGTGCACGTATAAAGGCTCTTCAGAAGCCACCTAAGAAGAAAAAAGGTGGATCGAGTAGCAGAAGCCCCGCACAAAGAAGAGCGTTTAATAAAATGATACAATCTAGAACTCAAAAATCCAAAAGGGGGTCAAAAAAATAATGGTTGTTAAAAATACTAAAACAAAAGCACGTGCTAAGGAAGTTGCAAAACAAAATAGAAAAAAAGGTTTTGAAGCTTCAGTCTTCAAGAAAGAGAAAGGGTACGGTGTTTCTGTAACTAGAAAAAAGTAAAATTATATAAAGTCTTTTGTATACAAAACAGTAGCTAGTCATGGCAGAAGATCAAGAACAACTTACACAATCGGATATTAATGATTTGATTCAGAGAGCCTCAACGGCTGAAACAAAATCCGCAGAGTTAACTCAAGCAATGAGTAGCTTGTCTGCTGAAAGAACAGATAGTAATTTTCTTCATCATCAAATTTCTACACAAGAATTATTGGAAAAGTTGGAACATTTTTATCGTGGAGATTTTCAAGGCGAGAATAGTCTTGGTGACATGGTATGGAAAAATCAAGAAAATAAAGAATTGGTAACATTCAATGAGTTTGGCGTAACATCAATAATGGACATCATTGCTAGATATATCGACAAAAATACAATACTTTCAAATTATACGGAAAAAAGAATTTATGAGATTATAAGAGACATCGGAAACGATTTAATACTTTTTATTCTATGCAATTATGAACAAATGGGGATGGACACTCATTTTAAGAAAACAAAGTTTAGACTAATAATAACAACGACAAGCCATACCATTGAAAGTTGTTATAGGAGAGCAATCGACGGCAAAACAATGGAAGAATTAAACCAATCTAAAGTTGTTGGGCAATTTGGTGGCAATAACATTCAACAAAATCCTCAACAGGAAAGAAATCTTAACCCTGTTCAGCGAGTCTTTGGTTTTAAATAATTATTTAAACATTAATAACGTAAAAATTATATGAAGAAATTTATAATACTTATATTATTTTTAGTATTGGCATTAACGCTTGGAAGTTCACAAAGTATTTATGATAATTGTGAAATTTATGGAAATTGTATTGAACCAATAACTTTTGATAACAATACAGCGTTTGTTAATTCTTCAGGCATTTGGGTAACAACTTCACTAGGCCCATTATCTGACGCAAATTCAACACAGTTTGAAAGTAATGGCGGTGTTCTTACTGCCGTAAAATCATGGTGGGATGGATTATATTGTCAATTAACTGGTTGCACTATGACTGGTGATATTGATATGGATAATAATAATATTAATAATGTTGCATTAATTAATGGATTTAATATTTCTGATGACTTCATAAGAAAAGTTGGTGACACGATACCACAAAAAAACTTTCAATTAAACTTTTCTTTTTCTAATACATCATTACCAGGTGTTGAAAATAATAATAATTTTATAATAAAAAATTTAAACGAATCTTCAGCAAATACAATAACAGCAGAAAATGATAATGATATTTCTGTTAGCCTTTTTACGTCAGGTTCAAACTTTCTTACTGGGCTTAATCTTAATAATAGTGCTGGCATTGCTGCAACAAACACCAATTTAATATTAGCAACAAGAAGCCCAGAAAGATCCATAATAATGCAAGTAATTAATGCAACAGGATCAACAATAGATACGTTAATTATTGAAGGCAACGGTAATGTAATAATGCAAAATAACTTAGTTATGAATCTAAGTTCAATATTTTTAGATGATTTGGGGGATCGTTTTATTAAAGTAAATTCTGAAGGACTTCCATTTAACGGGATAGCAACTAATGCGACATGGTTTGCACATAATAATCCACGAGCTAACGGATCAATTACCTTCTTGTCTACGGTAGAAAATGATACAGTGGCGTGGACTACTTCACTACAAAATCATTCTTTCTCATTACTTTCAGGTAATAGCGGTGGTTTGGTTCCATCATACATGGCACAAGAAAATTTTACAGAAATTGACGGCACTTTCAATATGACAAAAGCATCAGATTATATTTTCTTATGTAACTTTTTTGGTGTTGATTGTAATTTTAACGCAGACACAAGAGGTAATGCAATAGATGATATTCCAGGTGGGCCATTACTATTTACTATGGGAGATTTAGAAATTTGGCAATCTGCTAAAATACATAGAGGGTTAGCGGTAGAAGATGCAGTAGTTTTTGACCTTATCGGTAATGATTTTAATGTTAACAATGGATCAATACATATAGCAACTCCTGTAACATTTCAGCAAGGGTTTACTTCTGGAGATTCAGTTACAAAATTCTCAGAAACGTTCGCAGGATCACTTGGAATTTTTTCTAACATTCAATCAGACCTTGGTGATTGGTTGCCGGTTTTAAATTCTGTTTTTTGTGACGAAGGTGAATGTGCACAAGCTGATGGGGCCGGGTCAGGATTAGTACAAATGCAGGCCAACGTCTCAACCTCAGATATAAATCAAACAAGATTATCATTTGTTTATAGTTTAGTTAATTTAATTGGATCCGGTGATTTTTCTATTGAAGTTAATAATAATGTTGGATCCGGAGACGTTGAAATTTTTTCTGATACAACAGATAATGTTGTTAAAAGCATACAATCTATTGTATTACCGTCTTCAATGGATAATCAGTCTCTCGTCACAATTACTATAATATGTGATATTTCAAGCACAAACAAGCCGGGAAGACAATGTTATTTTGACACAGCAAAACTTAACGGTACAGCAATATCGACAACATTAATTAATGTCTCCGGGTTCAATTCACAGGTTTGTGCCGGAGATGGAACAAAGAATTCAGAAGGTGTTTGTAATAATGGTTGGTTTTATAATGCAAGTGCTAACGCAATATTTCCACAAGGTGCATGGAACCTTTCTGGTTCAAGTATTGTTGGTGTTAGCCATTCGGCATTAACAAATTTGGAATGGGCAAGTGCTGGGCATACGTTTACGTCTCCAAATCAAGTAATGGATATTGGAAGTTATAATTTAACAACGACCGGACAGTTAGTAGTAAGGCAGGGTGAAGACTTTGGTGGAATAAAAATATTTGGTTTCGATGACAGGTCTGCCAATTTTATGAGAATGTTTGTAGATACCGCCGGGCAAGGTGGATTAGATGCAGATAAAGGTTGGGAGATGAGGGTTAATAATGATATTAGATTGCTGATGGGATCTACTACTATGACATTAAGAAGTGATTTGGTGTTCGACGGCGCAAGAGGCAAACAAGATATATTTCAAAGAGTTGATGGAGCAAAACATTTTTTTGGTGCTGCTGATGATGCTTACATAACATATGGAGAATTCAGGTCTAATTTAGAAATACAAGCTGACAACGTAGGAAGCGGAGGGGTCACTATAGGGCAAACGGTATCATCTGGTAGCACTTTTAATTTTCAACAAGATGGTAGTTTGTTAATGAATGAGAGAGGATTTGCTCAGGGGGGGGTACTAGACCAAAGAGCAAAAATAAGTTCAGATACAATATTTGTAGTTCAGAAGATGGCTCTTGACAGAGGACAAGGTACAGGCGGAATTGGTATGGGTTTAAAGTGGCAAATGTTATTAGAAAACGGTGGTGGTAATAGACATGAAGCTGGTGGAATAACTCTTGAATGGGACGACCCGACGGCTGATAGTGAATTCTCAAGAATGACATTGGAAACATATGAAAATGGAAGTGCTATTCACACTTTAATGTTGAGTGGTAGCAACGCATTATTTCATTCCAACATAACAGTAGGCAGCAGGGTAATTTTTGGCAACAATGCAAGTATTGGTTTTAATGCAACATGTGCATTTATATTTTATAATCAAACTGGGTCAGTGATTGATACCAAGGGATGCGTTTAAACATATGATACAAATAACATATGATACATAATCAAAACATTTATATTAAATGAATACCTTATATTAAAATGAAGAAAAATTATTTAATACTGCTAGGATTAATGTTTGTTGCAACTTTTGTAGTAGCCGCAATAAACGTTGGAGATATTATAACTCAACAACAACTTGATGGAATTAATTTTGGTAATATTGACCTAGGCGAGTCATTCATTAAAGAGGATGGTAAGGCAACGTATGACTGTGATTACAGAGGAGAATGTACATTTTATATAAAATATAAAACATTAAAAAACGAAATTATTGACGGAGATTTAACTGGAAATTATGAAGTCGTTGAACAAACGTCAAAGATTAAAACTAACATTAAAACATGGGTTGATATTAAAAATGAACATAATAAAACTTATGCCATTCAACAATTAAGAACATATTTAGTTGACAGAAAAGATTTAATTATTAACGTAACAAAACAAAGGTTGGCGAGAAAACAAACGCAAGTACAACTTGATATGTCAGAATTCGTTGAAGACCTCAATCTATAATATTATATACTTCAATATACTATTATTAACATGACACCTTAGGTGTCGGCATAGGGGATGGGGGTATAATGAAATTATGGCTTCGGTTATTTTTTCTGTTACTTTTCCATCCCCACCGTTAATCCTACGCAAATATTATATAATGGATACCATATATTATTACATGCAAAACATAATCACAAACGAGGAATGGAACATTCTTATAACAAAGAAAATAGAACAAGATCATGTAGGAAAAATTGAAGCAAAAAGGTTATTAACAATTGAAGGATTCTCTAAGGAATTATAAAAACCTAAGAGGGTGATAAGGCATTACTAAGACTAAGTTTAAGCACCTCACCACCTGCTCTTAGGGAAAAAGAGGTGATGGAATAATAGGTGTTGGAAAGTATATATAAGTTGTGGTTTTGTGTCTTTGCACTTACTTAACCAAAGTACACAGTAGGTTTAAATAGATTAAAGATGTCAAAATAATACACTTTGAATAGTGTAATGCAAAATGGCAAAAGAAGAAAGTATTAAAGCAAAAGCAAGTTATTTTTATTCTAAAGAGTTAGTAGCACATATAAAGATTAAACCGACTGGTGGGTTTGATGCATATTTCATGTCAGACTTAATCGATAACGCATTCTATCGGATTCATAAGGTTAATCCATATACCAGTGAAAGAACCGAGGCAGATGAATTATTTCTAATTGATATATTTGATATTAAACATTTTGAGAAGAGGGTGACAGAATGATGTCCTTTTGTCAGAACTGCGGTCCATACGATGAAGATTCTACATGCGCATGCGGTGAGGAGGAGGGAGAATGAGTGACGTTATATTCAAATGCCCCGATTGCAAAAGGGAAAGATATGGTGATGAAAAATTGGTGCTTAAAATCTGTTATTGCTGTCAAATAAAAATGGTGAAGAGTGATGTTAAGGGCGAAAAATAACAAATCTGGTAAAGAATTCTTTTCTTGGAACATTGATGATTATAGGTTTATTATTAAAAATAAGAATGATTTTATTTGCCCCGTTTGTAAATCAGAACTAATATTTGTGGATGGTATTCAAGTAGTAAAGCATTTTAGACATAAGGTAAAAATAGATTGTGATTTTGAACCAGAATCAGAAGAGCACATAGAGATGAAATTATTTATGAAAGATTTTTTAAACTTAAAGGATAAAGAAATTGAGGTTCATCTTAGATTTGCTAAGCCAGACTTACTAATAATGGATAAAATGATTGCAATAGAGGTCCAAAAAAGCAATATAACAAAAAGAAAATTTTTAGATAGGTGTTATAACTATACTAAAAATGGAATAGCTGTTATGTGGATATTCCACGATAGCCTACTAAAAGAGGATAATAAAAATCAAAACATACCAATTCTTTTGAGATGTGCGGCAGAACATGGATGTGGTAGAATATATATTTATTCAGAGAAAAAAATTTATTCTATTAGATTTAATATGTTATCTAGATGGATTGATGAATATGAAGATTACAAAAATAAGGAAGTTTATGGTGGATACTTAAAGCAATACAAGAAAAAGAAGTCAATACAAGTTATACAGGAAATTCCCGATGAGATATATGGTAAAAAAATATATAAGGTATGGACTAAGGGTGGAAGAAAAAATGAATATAAAAGTGGAGGATATTATATCGCAAAATTTTATGATATTTAAATATGGTTAGAGTTAAAGTTAAAAAAAGTGGTATGATATATCCAATAGGAAAAATATTAACTGTTTCTAAAAGGGAGGCAGAAGAGGCCGTAAAAAAAGGTGATGTTGAGATGCTAGACGAAAAATATGTAGAAGGCGTTGGAGTTGTTGAAGAAATAACACCACAAAAATTTATAGAAAACGAAGACGGAACAATAACAAATATAACGGAAGAAGAGACAAAAAAAAGAGAAGCAGAATATTATAAATGGAAAGGCAGCATCGAAAGAACACCTACATACTACACAACAAAGGCAGATTTAATAGTTCTAGGTGTTCCAGAATATTTGTGGGAAAGATTGGCAGAAGACTTTAATTTTGTTAAAGATGCTATTAAAGCAAAAACTATACCAAAAAAAGAAAATCCACGTATAAAAATATCAGAAATTAATTTGTTAATGAGTGATCTGTCAATGAGATTTGCAAATGTGTTCAAGGAACAGCACGCACTATTCTATAAAAGCGATGTAAAGGAAATCGTTGAAGTAACACAATTAAAACATGGCGACGAAAAAACATATTCTGGATTTTCAATTGTAAGGCCAAACAGGTTTGTTACATTATCAGAAAAATATTGTACACCCTATATTTCAAAAACATATACAGATAAAAAAACTGGAGAAGATTATGATATCGATTATAATGTTTCCATTTCAAAAGATAAAGCAAATCTAATCCTAGCCTCCCCGCAGTTTGAAGAAACAATACCTTTAATTAAAAGAATATTCTCCGTACCAATTCCAATAATATATGAAGGAAAATTGACATTTCCTAATAATGGCTATGATGAAAGATTTTGTTCTTGGCTTGATTACAATGCACCAAAAATCACTAATCCTGATATGGAAATTAAAGAAGCAAAACAAATATTTACTAGCATATTTGGGGAATTTTGTTTTGAAGGTAAACAGGATTATACTAATGCACTTGCTGGGTTTATAACGCCATTCCTAAGAGGATTATTTCCAACATTTACAACAAGGACCCCCTTCTTTTTTTATGTAGCCAATAGAGAAAGGGCAGGTAAAGATTACTTGGCCGGAATAACAGGATTAGTTTTAGAAGGACAAGCATTAGATGAATCACCTATAAGTGATGGAGAACAGGGCGGTGGGAGTAAAAATGATGAATTAAGGAAAAAAACCACTGCTTGTATGTTATCTGGTAGAAGAAGATTCCATTCTGCTAATAATAAAGGAAAAATTAATAATTCAGTATTAGAAGCACTACTTACTTCAAAAAACGTAAGTGACAGAATCCTTGGGAAGAATGAACTTGCTCAGTTAGAAAATGAAATGGATTATAGTGGTTCTGGTAATGTTGGGATAAGATTTACTCCTGATTTAGCAAATAGATGTAATTTTATTAAATTATTCTTAGATATTGAAGATGCTAATAAGAGAAAATTTAATACCCCTAATCTTCATAATTGGGTATTAGAAAATAGAGGATTAATTTTATCTGCAATCTATTGCTTAATAAAAGATTGGATTAATAATGGTTGCAAAGAAGGTAGTAAACTTTTTGCATCATTCCCAGAATGGGCAGCAATATGTGGTGGAATAATGGAAAACGCTGGATATGGATCCCCCTGTATAGCTAATGATGAAAAATTAACAGTTGGTGGTGATGACGAAAGCCAAGAAATTAAGGCATTATTTGAACTTGTTTATGCTAATTATCCTGAAAAAGAAATTGGGAGAAAAGAGATAATTGATTTAATTAATGATGATGGCGATATTATGAATTATTATGATTTAACTGAAAGAGGTGACCAATCTAAATTTGGTAGAAAAATTACAAAATATTATGGTAGGATTTTCTCAGAGATAAGATTGATTATAAAAAATCCAACAGCGAAAAAAGCAAATAGACAAATATTATTATTTACAAGGGTTAGTCCTGAAAAAGATAAGAAGGCAATTTTTGGAGATGATTACAAAAATCAAGATGTGCCTACTTTGCCTACTTTGTCTACTTATTTACCCCCATGTGGACTGGAACATATAGCAAATAAGGAAAAAGTGAAACCACTCCCAGTAGTCAGTAAAGTAGTCAAAGTAGACAAAGTAGGCAAGAGTAGTGTAAATAGTTCGCACAATATAGATTATGAACTATTAAAGGAGAAATATAAGAACGAGGGCGATTTATAATGAATTGTAAAATATGTGGCGAAGAAATGATAAAAGGCAGGGATTGTCATAATAATTTAAACCTTTATTGTAAGAAGTTTCCATATTGTGATGGATTTATTTGGAGGGGTGCTGAATAATGGGACAAGCAGACATTTTTAAAATATTGGAGAAATTGGCCAAAAATGATTGGATTAGCAGTACAATGTTGTCAAAACAGTTATCTTGTAATAAATGCAGTATGATAACTTCTTTAACAAAACTCCGGAGATATGGTGAAGTCGAATCACGTAGGATTCCTAACACCGGACAAAACAACCAATTTGAACATCGTCTAACATTAAGGGGTAGATCGCCATGACTGTGTACCCACATTCGAGGCTTAAGCCAACCTCTAAGAACTTATGCAAGTTATGTGGTGAAAACCCATGCAGAGAATCTTTCTTTTGTCACAAGTGCTTAAACAAAGGAAAACATAACTTTATTGAAAGATTGCATATTATCATAGGCATATTTTACAAAAATAAAAATAATCATAATGGTAGTGGTAATAAGAATGAAAGATTTTAATTTTCGTCACGGAACTAAATTTGAGTATAAAATCCCAATTCGATTGTCATCATGGGATCTCTGCTACACAACAAAATTGATATGAAATGCATATCTCTTTTTTTCACTCATGGGGCGGTGGGTACGGAGCTGCATCTCCTGCCAAGTTCCTTGTTCTGTGACACCATTTAATAATTAATAGAAACATTTATAAACATTAAATAACTAATATAAACATGAAAAGAATAAGAGTGATAAAACAATACGGTGGAAGTAATTTAATCGCATTAGAACCAGCAGATTTGAAGGACTTTAATTTGAAGACTGGAGATAGGGTTGTGATTGACGATATCGTTAAATGTGATGCACAGGGCTTGATTGATTCTGTAGATACAGTTGAAGAAATTAATTCTGAAAATGCAAGTGAAAATATGACTAATCTTTTAACTAAACAACGGAGAGACGAAAATGCCAAATCCATATAGACACAGAGACGTTAGTGCTAGTGATATTTTGAATATGTCGATATCAGATTGTATCAACATCGAAAAGTCAATAGACAACGATCTTTCTAATTTTGAACGATGAATAAGTATCTATTATTTTTCGGGTTCTCAATTCTTATTATTCTGCTTATATTAATAGCCACAACATCTGAAACGATAGTCGACGGAGAACAGTTATGTGTTGACGGGAATAATAATAAGAATTTAGAGGGAATAATGTGTGAAGATAGTTATGAAAAATTACTTGGCATGGATGGTAGTGTTGGATTTTTAATATTGGGGGCGTTTACAGTACTAGGTACTGTAATTCTTATAATTGGATCTTCGGGTGATGAAGATGATAATTAAGAGTAACAATTACAAGGAGGTTAAAAAATTAAAATGAATAAAAAATATTTAATGTTTGGAGTAATGGCAATGTTGGCAGTAACTTTGGTTAGTGCGGTATTAGTTGATTACTTAAGCAATACAGAGACTGTGGCAGTTAATGTTGAAAGTCCATTCGAAATTAGAAGCTTAGAATTTGGACAGGTATTGCCAGTATTCGATAATTTAAGTCAAGGTTCATTAATTGCCAAGGAAGGCGTTGTTGGGAATGATATCTATGAGGTAACATTTGGTTTCAAATCATTATCAAATAGACCAATGGACGTAATCGAAAGTTACACAATTGGCGGAGAAGGAACTACTTGTGAAGACTTTTCAGATATTAGTTGGTTTACATGTACTAATGATTGTACTGAATGGAAAGATTTACAGACTCTAGATTTGACTGATGAAGCTCAATGTGATGATTCAAGTGGAAGAATTATAATTAATGCACCAAATGATTATGACGATGGAGAAACTAATGTCAATAAGATTGTGTTAACTCTACAACCAAACGCAGTAGGAAATTACTCAATTAGTGCACAGGTTAAGCCAGTACCAGTTGAGGTAGTAATTTAAAAAATTTATTATTATTGTCCGGCATTTTAGCCGGCATCTTATATTCAAAAAGTCACGTGGACTTTCAAAGCACAGGAAACAAAAAATGAAGAAAGAAACAAAACAAGATATTATTGGATTAGGACTGGGGTACTTGGGAGCATTTTTACTTTTAGTAATGATGTGGATAAGCCCGGCTAGTGCAATGTATGCTGGTGATAATATTACTTTTGAAACAAATTTAACCAATCCGGTTTATGTTGTGACAGGAAACTCCAGTAATCTTGACGGTTTGCATGTTTCATATTCAAACAATATTATTACAATCACACCTGAAATTAATTATAAGCCGGATAATTTCACAATGATATTTTTTGACAATATTACCAATGAAGTTATAAAAGTAATAAATCGTGGTGGCGGATCCAGAACTAGATATGTTGACAAAATAATTAACGAAACAATTTATGTTCCGGAGTATATTGATAAAGTAGTAAATAAAACGGAGATTGAATGGATTGATAATACTATTTATGAACAAGTTGATAACAGTGGCCCGAATCGTGCAATGTTTGCAGGTAGCATAATATTATTTGTTGCCTTAATTTATGTAGCCGTTCATTTAGCTAGAAGGCTTGGAAAAGAGGAGGAAGATGAATAATGGAATATAATGATAATTTGCATAACGTTAACCCGTATCCAAGAAACAAAAGAAAATCTGTATTAATAATTGTAATGGCTATTGTTATTGTTTTATCTCTTGGGTATATTGGCTATAATTTTCATAATGATTATGTTTTGGGTTTACAAGAAGACTCTTATGTTCAAGGTGCTAATGACGGCATGCTGGAACTTTATACAAACATAATCGAATCGGCAACGCAATGCCAACAAATACCTTTTGCTTATGGCGATAATCAAACACTAAATTTAATTGCCGTTGAATGTTTACAACAGGAGAATAATAATGGAAATTAAATTAGAGGATACGGTTAAGTGTAAATATACTGGTGTTACTGGCGTTGTTATGGCTAAAACTGTTTTTGTTAATGGCTGTGTTCAGTTTAGCGTAGCTCCTAAGTGGAATCCAAATAACCCGGGTATTGATGGTGGCGAGGTTTGTGTTGACGAACAAAGCCTTGTAATTGTTAAGAAAGGACTGAGACATAAAAAAGATGATGATAAAGAAGGTACTGGTGGTCCAATGTGTAAGGCTTCAAGGATGAGGGGATTTTAATGGAATATCTACATAAAAAAACAATATTTATATTATTAGGAACATCTTTTGTATTATCTATATTGAGTGATTTAATATATGGTAATATTGCATTAGCGGAAGAATATATGGTTGGAATGTTTATATCAGGATTGTCACAACTTTCCATGTCCTTAGCTATTGTTTTGGCAATACTATATCTTATGATTCGAGTTATATTTAAAGATTATATAAATCAAATGTTTCGTTATCATGATTGGAAATATAGGGAAGAGGCTCCTAAATCTAAAAAAGCTCCTACAATAAAGAAGAAAAAAGGAGTTGTAAAAGATGGAAGATAAAGAAATCCAAAATATTTTAATTGTTAATCAAATCAAGAAGGCATTGCAGTTGAATGGTAGGGATAAAATTAAGTTAAGTAAAACTTCAACGGATAAATATTCATGGGAGATTAGTTTGGCCATTAGAGATGGTGAACTATTAACCGAGTGGGTAGAACGTGTTGACGCTGCCAATAATGCAATGCTTGATTCTTTTAAAAATCTAAATAAAATGGATAAAAAGCCAAATGAAACTGTGTAGTAATTGTAAAGAAGGGCATGATACGCCAACCTCCACACTATGTAAACCATGCAAAAAAGAATATATGAAGCAATATTATATTGATAATAAACAGGCTTTTTTGGATAGAAGTAAAGAACAATTCCACTTATATGACATTGAATCACGTAGAAAATACTATGAAAAAAATAAAGAAAAAATTTTAAAATACAGTAAGGAATATTCAAAGAAAACAAATTATCGTTATGAAAAAACTCTAGAACAAAGAAAGATTAGATATATAAAAAGAAAAACAAGATATCATTTTTCTCTAAGTGGCATGAGCTGCGTAAAGTGTAACAAAGGTGCAGAATGCAGACATCACACAACCCGCCCAATAATGTTTGATAAGTTTGATTTTTTGTGTAATAAATGTCATAATGGCATACCAAAAATAATTAAATCACAGGAGGTAAATAAAAATGGTTGAAGTAGATTTTAGCGGAAATTTCTTAAATTCTGATAACTGTAAGGCAAATGACATTGGAGCTATTGTAGATGAAGGAGAACTTAAAGAAAAGAGTAAGAATGGTAATACATGGAACCAATTAACAGTTAGTGTTGAAGTTAATGAGAAAAAATATTCTCATAGCTTCAGAAGTGCTGAGGGTAAGAGATTTCAAGAACTTTACGGAAAAGACACGAAGGCTTGGGTTGGTAAGAAATTCAAGGTAATATTCGTTCCGTACGTTGATGCTGATAAAAACATTAAGCAAGGTGTGGAGATAGCCCCTTTAGAAGAGAAGGTTGCAGAGACACCTGCACAGGTTTAAAACTTACTACATAGCGTCTTTTGGCGGTTTAAGAGTGATTTTAGGATTGGCCCATGATTAGATTTCCTGTGGGCATTCATATTCATCGCAAGATGATGGGACCGGGTTTGTTCTAGAAGTCCCCTTTTAGTCTCCCCGGTCTTTCATAATCAAAAATGGCAATATACAAATGTCCCAGATGCAAGAGAATTGTTGAAACAATTTTCTGTTGCGACATATTGTGTTATTGTAAACGGACAGGTAAAATAAAAATGAAGTATGAACCAACAACACAAGAACTGAAAGCGGAAGAAATTATTAATTTGAGGTATTTAAAATGGGATGTATAAAGGGGCAAAAACACTATACGGCAGAACAAAAGATTAAAATTTTTATGGACGATATTGATAAGCAATTAAAGGCAATGTTTATTGATTTTCATAACCAGTTAAACAAATTGAAGGATGATTTTTTGGAAGAGAAGAAAAAGTCTGAATCTAAATATAATACGTCGCATGAGGTGAAATATGATTAAACAGGAATATTGCAGAGCATTGCTATGTATTGCAAATGGAAAAGAGATATATTGTGGAGATGTAATGATGGGAAAAAAGAGATATTGTATTATACATTCCCAGAATATCAATAAAGCGAAGTTTGAACCATGTGGTAAAACATTTGAAACAGATTTAGTTCATAAAAACAGAAGTAAGGATAAGTTAGTTTGTATGTGTGGTGGAGAAGATGGGTTATGCCCTGATTGTTCCGATAATGCACAAAATACGACGGACAGCACGGGACAGCACAAACAGGAGGCGAAGGAATGAAACAATGTAGGGCAAATCTTGGCTGTGAGAATGAAACAACATTAGAATTCATGGATATAATGTGTTGCGAAGATTGTTTACATGATTATTGGAAAGACAATGATATTGGAGAAAGAGAATCATTCGAAGATTTTATTGACCTAAATACGTCAAGTGTCCAAATTGCGAATAAGGAGGATGAAAAATCGGAAAACTAAGAATTATAAAAAGAAATGGAAATGTAGATTGTATTATTAAAGATGGGAAATATCACTTTAATGGAGAAATAACAATAGAAAACGGAGAAATAAAATATATAGATAATGGAACATGGGTATTAATGGGGGAGAAGGCTGGTTGCCTCAAAGGTCAAGACGAGCAGAGTTCGATTCCTGCCTCCCCCGATTCGCATAATCTAAAGAAATCGTCGGAGGAATCCGATGAATCATAGTCTCCGTAAAAGTCTGGTGTATGCCAGATCCCCAACCTTCGGGTGTTATTGGTTGGAGACGCATAATCTAAATAAAACGTCTATGGGTGAAGATGGAAGTTAATAAGATATATAATATGGATTGTCTTGAGGGACTTAAACAGCTAGACGATAATTCTATAGATTTAGTTGTAACCGACCCACCTTATAATATTGGGAAAGATTTCGCTAATGATAATATGAGTAAGGAGGATTTTCTTAACTGGTGTAAAGAATGGATTAAGGAACTTAACAGAGTTGTTGATGTCGGAGGAGCAATATATCTTACTCTTGGATGGCAATGTGTAGCTGAGATAAAGTGTCTGTTTAATGATATTCCAGATTTGCGATTAAAAAATTGGGTTGTTTGGTATAGACAGGATGGATGGAAAGGTAATAATGGGTTTGCACAATCTCACGAACATATTCTCTATTTTATTAAAGACAATGTGCCTGTATTTGATTTGTCTGAGTTTGGTAAAAATGTCAAAGAGGCAAGATTAAAGGCGGGATATAAGACAGTTGCTTCGCTTATGGAAGAGATGGGACTATACACAAAGGTTAAGCGTAGTAATGGGACTGAGGATTATTATTCGGGTGAAGGGTGGTTTGAAAGTGGTAAGAAGCAACCATCGTTAAGAGAATTAATAAGATTAAATCAGCTTGTAACTTTAGATGAAAAATACAAAGTAGCTTCTTATAATGAATATAAAAACAAGGATTCAAAAAAGTATTCGGTATTTTTTAATAAGGTAGATGTTTGTGATGATGTTTGGCTAAATCCAAAGTCAGAGAAGAAAAGGTTAGGGCATCCAACACAGAAGCCAGTAGAATTAATGAAGAGAATGGTACTGGCAAGTTCTGAAGAAGGTGATACTGTTTTAGATATTTTTATGGGTAGCGGAACAACAGCAAAAGCCTGTCAAGAAACTAATAGAAACTATATTGGATTTGAAGTATCTGAAGAATATTGTGATATTGCTAATAAAAGACTGCAACAAAGTTCGCTTTTTCATGGTAAGCAGCACTCGGAGGAAAAGAATGCCAGTAGCTAAAAGTATAGACAAGTTACGTAGAAGTAAGTTTAACCCAATTACTAGCGAAATAAGTTTATGCCCCAATTGTTATTGTATGACTTATGATATAGTTGGATCGGATGGAATCTATTGTGGTAAATGCAAGACGCTAAAGACTTCTTCTAGGAATTTGGAGGATAATGATGGAAAGTAATGCTTATTCATCTGGTATGATTACTGGAATTTGCATAGGAATACTTTTGGGAGCATTAATTTTAACAATAATAAATGGAGTAACAAATACGTGTTAGACTTAGGAGGCAAAGAATGGGTAAGATTAATTGTAAACTATGTGAAAATATGATATGTAAATACACATTAGACTTCAGATCATGTGGTGGTCATTACGTTGCTCTTCCACATAAAAAGCCAGAAAAACAAGTAATAGAATATATAGAAATTTGTCATGATTGTCTAAAAGTAATAATGGAAGAAGGGGTGGATTCGCTCTAGATAGTGATTAGGAATATGGCAAATAAAGACATAATGAAAGCACAAAAAGAAATATTTGAACACATAAACAGAAGTGGGTGTGAAAATCCAGAAAGATGTTTCATAATTGAATTAATTTTAACAAGATTAAATACGCAGTCCAAACCAATCAAGAACCCATAACTCGTCAGGTCAGAGTGCCGTCCCGATGCGGCGGTGGTCGGAGGTTCAAATCCTCCTGGGTTCATTAGTCGAGCATAATGACTGGTAACACTAAGGTTGTGGAGTAGTCCGTTCATTACCAGCGAAACTCCACCTCGGCTATTCGCTTTATGATTAATATTAGAAATATATGAAATATTAGAAATATATGAAAAGTACAATATTACGCTTTATGATTAAAGTATAGGAACTATTATCCCCCAATTATTAATGGCATAATAGTTATATGTTATGATATAGTTATATACTTTTGCATGAGCATAATGAAAAACCGCATACCTGTACGTATTATGATTAACAACTGTAATAGAAAGATATATAAACAGTAATGTATACATATTGTTACAATGGTTTGTTCACACAAAAATAAAAAAAGATTATACGAAAGACATGATACAAAATGGATTTCTACAGAATATTGGAGATGTCCAAATTGTGATAGATTATTAAAAATACAAGAGGTAGAAAATGAATCCAGCAACTGAAGCACTTAACGAAATTAATGAATTGACTGTAGAACCTACTCTGGAAGAACAGACAGAAGGACAGTTCGATGAAGAAAATAAATTTGGGACTAGGAAAGAATAATGAAAAATAAAAAACAATTAGCAGAATTTTTATCAGAAGAGCTTCACGGAGTATTGATAAAAACTGAAACAATTTATGATTTATTAAAAGAATTCCAATCTAAATCTAAAGAAAACAAAGAGGAAGAAGATAGAAAGATGAGTTATGAAGAATATAAAGAAATAGAGGATAGGATAATAGAAAAGAACAAGAAAGATATAGCATATTTTAGAAAAAGTATTCTTGATGATATTGAGAATTTAGAAATAGGATTATCAATGGGGGCATACTTATTAGTACAAAATGAAGTTCCTAGAAAAATAATGGCGGGAGTTATAGAGAAGCGTCTAAAAGAGGAAGAAGAGGAATTAAACGACGCAATCTTGGGAGATGGTGAACAGCAATGAAAGAAATATTAAAATATGCTGAAGGATTTAATGCAAAGGATAATGTAATTAAGTGGTTAAACGAAAAAGCTACGGAAGATAAACCACAAGGGGAAGTAGAACATGTTATAGATTATATGGTAAATAACGATAAAGATTATTCAGAAAAGTCATATAATAGAATGGTTAAAGATGCTAAGGTTTGGATTGAAAAACTAAATAAAAAAAGCGAAGGAATAAAAGAGGTCGAAGGAAAGGATGTTGAAGTTGTAAAAAAATGGAGAGATGGTTTCAGATTTGTAAAATTAATATCAGAAAACGCATATAAACGAGAGGGGTTTATGATGAGCCATTGTGTAAGTTCATATTATGGAAAAGATGATATTATATATTCGTTGAGGGATAAAAATAATAAGCCACATGCAACACTATCCTCAAATTCTATGCAAATTAAGGGATATGGGAATGGAAGTATTCATCCCAAATATGTCAAATATAATGTTGAAATGTTGAAAAAATTAGGATTAGAAGTCAGAGATAATGAAATGAACAATTTAGGATATATTAATATTGAAGAGTTTAAAAAATATCTTAATAAAAAGACAATAAAAGAATTATATGGTGGTAAATATCATTATAAGAACAATAAGCTATTAGATAAAAACGACGAAGAGTTTGCATGTTTTGATTTATGGGATAAAATACCATTAATCGAAATTAATAATAAAAACGTATGCAATATTAATTTTAATTTGAATAGTTTTAATACTAATGCAATAAAGTTCTTGTGGAATAGTTCGAAAGGAACAAAAAAAGATAAGAAAGATTCTGCTAAAAATGCTTCCTCTGGAGATTCTGCTCAAAATGCTTCCTCTGGAGATTCTGCTAAAAATGCTTCCTCTGGAAATTCTGCTCAAAATGCTTCCTCTGGATATTATGCTCAAAATGCTTCCTCTGGAAATTATGCTCAAAATGCTTCCTCTGGAAATTATGCTAAAAATGCTTCCTCTGGAAAT